>WBZO01001405.1_pt1 | contig 37795 bp, 36 predicted proteins | sample 5204261 | NCBI WGS metagenome assembly WBZO01 (sample SAMN12412400, study PRJNA552823) | activated sludge metagenome | isolation source: activated sludge from anammox sidestream of wastewater treatment plant... | place: USA: North Carolina | collected 2017-09
TGTGTTCAGCTACACAGGTTTCAAGTCTGTGGAAGAGGCCATCGGCGCCTCCAACATTATTGATATAGTGATGGAAGCAGACCGGGCCACACTTTCTGAAATCGTGGTAGTAGGGTATGGTACACAGCAAAAGCGAGACGTGACCGGCTCGATTTCACAGGTAAAAGGTGAAGCCGTTGCCCATCTTGCCACACCCAGTTTTGACCGGGAGCTGGCAGGCCGGGCAGCAGGGGTACAGGTGACAGCACCCAGTGGCTTGCTCGGTGCTCCGCCACAAATCCGAATCCGGGGGGTCAACTCCATTTCTTCGGGCACCTCGCCGCTCATCGTTATTGATGGCGTGCCTGCGTTCAGTGGAGACCAGGGAGGATTCACCTCGGTGAACGCACTGGCAGACATTAACCCCTCAGACATTGAGTCCTTTGAAATTCTTAAAGATGGAGCAGCTACGGCAATTTACGGCTCGCGGGCATCAAACGGTGTGATATTAATCACCACAAAAAAGGGCAAGGCAGGAAAAGCGAGATTTAGCTATGATGGCTACGTTGGCTCTGCAAGTGCAATCAAGCTCTTTGACCTTTTGAACGCCAGGGAGTTTGTCGAGATTAGCAACGAAAAGAACAGAAATGCCGGTGGAGCAACTGATATCGCTGCACTGCAAAACGGCCCGGATGGCAAACCCATCGATACGGACTGGAACGACTACGTTTACAGAGACGCCCTCCAGCACAGCCACGTATTTTCTGTGGATGGAGGTACTGACAAGACAAATTACTACTTCTCGGTGGGATATGCCGACCAAGAGGGCATCGTGGTTTCCAATAGCCTTCGCCGTTATACTTTCAGAGGTAACTTAGATCAATCTGTAAACAAGTGGTTGAAGATAGGCTTCACCAGCGGGATGACCCGCCAGGAAAACCACGGCCCGTTGGCAGGCTCCAACAACCTGTCGGGCAACACGTTCGGCGTGATGAGGATGTTCCCTAACGTTGCAGTTTACAACCCGGATCATCCCACAGGGTACAATATTGACACCCAAAACCCACGCACCCTGGGCCGCGGAGCCAATGCCATAGAAATTGCCAACGGCATCCCTAACATCCGCTTTGTGCTGGATAATGACAATCGCCAGTCCGTTAACTGGCGACTGATGGGTACCACCTATGCCAATGTAGCCCTGGCGAAAGGCCTCAACCTGCGCACCCAGGTCGGTATTGACGGCATTTACGTGGATGACCTCATCTTCCAGGACCCCCGCCACGGAGATGGCTTCTCGGCAAATGGCCGCGTTTCGCAGGCCTTTTCACCCATTTTGCGCTGGAACTGGCAGAACATTCTGAGCTATGACGGAACCTTCGCAGAGAAACATAACCTCGGAGTTACGCTCGTTCAGGAGTACCAAAAGCAACGCTCCAGTTTCTTCCAGTCTTCGGTGTCGGACATGTCTGACCGCTTCTTCCAGGAAAACATCATCAGCGGTACTTTTGCCAACCAGTTTGCCTACGGTGGCATTTCTGAAAACGGCCTTGCCTCTTATCTGGGCCGCGTGAACTACAACTTCAACCGCAGGTATTACCTCAGCGTTTCCATACGCCGCGATGCACTCTCTGCACTTCCTGAAGATGGCAGGGTTGGCTACTTCCCCGGTGCGTCTTTTGCATGGCGTGTTTCTGAGGAGCCTTTCTGGGAAGGCGGCCTGGCTGATGTACTCTCTGACCTGCGCATCCGGGGCTCTTATGCCGTGGTGGGAAATACCAATATTGGAAACTATCCCTACATCGGCTCCTATGGTCCTGCTAAGTATGGTACGCAAAACGGAATCGCTTACAACAACTTCGGCAACGACAAACTGCGCTGGGAGTCTCAAAAGAAAATGGACTTCGGCATTGATTTGGGCCTGTTTGAAAACCGCATCATGGCTTCTCTTGCTTACTGGAAACAGGACAACTCCGACATTATCCTGCGTGCACCAACGCCGCCTTCTGTTGGTATTCCCGGCAACATCATCAGCCAAAACATCGGAAGCTTGAAAGGAAACGGCATCGAACTGACTCTGGATGCGACGATTGTCAACATTGATAAATTCCGCTGGAATGCAAGTTTCAACTTCTCTACTCAGAAAAATGAAGTCGTTGAACTGGTCGAAGGCCAGGACATCATCTCTGATTTCAACATCATCCGGGAGGGAGAATCCATCAACGCCATCTATGGCTATAAATACTACGGCGTGAATCCGGCAAAAGGGAATCCCGTTTATGTAAACAAGGATGGCCAGTTGATAGAAAATGATCTGAGCGATGGTAAGTTTTACCTGTTCAATCCAAGCAACCCACAAGAAAAAGGTGAAGCAGCCAGCTTATCTGCATCAAAAGACCGCCAGATACTCGGCGTAGCACTGCCCAAGTGGTTTGGTGGCTTTGACAACAACTTCTTCTTCGGGAACTTCGATGCCAACATCTTCTTCCGCTTCTCGGGGGGGAACTCTATCTACAACCGCACCAGAGCTGACTTGCTCGACATGGGCTTCAACAACAACGGCACGGAGATCCTCGGCCGTTGGCAAAGTGCAGATAATCCCGGTGATGGCAAAACGCCGAAAGTAATCCTGAACCAGAGCAACTTAGTCAATAACCCCAACATCGGTACCTCCCGTTTCCTGGAGAAAGGCGACTTCCTGCGCCTGGGCAACGTGTCGCTGGGTTATACCCTGCCAAAGAGCGTGACAGAGCGCCTGTCTATCGAGTCGCTGCGGATCTATGTGCAGGCACAGAACTACCTGACCTTCACACCTTACACGGGGATAGACCCTGAGACAAACACCAACGGCTTTGGAGTGGACTATAACGGAAACCCGCAGCAAAAGGTGTTCTCGGGAGGCTTGAACCTTAAGTTCTGATAAGTGCAGGTGCTTTTTGCAAAAGGTTTTTCTGTTTTAAAAAACTGATGTCTGCATTTTTTAAATAACAACTAAAAATAAACCTAACATGAAAAAATTCATGATGATCAATAAAAACATCGCGGTAGCTGCTCTGGCTCTTGTGGTGTTGTTATTCTCGGTTTCCTGTGATAAAAAGGTGACTGATCTGCAGCCGCTGGACAGAATCACAGAAGCTGGAGCATTTGCCTCGCCTGAGCGCTGCGAGTTGTCTATGGCTGGCGTTTATGATGCCGCACAAAGTGGCTTCTACCTGAGTGGGGCCGTCAGAGGTTATCCCTTTGGTGCTGCCAACGTCGAACAAGGCGACTGCCGTGGAGAGGATATGCTCAACGTCGCTACTTTTTACGCTATTACTTATGAAGCTACTTACAATCCTACCACTGCAAACAACCAGTATCACTGGGAGACACTTTACAGCATGATCAACAAGGCCAACCTCATGATTGAGGGAGCAAATGGTGCTGCTAAGAAAGGGATTATCAGCGAGGCAAAAGCTCATGAATATGAAGGGGAAGCCCGGTTCTTGAGGGCCTTGGCTCACCACGAGCTGCTGATCCACTATGCCCGCCCGTATGCACACACGGCGGATGCCTCCCATCCTGGTGTTCCGTATCGGACTATCCCGGTCAATACCTCAGACGGGTTGGACCAGGCTGTGGCGCAGGATCGCAATACCGTAAAAGAATGCTACGACAAGATCCTGGAAGACCTCAATTTTGCTGAGTCTAATCTTCCGGGAACTCGACCTGGCTCGCAGAACATTACCAGAGCTACTGCCGGGGCTGCGAATGCTCTTAAGACTCGGATTTACCTGCATATGGGCAACTGGCAAAAGGTGATAGACGAAGGTGCCAATGTCATCAACAAAGGAGCATATGCCCTGACGGATTCTCCTGATGGCCCGTTTGTCAATAATGAGGCGAACAGCGAGTCTATTTTCGCTATTGAAAATACCTCAGACGACAACGGGGGAGTGAACGGTGCGCTTCCGGTGATGTACTCCGTATCGCCTGGCCGGGCACTCGTAGCGCTCAGCCCGATCATCTGGAATGCTCCATTCTGGGAGCCTTCTGACCTGCGCCGCACCTTGTTGTCTAAGGACAATGGCCGTGCTTACTTCAGCCACAAATACCGCAAGATTACCACGCAGGATGACTATAACCAGATCATTCGCTACTCGGAAGTCTTGTTGAACATGGCGGAGGCTTACACCCGCTTGTCAACGCCCAACACCACAGAAGCGCTCAACCTGCTGAACCAGGTTCGCAACCGGGCACTGACCGATGCTGCATTGCACTATACTGCAGCATCCTTCCCCACGACGAACGACCTGACCAGGGCTATATTGAACGAGCGCCGCATCGAATTCCTCGGTGAAGGACGCCGTTGGTCTGACATTCACCGCCTGGCTAAGGATCCGGTGTTCTCTACCGGTGGAATCCCTACCAAGGTGCGTTATAACAACACTTCGTTTGCAAGTTGGGGCCCCGGCGTTGATTACGACGCAAATGGCAACTACAACCCGGGTGTCAGCATGGTACCGGCTATACCTTACGATGACTTTCGCTTCATCTGGCCGATCCCGCAATCCGAGTTGAATGCGAATCCTACGCTGAAGCAAAATGAAGGATATTGATGCTTTTTGAATTTGCTTAGAGCATGTTGGGGATTTGGCCACTTAGGAACGTGCCGGAAATAAGTTGGGTATTTCGGCGAGTGTATTTTGGGGGTTGACAAGACAGTGAAATAGGCGCATAGCCTTAGCTACGGAACTATTTCACTAACACAGTCAGCGCCCAAAAGACGCCGCCCAAATGCGTAAGTTATTTCCGACACGTTCCTAAGCTAAAAACGACCGTTTTTACTTCAAGCACCAAAACCCTGACATGCTCTTAGGGAAAGAGTTAACAGCTCTGCTGGCGCACCGCCTGCAGAGCTGTTTCTTTTTTTATGGCCAGAAACATTGGCTCCTGCTGTGCCGAGGTGAGGTTTTCCTGACGGCTGGGCCAGCGCTGTTCAGGGTGGTGGAAAAAGTGGATTTTTTTAACGGGAAGTGCTTTTTACCAAAACAAGCGGTCTAAAATACCTGAATTAAAAAACCCACTTGTAAATCAATAAATTACAAGTGGGTTTTTTAACTTTTCGTACCCCCACCGGGCTAATAATCGAACCTTTCCTTAATTTCTTTGCGGCATTAAAAGTCGCATAATGGTCACATCCAGAATAATTGAAACAAGAGACATTGAATGGCGAAAAGCGAAGTGGTTTCAAAATGAGAACCTTAAAGAGTTGTCGCCTGAAGCAATGGTGAAACTTAAAACTTCGCTCAACAACAATTCATTCGTGATGCCTTTCCATGTTTGGCAGGAAGGTGATATGATCTGGATTTTGGATGGTCACCACCGGCAAAAAGCATTACATGAAATGGCTTCAGAGGGAATAGTTATTCCTGACGTTTTACCTGCCACATTTGTTGAATGTGCCGATAAAAAGGAAGCGGCTAAATTGCTGTTGATTTTTTCAAGTATTTACGCCAAAATCGAAAATGGTGGATTGGATGAGTTTTTGAAAATGTATCAAATTGAATTCGATGATGTGAAAATCGAAATCGATCTTCCTGAATTTAGCCTGCCACGTTTCGAACAGAAATTCAACCCGCCATCAGATGTTGAGGAAAATGAGGATGTGTTTGAACCGGTTGAAAATCCTATTGTAAAGCAAGGTGATTTATTCTCACTGAACGAACACCGTCTTTTGTGTGGGGATGCTTTGGACTTGAATAATTGGAAATTATTGCTTGATGAGCGGAAAGCAGACGTTGTTTTCACAGACCCTCCTTACAACCTTCCAGCTAATTACATTGGTAATCTCGGTCAGACAAAACACAAAGACTTTGCGGTGGCAGCAGGCGAGATGTCGGAGGTGGAATTCATGGAATGGCTCCGAATGTTGATGCAGATAATGGTCGATTACTCACGGCAAGGCTCTATCCATTTTTTGTGCATGGATTTCCGGCATATCTGGCACGTCACGGAGGCTGCCCGTGAGGTTTACGACACTCATCAACCAAAACAACTTTGCGTCTGGAATAAAAACATGGGTGCCAACGGCGATTTTTACCGAGCGAAGCATGAACTTGTTTTTGTGTATAAGAATGGTACTGCCAAACATTTTTCAAACCTTGCCCTTCATGATCGGGTAAGATATAATGTCTGGGATTACCCAAGCGCCAACAGCTTATCTAATCCTGACAGGGAGGAATTGAAAAATCATCCAACTCCAAAACCGGTGGCAATGGTTAGAGATGCGTTGATGGATGTAAGCAAAGAAGGTGACTTGGTATTGGATTTTTTCATGGGATCAGGCTCCACGTTAATAGCTGCCGATGCCGCCAAGCGGATCGCCTGCGGGACCGAGATCGACCCGGCATATTGTCAAAACATCATCCGCCGGTACGCCCTGCATTGTGAAAAGATAGGAAAATCACTTAATTTTAATCACCTAAACGGCGATTTAAACCTTGAACATTTCCTTTATGAAAGAAAAATCCAGTAAACAGGAATTAGACAGGCGTGTAGCTACCGTTGCACATTGGATGCTCAGCGGGCATTCGACATCCGACATCCGGGCGAACGTGGAAAAGATGTGGAAGGTGTCTTCCCGTCAGGCTGACAACTACATCAGAAAAGCATACGACCGCCTCAAAACTGATAACGAACGTGAATTCCAGCAGGCTAAAATGTTCCACCTCCAGGCGAGAATGAACGCTTACAGGGACCTGCTCGAAGAGGAGGCCAGGTTGAAGAGAAGTCAAACCATTTCGGACTATGGCCGTGCAGTCGCTTTGGCGGCACTAAAAAGCAAAACAGCAGCTTTCCTTCAAGATATGGCAAAAATAGAAGGTCTGTATATTGAGAAAGTGGAACACAGTGGCGAAGTGGAACAGAAGATTGTTTACCGGCTGCCGGACGGTACCGAGGTCACCATGTAAAAAAAAAGCCCGTCAAACGACGGGCCTCCCTTTCCGGCAATGTACTGGCATCCACTGGCCAGGGTTAATCAGATCGGGATGCTCTTTTAAGTCGAACAGGAACCAACCTGTACTGAATGCCAATTCCGGCGCCAGGATACATATTCCCCTTTACATCGGAGTAAATACCAGCCTGAATGCCAAGCGACAACCTTGGTTGTTTTGTCGATTGCGATTGCGCCGGCCACTTTTGGCTGGCGCTATTTCTTACCGGCGGCTTCCTTGCATGCGGCGTACCATGCCGACACCATGAAAAGCAGGAAGGCCGAAACGATGGCGATTTTCAAAAACAACATGGCGGATGTTTTGCGGGAAAAAGCCCGCCGCCGGAGCGGCGAGCCAATTATAATCCCATGAACAAATCAAATGAATCAACTTTCTGCCAGCATCCTGGCTTCCCGGTGAAGTGCCTTGCGCTCTTTTGCGATTTTGACCAGTGACGACAGGAGCGCATCTTCGTTAGCTGCCGGGTTTTTGTACCGGCCATTGTACCACCGCCACACATGGAGGTATTTGCAGTCGTTCTCATCGGCGATCCGCTGGAGGTCGCCCGGCAGGATGGGAATGTCCGACGGCTTGAACTCCGTGGCGTTGGATGGTGGTGATTGAGCAGTTTTCATAGCTATTTTCTTCATTTTTACTTTCCTTTGATTTACTTTTGTTTTCAGACAGGGGCGGGAACACTGTGACAGCAGCCCCCGCCCGGCTGAAACTTTATTGGTTGCCCTTTTTTACAGGCGAGGGCGCCGCCTTCGGGTTGGTGTCCGGTTCGTCCTGTTCCTGTTTCACGAAAGCGTAAAACTGGCGGGCGAGTTCGAGGATGCGTTCGCCTTCCGACATCGGCTCCGCTTCACGGGCCAGTTGAAGACAGTGCATCCGCAATGATTCATCGTTGGTGTAATTCATCTGTGACATGTTTTTGATGGTGAATATTTTACCATTTATTGAACCCTACCCATTTACCGTCAATGTCGAGGCCACGTGCTTTCAATTGGCGGATAGCCAACTGAATAGGGTCAATTTCACCTTTGACGATCTTGGAAAGGAGTTCAGCGTCAGTTGTCGAGAAAAGGAAATCAGGATTTTTTTCATCCGGGATGTTGACGCTCTGGTTTTGATTTGATTTTTGATCTGACATGGTATTACAGATTGACTATGAATAAAAGAATGTTCAAAGCGATAATGACTCAACTGGCTTCCATTCAGGTAGAGGTTTTTGTCTTGCGGGAGCTTATGTATGAGCGCCCGGATGTACGGCCCCAACCTGCTGTTGTGCAGCAGCGGATTGACCAGCTTTTGAAACTTCAGCTTCAGCAAGTCGATCAAGTAGTTGACGACATAATGTCAAAAGTTCAAGCTGAATATTCAGATTCATTTTCAGAAGGCTATAAACAGACTGACAGGCCGGAGATTCATCCTGATCTTCACCAGGATGACCCAGGTCAATAGTGTTGCCGTCTGGTAGCCTGTATAAAATTGAATCTTGCATTTGTGTTTTACTGATAAACCCTTGTGTTTATCTTTCTTTTGCAGATGTAGTGCAATTATTGCTAAATGCAATAATTGCACTACATTAAAAGTGTTAAGATTTTCTTAAAATTTATACTGAGAAAACTACCTTTAATGGAATCTTCTGTAAATCAACAGTTTATAGAAATATTGGATGTCTTAAAAAAAAGGCTTGGTGTATCTAATGCAGCGGCAGGTAGGAGAATTGGTATATCAAAAAGTAAAATACAGAATATCAGAGCAGGCGCTTCAAGTGCTGATGATGAGATGTTATTGGCTTTAAAAGAAGCCTATCCTGAAATTGGAGAAATAGCCCCGAAGACAAAAGTAGAAGAGCGGATGGAGTGGCTGGAGCGTGAGAATGCGAAACTTCGGAGTGAGAATGAGGAGTTGCGGAATCGGTTGTTGAAGCTGGCGGATAAGTTGTTGGAGAAATAACACACTAAACTAATGGATATGAAATACCTGGCACTTTTACTGATGCTTGTCTTTGCCGTTGCCTGCAAAAAAGAGGAAGAACCTAACTGTAAAACCTGCACGGCTATCACCGAATCGGACGAACGAATCAAATGCGGCTTTGCGAACAACGGATGGGAACAACTCTCCACGCAGTCGCTCGGCAAATTATGCGATGAGCAGATAAATACAGCCATTGCTGCCTTCACGAATAGCCAGCAGGCGGTTTCTACCGACTGTGGGGCAGCTTACACTATTCGGACGAAGGTGGATTGCAAATGAACCTCGAAGAAAAAGCAGTCTGGGTATTACATCGCCTGTCAGATTCTGCCAATGATAAAGAATTGCTGAACCTGTTGTTAGCGGACGCCAGCAGCTTGCCGGAAGACATCGAGGTGAAAGCGGTAGCGGACTGGTTGGAGCAAAAATGTTTGATTGACCGGTGGGATATTTCCCTGGGCCGTGTGCTGGTAAGGATAACGCCGTTGGGGAGGGATTATTTGGAGCGGCTGGCATCTGACCGCAGCCTCCAAATAGATGCCGATAAATTGACCACAAGTAAAAATAGCAATGCCAGCACCGACCAATTAGAAACTTCCCTGGAATCCAAGAGCCATGAAACTAAATCGGAAATCATACAGCGTAAAGATTATCAAGTTGGGAAGATAGCCGCTATCGTCGGCATTCTGTCGCTGATTGTGGGCATCCTGCAACTTGTTGGATGTTGATGTTTTACAAATTTAATCGAAAAACCACAAACGCCCATCGGAAAATAAACCGTAAATAAAGGATGCGGTTATCTTTGTGTATCAAAAAATCCGTTCAAATATGAAATTTACCTCCAACATCGAACCATTGACTTTGCTTGACAAGGGCGGAAACGCCGTACATTTCAAACCAGGTGAACTCACTGAGGGATGGATCAAGCATAATTTCAAGCCGACCGGCAACCCATTCAGAAAAACAAAGACATGGGCCGGGAAAGACAAAGGCGGCAATCCTGTTGAATTTTCTTTACCCTGGCAAGGTTGGCTATTCTATTGGTCAGCGGCTGTCCTTGTTTTAGCCGCCGGATCGTTTGCCATTCTTGCAAATGTTTCACAGCCACATCCGGCAGAAAAGGCCATCGCTGATTTCGTCCAGACAAAAGACGGGGTGTGGACGGATATGAAGTTTAAATCAAAAAACATTGAGCAAGTAGGGGTTTATCTTGGCAGGGATAGCGTTGAGGCAATAAGATTAGAGATGCTGGAAAAAGAGGGATGGCCATTTATTGATTCATGGATTGAAGCACAAGATAAACTGATAGCTGAATTGCCAGATGGTTCAATAAAAGCAATCGCTAACATTGAACGTATAAAAGCAGAGATGTATAAAAGGAAAATGGACTCATTTAATGACCGGCTGGATAGCGTCTTGTTGGATAAGGTTTCCTGTACTTATGAAATCGTGAACCCATTGGCCGGAAATGCACGGCAGATAGTAACAGATACCTTTTTGGTAACAACCGATTACTTGAAAGTGATTTCAAATGAATGAAAATCAAAAGAAACTGATTGAAAAACTTCGCCGTGAAAACGCCGAACGCCGGGAACAGCTACGCTCCGAAGCCGAAGCGATCATAAAATCTGAAAAAAAAACCAGTGAAATCAAACAATATGTTTTATTTATCCGCAAATTAGCGGCATGAATTAAACATATTGTGAAAATGCCCCGACTGAACACAAAGCTGCTGCAATATATGCTGGACCGGGAATCCACCGTCCATCAGGCCATTCAAAACGAGCAAGACCCGGAGCGGCTGCTCCGGTTGCTGGAATTACAATCACGCCTGCTCGACCGCATTGAACAGGCCCTTGCCACCCGAACATACATGGAAACTGAAATTAAGATTGCAACCAATAAAATTCAGTGTCCATGAAACAAGCCTACGAATACCGAAGGATTTCGGAAAAAGAACAGTCCAATTGGTCGCTATCCGGCCAGGGAAGTACCAACCATGATTTTGCCGCTCGCAACGGCATAGAGATCGTTCAGACCTTTCAGGACGACGGCAAGTCCGCCCGCAACTTCGACCGCCCTGGTTGGAAAGAACTGATGGAAGCCCTTCGCCGCAATCACCGCAACATTGATTTCCTGATCGTTGCCAAATACGACCGCATCATTCGCAACGTGGCGGAAGGGCTGGCCACCATCGAGCGCATCGAACAGCGATGGGGCGTGAAGGTGCTGTCAGTAATGGAAAACATCAGCATCCCGGTACACAGTCCCTTTTTCTTTAAACTGCGGGCTGACATGTTGGTGAATGCAGAATTTGAGCGCCGGGTTATTTCCGACCGCTCCAAGTTCGGGACCATGCAGGCCAAAGCTCAAGGAAGGTTTATAGGGGGCAGGCTCCGTTCGGTTATCGCAACGCCAGGGACCCTCAAAACCGGCCGGTGATCGAGATGGACGAACAAAAAGCCGCCGTCATAGAGGCGATTTTCAGTGAATTTCTGGCAGGCAGGGAGTTTAAACAACTGTCGAGGTTTGCCAAAGAGATGGGATTCAACCGGGCCGGCCATGATGCTATCAAGAGGGTGCTTACCAACCCGGTCTATGCTGGTTTGATCGTGGTGCCGTCTTACGCCGACAGGCCTGAACGAATCGTAAAGGGCAAACATCAGGCGATTATTTCGGAAGAAACATTCCATGCGGTACAAGAGCGACTTGGACTGTGCAAGCCACAACCCAAGTTGATTGAAAACGACGAGGTGCCGCTCCGTGGCTTCGTGCTGTGCCAGCAATGCGGCACTCCGCTGACAGGTGGCAAATCCAAGGGGCGTACTAAATATTACTTCTACTACCGGTGCAATTACTGCACGGGGCAAAACTTCTCGGCGGCGAAGTCTCACAGCCAGCTTTTTGAAATCTTGCATCAGCTTTCATTGTCACCTACCGATGTGAAGTCCATTCAACGATTAGCCGAAAGCGAGTTTGAGCGACAAAGCAAAGAGCGGCTTTACCAGGTTGCCATCCTTGAAAAAGAGGTGGACGCCCTGACCAACAAATTGAACACCGTTGAAGACAAATATTTTTCGGGCGACGTGGACGATGCGACCTTCAAAAAGTGGGGCGGCATTTATCGCAGGGACCTGTCCGGCAAAAAGTATGAACTGGAGCTATTGCAAACCGGTAAAGAGATGTTGCTAAAAAGGTTCAGCGAACAATTGCCATACCTGGGCGATCTTTCCTTCCTGTGGAAAAGAGCCGATTTTTTTCAAAAACACCTCTTTTTGGAGCTGTTGTTCGGTCGGGATTTATCCAAGCTCGATAAGGGTTATCGAACCACTTATTTACAGCCGATTTTCAACGTAAATGGTAAGATTATCAAGTATTTGGATGTAAAAGAAACCGGGACTCCGAGCGATGGTGATGCTCAGAATCCCGGTTGTACCCGGAGCGGGACTCGAACCTGCACGGCCATTTCTGGCCACTGGATTTTAAGTCCAGCGTGTCTACCATTCCACCACCCGGGCTTTGCCAGATGTAATGTGATAAAAAAAGTCTTCATTGCTGAAGACTTTAGAGCGGAAAACGAGACTCGAACTCGCGACCCCGACCTTGGCAAGGTCGTGCTCTACCAACTGAGCTACTTCCGCATTTTAACGATGCTTCTTTCTAAGCGGATGCAAATATACAATAGTTGTTTTAGATTTGACAAACTAATTTTAAAAAAAATTGAAACTACTTAACAGAAGATGTTTTTGGGGAGGAATTGAAATTTCTCCTCAAAAACACTCCGAATTGTGGAAGAAGGAAGAAGAAGCACCTTTTAATTTTAAAAAACATTCCCGCTTCGGACTTTTTGAAGAGGATGGGTACAATTTATTGATGCCTGGTTTCTTAGAGCTTGTTTGCGATTTGGTCACTTGGCTAAAAAGCGGTCCTTTTACGCCACTTTTCCCCCTTTTTTCAGTTTCGTAGCGCTGCTACGCAACTTCAAAAAGCTAAAAACCTGACGAGAAATTGCTCGTTTTGGTGCTTGAGGCAAAAACAAGCTCTTAAGAAAATAGCATCTGCAGGCGCACGGCATTTGTGCCGGGGGAATAGCCGCTCAGTGCAGCAACGTGTCGAGATGCTGTAGGGAAACGACGGCGGTGTTTTGCTCCAGCAGATCGCCCAATGCCTTTTCAGCTACCTCGTAAGACGTTCCGGCACAGGCTTCTTTTACGATAAAAGCCTGAAAACCCAGAGAGGCGCAATCCAATGCCGAGTTTTTTACCTCACGCTCCAGCGGCATCCCTGCCAGGTAAACATCAGTCACCTGTTTTTCTTTTAAAAAACTAGCCAGTCCGGTATCCCGCTTGTTGCCGGCGTCAAAAAAAGCACTGTGAGGAGGCAGCTTTGAGTCGCTGCCCATATGTGCGATAAAGGCGATTTGCTGCGTGATCAGCCCTGGGATAAACTCTGCCCCAAAGCTTCCGGGCACGCCGAAGATATGGTGCAGCCTCACGCTGGAATCTTGGATCTGCACTTCCTGGCCGGGGCGCCGCCAGGGGTGGCTTGTGGCGAAGCTGATGTGATCGGGCTGCATCCAGAAATTGGCAGCGACGACCACATCGAACCGGCTGGTGAGTTGATTGATAATGGGGATCAATTCTTGGCTGCCAGGCACCTCGGCGGGGCCACCAGGCAAGAGATCCACTTGCAAACCGATGATGAGAAGTGCGTCCATTAAAAACCGATTTTGGTGCCCGAGCGGGTCAGTTCTTTTCTCAAGGCGGCCATCCGAATAGCGGTGACTGCTGCCTCAACGCCTTTGTTGCCGTATTTTCCTCCGGCCCGGTCAAGAGCCTGCTCCAGGGTGTTGGGCGTCAGAACGCCAAAGATGCAAGGTATGCCGCTTGCAAGGCTCAAGCCCGTCAGCCCTGTAGCAACTGCCTGGTTGATGTAGTCGTTGTGCTTTGTTTCTCCTTGAATGACACAGCCTAAGCAGATTAGTGCATCGAATTTCTGGCTGCCAGCGAGCAACTTGGCCCCCGTTGGCAGCTCAAAAGACCCTGGCACCTGGATGCTGTGGATGTTTTCTGCATCGGCACCGTGCCGGGTGAGGGTTTCGTGGCAGCCTTGGTACAAAGCATGGGTAATTTCATGGTTCCATTCAGAAACGACAATTCCGAAGCTGTATCCCGCTGCGGAAGGGATATTGGATTCGTTGTATTCAGAGAGATTTTTTTGTGCGCTTGCCATGTGGAGTGATAGATTATAGGATAGATGAAGAGGTATCAATGGGGCGATTTTAGTAATTTCAGATTAATAGAGGGGAGTTTTATTTTAAAATAATCAGCGAGTTGTGTCAGGTTGGTATCCCGCATGGCCCAGAATGTCAGGAGCAAACCCATGGGGAAGATGACCAGGCAATTCAGCCAGGAAGCCAGGACGGTGTTGATAACAAACCGCTCGGCAATGCCCTTGCTGAAAATTGTGATGGTGATGAAGAGCATGAAAAAAGAGATTGAGATCAGCAGAGGCCAGCCAAAGCCTCCTTTCCTCACGATGGCTCCCATCGGCGCTCCGATGAACAGAAAAATAAAGCAGGCTACGGCTAGGCTGAATTTATTGTTGAACTCGAAAAGGTGTTTTACCCTGGATTTTTTGGAACTGCTGAGGGAGGCCAGCGTCGTAGCGGCCTGGTCTATCATGGTGCGACTCGTCGAAAGGACGCCACTTCGCATTTCTGACTGTTTGTCATGTGGGAAGAGCTGGATAAAGGAATCGTACTCTTTCAAATCCTTTTCAATGGTTTGTGGCCAGGGCATGGACCGGGAGATGCCGGGTCTCGGCGTTCGGATGATGGTGGGCTGTTGGAGGTCTTCCTGTTTGGTGATGAATCTCTTTCCGATGGCAGGGGGTGGGGATGAGTGTTGTGCTTGGAGAGAATCGGCGGCAGAGGGCGTGGGAGGAGGCTCTGCCACTGGGTCATCTGTAAGGGTTGGTGGCGGCGGCGGTGTGGTGGCAGCTTTTGCTGCTGCCTGAAGGATAGAGTCCTTTTCTGCCAGCATTTTGGCTCTTCGCTCTTCGACTTCTCTTTGGTTCTTTTCCCGCTCCCGCTCCTGGTAGGCTTTTTCCCAAAAGTAAAAAAACTGGTGGGTCGTCCGGCTCATGCGATTGACTTTCCGGTCCATCTCGGCGTCAATTGAGTCAATGGCGATGAGCAACTGGCGGTTGTTCAGCATGGCGTAGTTGGATTTGAACAGGCTCTCATCCGTTCGATCCAACTCGAATTCATCCAGGTTAAAAACTTTTGTCCATTGTTTGTAGGTAGCCCGCATCAGCGGGTAGTTGCGCCGGCCCGATTTTATGACGGGCTTAGGTTCAAGGTATTGGTGGCCACCGTAAAGCTCCATGACGAAAAACTTCTTGTCAGGTGAACCATACATAATCCCGCTGTCGGCGGTGACTAATTGAAGCCTGCCCATGCCGGCTTCTGTATTGTCGTAGATGAGCACGTTGCGGATGCTCCGGTTGTCGGGTAGTTTATCGCCGATTCGGATGGAATATCCCTGGAAATCATTGTTGAAAATGCTCTCCTGTAGGCTGAGGGTTGGCTTCTGCTGGCGGATGTCGTACAGGCGGGATTTGAATTTTAAGTTGGAAACGGGGATGAAATAATTGGAGCAAAAAAAGGAAAATACGCCGATCCCCAGGGTCAGAAACATGAGCGGCTTCATCGTCCGCCAGAGCGAAATACCTGCCGATTTCATGCTGGAAAGCTCGTAGCGCTCGGCCAGGTTGCCCAGCACCATCACTGACGAAATCAACACGGCCACTGGCAGCGCCAGGGGAATCATGGACACGGAGAGATACCCCACTAATTCCATCACCAGAAAAATGCCTACTCCTTTGCCGGCAATATCGTCAATGTAAAGCCATAGCGTTTGCAGCACGAACACGAACAACGCTATGAAAAACGTCACGATGAATGGCGGAATAAATGAGGAGATAAGTAGCCTGTCGAACTTCTTCACTTTCAGCAGCTTCAGGAAATTCTTTCGATGTTAAACCCTCGTGTCGCCCAGCTATTGACCAGTTTGTTTAATTGATTCGCCATGAAGTACGACTCAATTTCAAAGTCAAATCTCCTGGCTTCATTGGGCGATTGGAGGATTAAAAAATTCTGTTTTACGCTCCCTGCCATTTCCTGGCCTATTTCTTTCGCCGTCTGCTGGGGTAGGGAATATTCGTCTTTTACGGTTATCTTTTCGGCCTTCTGCAATTGGATGACTTCCTGCAGGTTGCCTTTTTTTGACATGAGCCTGAGCTCCTGCTCGTCCATTTCGATAAACTTGTTGCCTAACCGGCCTGCCAGCCGACGTTGATTCTTAAACAAGGCAATAAACGCAGCGGCATACAGCACCAGAATGCTGATTTCCAGCCAGCCCAGCTTTTTATAAAGGCCAATCAGCACGCCAAGCGTTACCGAAAGCAGGAGCATAAGCAGCAAATTTTTCCTCCTCAATTGGTAATAACGCTGGCTCTCAACCAATTTAGCTTTAACCATCTCTTTTTAATTTGAGAATTAACTACTGCGTTGATTATCAAGTTCTTATACTTCAGCAATAATCTCGACGGCACTTTAAGAGCTTGTTTGCGATTGGGTTACTTGGTCAAAAACAGCCCTTTTACGCCACTTTTCGCCCTTTTTTCAAATCCGTAGCGCTGCTGCGCTACTTCAAACAGCATCTCGGCTCAAGTACCAAAACGCAAACAAGCTCTCGGTCGTTGCGAAAATTCAAACAGCCACTAAAATGGCAAAATTAACCTAATCTATCTAATCCCGGCTTTTAGAAATTTTGTGTAGCGATGCCTCCACTGCATTTGCACTGCAAAGTAAAAAATTTTCCAGTGTTGAGTAACAAACGGCACTGCCTCTTCGTCAGCAAGTCGCAATGAGTCCAAAAGAATTTCAATCGAGCATATTGCCTATTAAAAACAAGCTCTTCCGCTTTGCAATGGGCATTGTCAACCACGCAGCAGAAGCGGAGGACGTGGTGCAGGAGGTGTTCATCAAATTGTGGAACCATCGCCGGCAGCAGGAGGCTATCCTGAACGTGGAAGCCTGGTGCATTACGGCTACCAAAAACCTCTCGATTGATAAGCTGCGCTCCAGACACCGGCGCCTGCAGCCGTTAAAAACCGAATTCGACCTGGAAGACCACGCCGCAACTCCCTTGCAGGCAGCCCTTGAACACGACGCTTTTGCCCAGGTGAAAAAACTGATGAACGAACTGCCTGGCAAACAACAGGACATCATGCGGTTGCGCGACATTGAGGGGATGAGCTACCAGGAAATCGCCGAGGCGCTTGACCTGCCTATGGAACAGGTTAAAGTTTACCTCTTTCGGGCACGGAAGACGATCAGAAAAGGCCTGTCCCGACTTGAAATGACTCCTGACCAATGAATGTACTGGGCCTTTATTTTTTTTTGAGCTTGTTTGCGTTTTGGTGCTTGAGCAGAGATGCTGTTTGAAGTGGCGCAGCAGCGCTACGGATTTGAAAAAAGAGGGGAAAGTGGCGTAAAAGGGCCGTTTTTTAGCCAAGTGACCAAATCGCAAACAAGCTCTAAAAACAGCCCATCCAAATAAGATGCTGGAATATGAAAAATCTGATAGAAAAGTATTTTAAAGGGGAAACTAACCTGGAGGAAGAAGCTCGGCTTCGGGATTATTTCAACTCGGAGGAAGTGGACGAATCCCTGCGGCCTTACCAGCCTTTATTTCGCTTTTTTGAGGCAGAGCGCCAGCATGTGCCAGGCGACGACTTCGACCGGAAGCTGCTCGCCCGCATGGAAAACGAAGCCGGTATTGTGAAAATGAAGCCGGGGCACCGCAACTTGCTGCGCATAGCTGCCGCCGCTGCAATTGCCCTGGGGGTTTTGCTTTTCCTCCAAAAAACTGCTGGCCCTTCTGCCGCACAGACTACAGGAATTGACTGGAGCAAATACGAGATTACTGACGAACAGGTAGCTTATGAACAAACCGTCAAAGCTCTGAAACTCGTCTCAGAAAAACTCAATAAAGGCTCGGCAAAGACTTCCCAGGAAATCGGAAAAATTGAGAAAATCAGCAAGTACTTTGATTGATTTTTTCAGGGATGAAGAGAGAAGGGTAGGGACGAGAAGGCTTCTAAGGGAGGAGAAAGTGATTTTTGGAATTAGAGATCATTTTTTGTACAAAATATTGATTGTCAATAGGATGGTTTGAATGTCAGTAGCTTTTGCTGGCGTTCATTTTTAACAATGCAAATCGTAACTGCCGGTAGGAGGAGGGAGGTTTTTTTAAAAACATCCTACGTCATTCCTCGGGGTTACTTCAAATCAAAATCAATCATGAGATACTCAGCGATTTTCTTTGCCTTGTTCCTCACGGCGGTAGCTGCCACGTTTGCCCATGCACAGGAGGATGCAATTTCAAAATATTTTTCAAAGTACGTGGATGATGAGCGCTTTACAGTCGTGTATGTCAGCGGAAAAATGTTTCAGATGATCAATAAAATGGAGCTTAGCCTCGACGACAAGGAAGCTCAGGCCATCCTAGCCGTTTGCAAGGATCTCAAAGGCCTGCGTATTCTCACGACAGAGCAGGACGGGAAGCGGTTTTACCAGGAAGCTGTCAACACCCTCCAGCTCAAAGAATATGAAACGCTGCTGGAAGTCCGCCAGGGCAGCTCGGAAAACGTCAAGTTCCTGGTCAGGCAAACCCCTGATGGCAACAGCCTGGATGAGCTGCTGCTGTTGGTAGGTGGAGACAACAGCGAGTTTGTCCTGCTGAGTTTTATCGGCAGGATTGACCTCAACGAAATTGGCAAGCTCTCAAAAGCTTTTGACAAAAGCGGAGGCAAAGGCTGAGGAAACTTTCGTAAAAACTGCCTGAAAGCGAGTGGCCAAAGGAGACTTTGCCTGAATACCCCTCAATGCTGACATTCAAACAAGCTCTAAGCTATTGCTGAAAAATTTGCTTGGCTCTGGGCGGAAAAGACACCTTTTTAGCCCGGTAAGCTCAATCCCAATAGCATCTCTGCTCAAGCACCAAAACGCAAACAAGCTCTAATCAATTTATTGGCAACAAAATTACCCATCTATGAAAAATATCCTGCTGACGATAAGCCTGTTTGCCCTGCCGGGCCTGGCAATTGGACAAAATAAAACACTCAATCAGTTCTACCGTGAGCACAAGAGAAAAGTGGATGTGCAGCATTTCACCCTCCCCGGCTGGCTGGTGCGGATGGGGGGTAAAATCGCTGTTAAAAGTGCCGGACAGGACGAAGACAGGATGGCATTAGAGCTGTTGAAAAAAGCTGGTAGGATTCGCATCCTGCATGCGGAGAACGGTTTGAACATTCCAGCTCAAAGTATCCAGAAGCTGCGGGAAGGATTGCTGAAGGAAAACTACGAAGACCTGGTGATGGTGCACAGCAGCGACACAGACCTGCAGATCATGGTCAGGGAGCAGGGTGACGTCGTCCGCAATTTGTTCCTGTTGGCCAACGACCGCGATGGAGGCGAGATGGTCTTCATTTCAGCGAACATCAATATGAAGCTGGAGGAACTTGGACAATTAATCAACCAGGCAGTGGCTAACGAAGTGAAGCCTTTGCTTGACCCCCATTCCCCGGAGAGGAATGGGGAATCTGCCCTTCCAGCCTCCATGCTCCCTTGAGTGGCCGCTGCCTATTTCACTGCCTTGCCAGCCTCCAAAATACACTCGCCGAAATACCCAACTTATTTCCGGCACGTTCCTAACTATTCAGGAGGGTGGGGGAGGAGGAAGAAAAAATGAGGTTTTTTCTTCCTCCTCCCACAATTTAGAGTGCTTGAAAGCTGTATCAAAAGTCAACTAACAGCTACTGGTGCCAGATAATCTTTCAGAGGGGGGGAGCCTCCGAAGGTGGCGGTTTGACTTATGAGACAGGCTCAAATGCCTCCTGCTAAGGAGTTACTATTTTTTTACAAAAGAAAGAGAGATGGAATTCATGCAGTAGCGCAGGCCGGTGGGCCGTGGGCCATCGTCAAAGACGTGCCCCAGATGGCCACCACAGCGAGCGCAGAGAATTTCCGTGCGAGCCATACCCAGCGTCTCATCCTTTTTTTCTTCCACGCAATAGCTGTTGATGGGCTTGTAAAAGCTGGGCCAGCCAGTGCCCGATTCAAATTTAGTTTCTGAATCGAACAGCGGGAAGCCGCAGGCACGACACTTGTAAATGCCCCGCTCATGGTTGTCCCAATACTCTCCGGTGAAAGCCCGCTCGGTGGCTGCATGCCGCAACACACTGTACGCTTCGGGAGAAAGCTCCTTTTTCCATTCAGCATCGCTCTTGATGATTCGGCTGATGGTGTCCCCCTCCGGTGTCAGGATGTAGGCTTTGTCTTTGGCCGACTTCCGGGCAGGCTGTGCCTGATGGCAGGATGCTAGGAGCAGGAGAGCTGCGATGATTGGCAGAAAAACTGAAGGTTTCATTTTTGAGAATTTGATGGCTGTGCGGCAGGAGTTGTTTTTGAGGAAGAATGGAAAACTATTTCACCTGAGGGAACCCAAAATGCAGTAACACAAAAAAAGCTTTCCCCTCTCTCTTCGAAAAGCAACGCCTGTCAAGCAGAGCATTTTGATTATCAATGACTTGCCAGCACCATTGTCCAATAGATACCGCTGGTGCCCACTCCCATTTCCCTGACGCCGGGCCGCATGATGTTGTTGCAGTGCGCAGCGCTTTTCAGCCAGGCCTGCATGGCTTCTTCCTCAGAGGCACCGCCCTTAAGCAAGTTTTCTGCGTAATCCGACCACTGGTAGCCGGCTTTTTTAAGGCGGATATCCACCAGGGTTCCATCGGCGTCGCTATGGCTAAATTTTTGGTTGGCGTTCATGTTTTCGCTGTGCCTCTTAGCTACCAGAGCCAGTGTGTCGTTCCAAACTACAGAAGGCACAGGAGCGCCACAGGACGAGGCGCTGCTGCGTGCTTCGTTGACCAGTTGCAGCATCTTGATTTTGTCAACAACTATGGGAGCCTGTTCAAAATAATTTGAGTCTTTTTCTTCTTTCCCGCAGGAAGCGATGGTCATTCCACCTATGAAAAACAGGAGGAAAAGCGATAATCTGCTCATGTTTTGAATTGTTGTGTAGGAGTTTGTAGTCACTTCGCCAGATAAACAACAACTTCTACCCGGCGGTTTTGCCATTTGGGCTGATTGCCAATAATAGCGCCCTTGCCTTCGATGTAAACTTTGTCCACCCTGAACCCTTCTGCCTTCATAAAGATGCCGACATTTTTGGCTCTTTTCTCAGAGAGTAGCAGGTTGTAGGTCTCAGCGCCGATATCGTCTGCATAGCCGATGACGTCCACGCTGAGAATTTCTTCGCCTGCGTCTTCCGAAAAGGTCTGACTGAGGAATTCTTTGAGTTTTGCCATTTCTGCAGGCTTGATTTCCGCTTCGTCAAAATCAAACAGCACGGCGTGCCTTAAATCCGGTCCTTCCTGGAGAGGGGGAGGTGTTGGCGGTGCTGCCGGGCTTTCAGACTCCCCTGCATACGCCGGCAGGCGAAACAGCGGGTCTAACAGGATGTTCAGATTGAAAAACATGCTGTTTTCCCAAGGGGGGATAGCGAACCGATTGCGGTAGAGCTGGTACTCGTCGGCGTCAATTTCTATTTGCAGGGTGTCATTTGCCCTCACGCAGAGAAAGAAGCGGCCTTCGTCGTCGGTCTGCACTGGTGAGCGGTTTTTGAAAAAGACTTCGGTTTTTACGGGGAGCCTTGTGATAGAGTCTCTCACCCAGCCTTCGACGTAGGTAATGAGGTCGCTGGTGAGCTGCTCCGGCAGGCTGAACCGGTAAATGTCCATGCCGCCATACCCTCCTGTGCGGTTGGAGGCGAAGTAGCCCGTCTTGCCGTCGGCAGTCAGGTAGAAGCCCAACTCCCGGTATGCCGAGTTTACCGGGGAGCCGAGGTTGATGGCGTGTCCCCAGGAGCCGTCTTCCTGAATTCGGGACATGAAGATATCCTGCTCGCCCAGGCCCAGGTGCCCTGTGGAAGAAAAATACAGCACCTTGCCGTCGTTGGAGATGAAGGGTGCTTCTTCATCGCCATCCGTGTTGACTCCGGTTCCGAGGTTTTCCGGCTCGCTCCAACGGTTTCCTTCTATGCGTCGGCTCATCCAGATATCGCTACCGCCCTGCCCACCTTCCCGGTTGCTGGCGAAAAATAACAAGCTGCCATCGCAACTGATACTTGCCTGCGATTCCCAGGAATCTGAGTTTACAAAACCTGCAACCGGGCCTTCGGGCACTATGCCGAATCCTTCAAGATGTCCCTGCCAGATGTCGCAAGGCCCCAGCACCTGAGGGCGCTGGCAGGCCGTGAAGAACATTTTCCGCCCGTCGCGCAGCAGTGAGGCCATGCCTTCATTTTCGCCGGTGTTGAACTCAGGGACTTTCCCGCCCATTCGCCATTCTCCATCCGGCCGGGTGCTGAAAAACAGATTTTCGTCTGCCCATTCGCCTTTCCGGCTGGTGTAGAAAATTGTTTTGCTGTCGTTGGTGAGGTAGGGGAAATACTCGTCCGCCCCGGTGTTGATAGCCCTTCCCAGGTTGATTACATCGGGGATGTTCCAAAACCGCACAGAATCAAGCGCTACGTAGCAGGCCCGCAAGGAAGAACCCAATTTTGAATAATATTCCCTTTCGGTCTGCTGCTCTTCCATTCCATTGTAGTTAAAAACAGCAGGCTCCATTTGCTTCAGACTGTCGAACTGCTCGAACATGGACAGCGCCTCCTGATACTTTCCGCATTGGTACAAGGATTTTCCACATTCATAATACAGCACCCTGGAGAAAAAAGGCGAAGACTGGATGATCTGTTGGTAATAGCCCGATGCTTCGGCGTAATTTCCCATCAGCTCACAGCAGGCTCCTGCTCCCCGCAGCGCTGGTGCAAAATCGGGGAAGTTTTTCAACACCTTTTTGAAATAGCGCAACCCCTCAGCATATTTTTTCTCCAAAAGTGCCTGTTCTCCCTTTTTATGGAGCTCGCTGTACTCTTTCGGTATGCTGTAAGAGGCAGCTTGCCCTGGCTCACCGCTTTGGGCGAAAAGTGCGATGGAGTAAAGCAAGAAGAAAATGGAGAGTACGTTCCTGGGCATTTCTCTGGGATGTGTGAGTGACATTTTGGGATGCTGGGTCTTTGGAGAATCGGCAATTGCCGGCACTCTGGCTTCCGCATTTTGTAAAATGCCATTTGTAAAAACAGGCAAAAGTAGGAAATAGACCTCTTGCACCTAATTTAAAAAATAGACCTGTGCAGAAGAATACACAGCGCAATGAGGGAATTTCAAATTTACCTGAAAACCTATTTGCAAACCCTTCGTTTCTCTGAGAAGCTGTTTGGATTGGGCTGCCGGAGGGAAAAAGGATGGATTTTTGTCCAAAACAAAGGAAATTTTGAAGGAATAGCTGGAGCTATTGCTGAAAGACTTACTTCGTTTTGGGCAGGAAAGATCCGTTTTTGCCTCAAGTACCAAAACGCAAACAAGCTCTAAAGGTGAAAAGCGGATGACGGCTTCAGATTTTCAGCAGAGATACCGATTCCTGAACAGACGCTGAAAGGGTAGTGATTTTCGTAACTTCGCCGCCTTAATTTTTAATTTTCACCAGGTTTGAAAAATGGATAAATCCAAAAAATACTGCATCACTTCTGCTTTGCCCTATGCCAACGGGGCACTTCACCTCGGCCATCTGGCAGGAGCTTATTTGCCGGCAGACATTTACGTCCGCTACCTCCGGGGGCTGGGCCTTGACGTCCTCTATATCTGTGGCTCGGATGAACACGGGGCTGCTATCACCATGAGGGCCAGGAAAGAGGGCATTTCACCCCAGGAAATTATTGACAAATACCACTTCCTCAACAAGCAGACTTTCGAGCAGTTGGGCATTAGCTTCGACTACTACCACCGCACCAGCGCTCCACTGCACCACCAGACATCACAGGAGTTTTTTAAAAAACTTTACGAAAAGGGCGGTGAATTTGAAGAAAAAATCACCGAACAATACTTCGACGAGGAGCACCAACAGTTCCTTGCCGACCGCTACATCATTGGCGAGTGCCCTAAATGCGGCAACCCTGAGGCCTACGGCGACCAGTGCGAGCGCTGTGGATCTTCTCTTTCACCTACCGAGCTGATCAACCCCAGATCCATGTTGAGCGGCAAGGCGCCTGTGTTAAAGCTCACCAAACACTGGTATTTCCGGCTCGACAAACACGCAGGCTGGCTCCGGGAGTGGATCAAAGACGGCATACTCGAAGGCAGGTTGCATCACGACCCCGCCATCTGGAAGAAACACGTCGTAGGCCAGTGTTTGGCCTGGCTTGACGACGGCGAAGGGCTGCGCCCCCGGGCCATCACCCGCGACCTGGACTGGGGCATCCCCGTCCCGTTGGACGAAGCCCAGGGGAAGGTGCTGTACGTCTGGTTTGATGCGCCTATCGGCTACATTTCCGCTACAAAACAGTGGGCTTTGGAAAATGCCAAAAACTGGGAGGAGTACTGGAAAGGGGATCAGGTGCAACTCATCCATTTCATAGGCAAAGATAACATCGTGTTCCACTGCCTTGTCTTTCCCGCTATGCTGAAAGCCCACGGCGAGTTCGCTCTGCCGATGAACGTACCCGCCAACCAGTTCCTCAATTTTGAAGGCCGGAAATTCAGCAAGAGCAAAGGCTGGGGTATTGAGCAACACCAATACCTGGAAGAATTTGCAGACTTCCCCAACAAGGAAGATGCCCTGCGCTGGGCCCTCATCCGCAACATGCCCGAAAACCGGGACAGCGATTTCAAGTGGGACGAATTCGTGGATTTCTACGACAAAGACCTGGCGGACAACCTGGGCAACTTCATCAACCGGGTTATTGTGTTGACCAACAGCTACTTCGGAGGGACTGTGCCGGCACCTCCACCCGGCTGGGCTGGCAAATTGGCTCCGGTGAATGACCTGGCTGGCTCGCTGACAGCCGACATTGAGCGTTTCAACTTCCGGCCGGCTGCTGCTTCGCTGATGGAAATCTCGAGCTGGGGCAACCAGTACCTGCAGGACACAGCCCCTTGGGCTATCCGTAAAACAGATCCCGATTCGCCCCTCATCCGGGAGTGCTTGTTCAACTGCCTGCAACTGGTGCGGCTGCTCGCTACGCTTTGCGAGCCGTTTATACCTTTTACCGCATTGAAAATTAGGAGGTTGCTAAATTTACCACCCACAACCCACGGAGAGATAGAAAGGGTGCTGGGCCAATTGAACCAAGGCCAGCCTCTGCTTGCTGCCGGGCAGCAGGTGGGTGAGCCTGAGATTTTGTTTGCCAAAATCAACGACCGCAAGGACGACACCCGCTTGAAAATAGTGGAGCGCCAGAAGGAAAAACTGGCTGCGGCTCTGGCAGCGGAAAAAGCGGCAGAGCGGCCTCCTCTCCAGCCCGAGATTTCGTATGACGACTTTGCTAAACTCGACATCCGCACTGCTGTCGTCCTCGCAGCAGAGCGCATCCCCAAAGCTGACAAACTGCTCAAACTCACTCTGGACATCGGCCTGGAACGCCGGACGGTCGTCTCGGGTATCGCAGCGCATTTCTCACCCGAAGAAGTGGTGGGGAAAAAGGTGCTCCTGCTGGCCAACCTCGCCCCGCGCAAACTGCGAGGGGTCGAATCGCAGGGGATGGTGCTCATGGCCGAAGACGGAGAAGGCAAACTTGGATTCATCAGCCCCGGAAATGAATGGGAAGGAGGCTGGACGGTGAAATAACCGACCTCACGCAGCACCTTAGAGCTTGTTTGCGTTTTGGTCACTTGGTCAAAAATGGTCCTTTTACAGATGCTGTTTGGATGGGCTGTCGCAGCTTTTTAGCCCGATAAGCTCTATTCAAACAATTTCCCGGCTCAAATACCAAAACGCAAACAAGCCCTTATGGCAGAATTTGCTGAAAAGAACTGCCGTTTTGAGGTGGTTCCGTGAACAGCCGTATAGAGTTGTCAATTAATTTTTTCACTAACCATTATATGCATGAAAAAGAATTTAAAAATCCTGTTTCTCCTGCTGGCTGGGGGCTTCCTGCTGCCGGCATTTACACCGGGCAATGCGAACTTGGTCAAGGGGCCAAAATTGAGAATGTCGAAAAAAGTCAATTCGATTTTTCAGTCAAAATGCTATGGCTGCCACAATAACGAGGCGAGAAGCCCGAAAGCTAAGGAAATGCTCAACCTGGATGAACTGAGCAACTATTCTGCTAAGCAGCAATTGCAGACCATTCAGCACATCCAAACCGTCCTGAACGATGGCACTATGCCGCCATCCTGGTTCGTTTCGAAGTCGCCTGAGAAACAACTCACCGACGCCGAGGCTGCAACGCTGAAAAAATGGGCCTCCAAGCGAATTAAAAAGCTGTCGAGAAAAATATGACTCCCTGCTCCCGGCCACCTGTATGTCGCCGGGAGTTTTTTTTACGCTTGTCAGGACTTGGATGCCGGGAAGCTTTTTGCCTATTTTTCAACACATGCAAGGAGAACCGCAGAGCTGTTTTGACTGAAAAAGACGAAAAAGCAGCAGGCAAAGGCTGGTTTGTGCCGGATGATCTCATCCCAAACCTACTTTTGTCTGCTGAGTACTCGCACAGGTATTGCGCAAATTCTCACATATACTTCCTATTTTCTACCACGATTTCAAAGTTTCTTTATTTTTGCGCCACTTTTGAAAAACCTTGTCTGAATAGCTTCGTAGAACGGGCTGGTTTACAATCGGATTAAGCATTAAAAATTATAGAAAATACAATGGCACAACGCAAGAAATCTAAAAAACAACAGCAAGAAGTTCTGATAGACATCACAGAGGTAACTGGCCAGGCCAGTGATTTTTTTGAAAAGCACCAGCGGCAGGTACTGATTGCTGTGTCTGCACTGGTATTGCTCGTAGGTGGCTACCTGCTTTACAACAACCTCTACCAGAAGCCTCGCCAGAAGGAAGCAGTAGAACAAATGGCACAAGCCGAGTGGCAGTTCGAGCGGGATTCCTTTGCTTTGGCGCTTGCCAATCCTGGCGGCGGATTTCCCGGTTTTGCCGACATCGTTAAAAAATATGGCGGAACAAGCGCAGGCAATGCAGCGCTCTACTACGCTGGAATCTCCTGCCTGAATTTGGGCCAGTTTGATGCTGCCATTTCTTACCTCGAGGACTTCAGCCCCAAAGGCGAGGTGTTGCCGACCATGAAAGATGGTGCCCTGGGTGATGCCTGGGCAGAGAAAGGTGACTTAGACAAAGCCCTCAGCTTTTACAAAAAAGCAGCAAATGCAAAAGGTAACGACGTTTTGACGCCTTATTTCCTTAAAAAAGTGGCTATGCTCAGCCAGAAGCAAGGGAAAAACGACGAGGCCCGAAAGAGCTGGGAGCGCATCAAAAATGACTTTCCAACATCTCCCGAAGCCAGGGATGCTGAGAAATACCTGATCAGTTTGAAGTGATTTGGTTTGAGGCTGCCGGCAGCCTTGCATTTTCCGGGTTGCCGATAGCCTACACAACTGTTTTTTAAACACCTAAAACGAATGGATAAACACGGGGCAGGATGTGTCAACATCCTGCCTTTTTCTATTGGGCAAAATGGCTTTCCTCTACAGCCCTGCACCCCCCGGCAGGCTACTTTGTTCGGGGCGACCCCGTAGCACCTGTCGCTGCTACTTTTTCTCTACCACTTTTATCAACATTCCTTTTTTAACCTGATCCTTGAGTTGCATGCCGTTGAGGATGGCAAGTTCTTCCTGACGGGAGGCAGGTACTTTGAGCTGGTTGAACAGCCCCGATAAGGTTCCGTCCTGGGTAACTGTCTGGATTTTGATTCGCTCAGGCCTGACGTTGATGCGGGCCGGGTCGGTCAGGGCTTTGAAGCTTTTGAAGTGGTTCAAAAAGGTGGGTTGGTAACTGTTGAAGTTTGGCGTTTCAGCGAGTCCTGCGAATTTGTAGATCATCCCGTTGTACTGAATGAGGTACATCAGCAGCCGGATCTGTTCGTTCAGGTCTGCCGTTATTTCAATGGCCTCGTTGCCGTTTACGCTTAAGCTGCGCTTGTTGATCACTCGCAGGCTGTCTTGTGCGGCAGCTTCCCGTGCAGCGGCTTCCAGTGACTTTTCGCCCGACAAGGTGAGCAGGATGACTGCCTTGCCGTCCTTTGGTGCGATCTGTACTTTGCTGGGGGAGTTGATGGTTTGCCAGGCCTGAGGGACGGTGAACTGGAATTTCATTTCGGGGTGGTAGAACACGTTGTTTACCACATAGCCCTGGCGGGGGTCTTCGCCGTAGATCAGGCCGTCAATTCTTCGCAGGTATTCGTCCCTGTTAACGCTGAGGTTTGTCCTGCCGGTTTTTTTCTGCTCCTGAGTAGAAAGTTGGTGGACTTTGAGGTAGCGCTGCCCGGGATCGGGGTGGGTGGACAAAAAGGTGGGAATGCCGCCACCCGACTGCTCCTGAATGCGCTCAATGGTTTGGAAGAAATTGGCCATCTGATGGGCGTCATAGCCGATTTTTGTGGAGTACTCGACGCCGAGCTTGTCGGATTGGCTCTCGTGGTTGCGGCTGAATTTGAGGAAGAGCAATCCAAGTCCCGTTTGTGCCAGGTCGGAATATTGTCTAAAATCCTTTGAAGCGATCATAGCGGCCAGGAAGCCTACCTGGGCGAGGATGGCGTCGCTCTGCTGGCGGGCGGAGTGGCGGGCGGCGATGTGCCCGATCTCGTGCCCCAGCACACCGGCAAATTCCGCTTCGTTGTTAAAATGAGCCATGATGCCTCGCGTGAAATAAACGTAGCCACCCGGGACGGCAAAAGCATTGACTACCGGCGAATCAAGGATGCGAAATTGGTAGTCCAGCTGCGGCCGGTGGCTGAGTCTTCCCATTTTCTTTCCTTTTTCATTGATGAAATTCTGAAGTGTCTGGTCGTCGTACAGGCCAAATTCGGAGATTACCTGAGGGTCGTAGGCCAGGCCCATCGCTTTTTCCTGGCTTTCTGATACCAGCATGAGCTCTTTTTTGCCAGTGACCGGATTGACAGCACAGGAAATGATGAAACAGGAGAAGACGATTAATACCGCTAACAAGCGGGTGCGGAGGATGGTATTTTTCATGGTTGAAATTTTTTCTGGTAAAGACGAAATAACCTACCCCATAGTCACCCGATAAAATCAGGCTGACCTGCATGGCAAAGCCCTCTTTTGCCCCTTGCCACCAGGTGCATGTCAAAATGAAAAGTCAAAAACCGACTGCGAAAGCCTTTCGCACGATTTCACCTGGCGTACTTATTTTTTCTGGCCCAATTGTAAACCAGTCCAAACAGGATGAGCAGGACGATAGGCAGGCCAATATTGAGAACTTGCCAGATTGACTTTTCCTCACTTGCCTTTTTTGTGTCCAATAGCCGCAATTTCACCTCACGGCCTCGTGCTTCAATGATCCCCTTGTCGTCTCGCAGGTATTCGATAGCGTTGAGCAGGAAGTCTTTATTGGCAAATTGATACCCCTCGAAGCGGTTGTAGCCCAGTGGCATGACTTGCCCCATCGCTGCATTGGCGACGTGGTTGCGGGCAATATCGCCGTCGGATACGACGATCATGCGGGTAGGCTTGCTTAGGGGCTGAAATTCCTGGTTGACCTGCTTCAGGTTTTCTTTCATATCCTCCGTCAGTCGGTTTTCAAAAAGGGAAGGGAATTGCCCTTCGAGCAGCACCGCAACCGGGATATTTTTTTTGTCAAATGAATTTACAATTTCGTCTCCGTACCGCAGGATTTCAAAATTCAGGCGGGTGATATTCGGCTGTATTTTGCTCTTGTCCGAGGTTGCCAGCAGTATTGTTTTTTTGACGGGTGTTTTGGTTTTGATGGTGTCAAGAGAAGCAGGGAACGAAAGGTTGATGCCGTCCAGGTTTTTTACTACGGGATGGCTGATTGTCGGAAAAACGATGGGGTCGTAGTACCACTTGAACAACTCCTGCGTGCCTTTGGGGTCAATGACCATGGGTATCCGGCTGCACTGCCAGTCGAGCACGAGGTCTGGATTCACCCTTGCGCCGTATTTAAAGAGGATGTCGTTGAGGTTGAGGGGATAATCCATGGGCACGTAGCTGTTGGTTCTGCGCATGCTGTCCAGTTCCACGTTTAGCGGGTCAATCAGCCAGAGTATTTTGCCGCCGTTCATGAGGTACTGGTCGAGCAGGAAGAGGTCCCGATCGCCGAAGGCTTTTTTGGGTTTGGCGATGATGAGCACCTTGACATCCTGCGGAACCTGGGTGGCACTGTCGAGGTTGAAAGTACCCACCTCGTAGTAATTGCGCAGGCTGCGGACGAGGTCTCTGCGCTCCAGTTCGCCGAGTTCTCCGTGGCCGTAAGTGAAGGCGACGATTTCTCTGGTGCCATAGATGATTTTGTGCAGGGCATTGGCAAAGTTGTACTCCATTTGGGCGATGGAGGTGTTGAGTTGTTCTTCGGGATTGCGCCCCCGCCCCTCTTCATCCAGCAGATCTACAATGGCGCTGCGGCCTTTGTAAGTCACCCTTGCATAGGGATAAATCAGCTTTTCTGAGGTGCCTTCTGTGCCTCGCACCCGCAGGTTGGTCGGCACGATGCCGTCTTTGGCCAACTCTGCCCGGCGGGCGTTTATGTCTTCGATGGTACCCTGGTTGGGGTCGCTGAAATTGTATTCTATGTAGCCAGAAACAGAGCGGAAATCCATGAGCATCTCCTTCACGGAGCGCTGTAGGCGCTTGAAGCCGGCAGGGAAGTCGCCTTCCAGCAACACGTCAACAAAAACGGGAGCCTCAAGGCTGCGGAGCATGTCCCGTGTGGGTTTCGTCAGCGTGAAGCGCTTGTCTTCTGTCAGGTCATACTGCGCAAAAAATGCATTGCCCAGGATATTCAGAAAAATAGCAATACCCAGCACGAGGCCAAGCCATAGAAGAGATTGATTGCGTTTTTTATTCAAGGTGAAGCTTGTTTTGTCAATTTATTGTAGCTATTTGGCAGGGGGGTATTTCTTTGAAATTTTTCAAAAGGCGCCCCTCTCTGAAGCATCTTATTCGCTACTAAAGGCGGCGGTTTGACTTGTGAGACAGCCTTCATGTTGAGGATTTGGCCATTTGGTTAAAAACGGCCTTTTTTACCAAGCACCAAAACCCCAGCATGTTTTTATCGGGCACAGTAGCAAACCTTGTACTTTGCCGTCTGTCTTTGCCTTTGTCACCATTTTCGTCGCTCCAGTGATACCACCGTCATGGCGATAAAAACACCCGTCACCGACAGAAAATAGATCAAATCCCTTGAATCAATAACTCCCCGGCTGATGGACATGTAGTGGTAATCAATGCCGATCATTTGCACGACATCATCCCCTCTTCCCACAAAAATCGGTAGTTTGCTGAAAAAGTAAAATCCCCAGTGGAAGATGAAACACAGGAAAGTCGCCAGGATAAAACCCACGATCTGGTTGTTGGCCAGGGAGGAGGCAAAGGTTCCAATGGCGACAAAAGTCCCTGCCAGAAATATCAGCCCCAGATAGGAGCCCATGATGGCACCGGCATCCAGATTGCCCCTGGGGCTGCCGAGCTGATACACGGTATAGTAATAAAGCAGGGTAGGCAGCAGCGCAAATACGACCAGCGCCAGGCAGGCAAAGAATTTCCCCAAAACAATCTGGAGGTCGCTCAGGGGGCGGGTAGCCAGCAACTCGATGGTGCCTGTCTGGTTCTCTTCGGCAAAAGAGCGCATCGTCACAGCCGGAATCAGAAAGACGAATACCATGGGCGCAATGTCGAACAACTGGTCGAGTGTGGCGTAGTTGTAATTCAGCAGGCTGGTGTCCGGGAAGACAAACATAATCAGACCCAGGATGCCTAAGAACACTCCGATCACGATGTATCCGATTAATGAGCTGAAAAACGTGTTGATCTCTTTTAAAAATAGGGTAAACATCGGCAGTTCTGGATTTTAGATCTTTAGAGCTTGTTTGCGATTTGGTCACTTGGCTAAAAAACGGCCCTTTTACGCCGCTTTTCCCCCTTTTTTCAGTTCCGTAGCGTTGCTACGCAACGGAAAAAAGGAGAAAGATTGACGAAAAATTGCTCGTTTTGGTGCTTGGTCAAAAACGGCTCTTTTTTCGCCTGGGTTTTACCTTTTTTCAACTCCGTAGTGATGCTACTTAAAACAGCATCTCAGCTCAAACACCAGAACCCCAACATGCTCTAAATGTACCCCTCACCAAATTTATTTTACGGGTTGCAGGGGGTTGGCATTTTTGGAGAGCAGGTAGTTTTAAAACGTTGATAATGCGCAGTTTATGAGAGCCTATTCATTTTTTTCAAGTGGGAATATGATTTTTCACTTACTCACCGCCTTTTTTATTTTGCAAAAACACCTGGTTACGGTCGTCATAAATCAGCAGGCATTTGAAGAGTTTTTCCTGTTTTTCTTCCTGTGACAACCCTTGAAAAGTCGCTATCAGCTGGGGGTCGTCCTGGATCCAGGCCAGCAGGTTTTCAACCGTAAAATCAGCCAGGCTGCCCGTATCAAAGCGCATGATCTTTTCGACGATTACTTCCTGCTCCCGCTCAACGGTTCCAACCCGGAAGGGCAGCCCCGTCAGTGGATTGTAGGCGGCAATTTGTATTTTTTTCATCCGCCAGTCAGGGTAGGTAAAATAGCAAATCTTGCCTCTGAGTTTCAAGGCTGCAAAAGTAGCTAAATCCTTGTTGATCTCCTTTCGGGGCAGACGGATGGAAGGAATGCCGTCAATACAGACTCCCCAGATATCGTCTGCCTTGATGAGGAGGCTGTCTTTTCTCAGCAAAATGCTTTCGATCTGCGTCAGTGAAGTTTGAGGATTTGTGAAATACCGGACGCTCAACTCCTCCCAGCGCCAGAAAGGAGCATTGGCTTGCAACTCGCCTATTGAGAGGTAAATCCCATCCGTGAACCGGAAGTTTTTTGTCACCAAAACACTGTCCTGCCCCTGGGATTGCAGACTGAGCAACAGGCAGAAAGCAGGAATAATCCTTTTCAAAGCAGGAATATTTCCCTGGGAAACTTTGTGGACTTTGTCGCTCAAATTGTTGAAGATCAATTTTTTAAAATAAATTTAGCGTCGCAAGCAAGCTCTAATGCCGGGGTGTTAGGCCTTTGTCAATTCCTGGAACACGTCTTCCACGCTCACCATCTCCTTGTGCATTTCCAACAGGGTGAGGTTGTTGTCAACTGCGAAGCGAAAAACGTCCCCTCGGATGTCGTTGTTTGGGTCTGAAACCAGATGCCAGCGGTTTTTCCCCAGGTTTTCTACCCGTTTTACATGCCGGATGTGGCGTAGCTTGTTTTCCTGGGTATTTTGGTGAAACTCAACGGTCACGACCATTTCTGCACTCACGCGGTTGCGCAAATCTTCGATAGGGTCGTTGGCTACAATATGCCCTCGGTTGATGATGAGTACCCGGTCGCACAGCGCTTGCACTTCCTGCATGATGTGTGTAGAAAAAATGACGGTTTTTTCCTGTCCAAGCTGCCGGATGAGGCTCCTGATTTCCACCAGTTGGTTGGGGTCAAGGCCGGAGGTAGGCTCGTCGAGGATGAGCACTTCGGGGTCGTGCAGCATGGCCTGTGCCAGACCTACCCGCTGCCTGTACCCTTTGGACAAAGCGCCAATCAACTTGTGCTGCTCCCGGCTCAGGCCTGTCTTTTCAATCATGTTGGCCACCTGCTTCCGGGCGTTTTTTACTTTGTGAAGGCGAGCGACGAAGCCGAGGTATTCCCTGACGTACATGTCTTTGTACAAGGGATTGCTTTCGGGCAGATAGCCAATGCGGGTGCGAACTTCCATCGGCTCTGTTTCCACGTCGAAGCCGCAGACTTCTGCCCTGCCTGAGGTCTGGGGGATGAAACAGGTCAGTATTTTCATCGTCGTGCTCTTGCCTGCGCCATTTGGCCCCAAGAACCCCAGCACTTCTCCCTTTTTCGCCTCAAAACTGAGGTTGTTCACGGCTTTTTGTGCGCCATAAATCTTGGTGAGATGTTCAACTTTTACGGACATTTTCTAGATAATTGAAGACTGATAAGCGGGGTTTCCTTTGTCTGGGCAAAAGTACTCAACTGCTATGATGGCTCAAAACGCCTGTTTTTTTTAATAATTGCAACTACTTAGCAGAGGCTGTTTTTTTGAGAAAAATTTTCAATTTCCCCCCCAAAAAAAAAACTGAATGGCCATCCTCCTAAGTAGTCAGTCAAATGACATGGGAGGTGTTGTTGTTTTAGAGCTTGTTTGCGTTTTTGAGCCAAGTAACCAAATCACAAACAAGCTCTAAGCGGTTGCTAATAATTTTTGAAAAGATCCGAGAGGGGCGAATTTTGATAAAAGAGACAAGTGCCGCCGGTGCAAAAATATGAGTGACAACATTTCCGCTGAAAATGAATTTTAAACTGCGACCGGTTTTGTGAGGCAGCCCTTGAAAACGATATTTGGTTTGCAAGGAGGGAAAGGCGAAGTTTCATTTTCTTCTTCCCTTCTCAAGCAGCAACAAAAAAACTATGCAATCTGTTTCCCTGCGAATCCTGCCCTTTCTGCTAACGGCTTCTTTCGTGCTGGCTGTTACCCGCTGTATTGCACAGCCTCCTTCTCACGAAATTTGGGATCAACTGCTCCGGCAGTACGTCAGCGATGTGGGGAAGGTCAACTACGCAGGGTTTAAAAAAGACAAGCCCAGACTGGAGGCCTATCTCGACATTTTAAGGAAAAACCCGCCCCTGGAAAATTGGAAAAGAACAGAAAAAATAGCTTACTGGATAAATGCCTACAACGCTTTCACCGTAAAGCTGGTCCTGGATAATTACCCCCTCACCAGCATGATGGAATTGGACAAGGGCAAAACCTGGGACGTGAAGCGCATCGCAATTTCCCGGAAGACCTACTCCCTGAACGACATCGAACACAGCATACTGCGCTTCCAGTTCAAAGATGCCCGCATCCATTTTGCACTGAATTGCGCCGCCAAATCCTGCCCACCCCTGCGCAACCGAGCCTGGACGGCTACCCACCTCGATAGCGACCTGGATGCACAGGCCCGGAAATTTATCAATAATGCAGCCTTCAACAGCATCAGCGCACGAAGAGTGGAAGTCAGCAAAATCTTTGAATGGTACGCCGGAGACTTTGCCAACCTTATCACCTTTCTCAACCGATACTCCAAGGTCAAAATCGCAGCAAATGCAAAAATCCAGTTCCGTGAATACGACTGGAAGCTGAATGAGTAAAAGCCCACCCATACCCAAACCTTTGTATTTATGACCAAAAAAAGCAGGGGCTTTTTTTAGCAGAAATAAATTCTGATAACTTTGAAATCAGAACAAAAAACAAACAATTTCGGGGGAAAGTGTAAAAATTTGAAACTCTGAATTTCAACTTGCGTAACGGATTGTGGAAAAACCCTTTCCTGTTCTACGCACCGATTACGATTATATTCCCAAAACAGAACAGTTCTTATGAAAAATTCCCTTTTGTGCATGGTCCTGGTGATGCTGCTTTCCTTTAAATTCAGCACCCTTTACGCCCAGGACAATCAGACGAATGTCCACGGCATTTCTGCCAAATTGCTTTTCCTGGATTACAACACGCTAAACTCAATCAAAGGCCTCAAGGTCACCAATGGCCTGGAAATTGGTTATACGGGAAACTTTACACCCAATCTAGCGCTGTGCATTCCGGTCAAGATCGGCGTTGCCAACCTGGAAGGCTCCTCAGATAAAACCACTCTTGTCAGCGTGGACGTGACAGGACAATACCAGTTTGGCAATATGAATAGCCGCTTCGTGCCTTACCTCTTTGCAGGGGCAGGTGTCGTCTTTGAAGAGTTTGAAAATAACCGGCTGCAGATTCCCCTCGGCCTGGGCATGTATTTCAGGGTGGGGCAAAGCTCTTTCCTAACCCTTCAGGGCGAATACCGCAAGGCTTTTGTCGAGAACAGAGACAACCTTCAGCTTGGCGTTGGCTGGCATTTTAAACTGAACCGCGTACCGATAGCACCCAAACCCATTGACTCCGATGGCGACGGCCTGCCCGATGCTCAAGATCACTGTCCCAACGAAGCTGGGCCGATTGCCACCAATGGCTGCCCTGACACAGACGGCGATGGCGTGGCCGACAAAGATGATGACTGCCCCACGGTGAAGGGACTGGCCTCCAACAGGGGTTGCCCTGAAGTAGGCGATCGGGATGGCGATGGCGTGCCCGATGACCAGGACCAGTGCCCCGACGAATACGGGCCTGCTTCCAATAACGGTTGCCCGCCTAAAGTGCCGGAAAAACCTAAAGAGCCTGAAAAACCTGCTCGTGTGGGCGACCGGGATGGCGATGGCATCGTGGACGACAGGGATGACTGCCCCGATGAATACGGGAAAATAGAATTGCGTGGATGCCCCGACCGCGATGGCGACGGCATCCCCGATAAGGACGACCGCTGCCCTGACCTGGCAGGAGTTGCTTCTGCTCATGGTTGCCCCGATGCGGATGGCGATGGTATCCCCGACAAGGACGATGACTGCCCCGATGAACGCGGCGTCGCTTCTGCCAAAGGCTGCCCTGACGCAGATGGCGATGGCGTGCCCGATAAAAAGGACGAATGCCCCAACGAGGCAGGCCCAGCTTCCAACAAGGGATGCCCTATTCCCGATAAGGACGGCGACGGCATCCCCGACAACGTGGACGACTGCCCCAACGAGAGAGGTACTGCCGCTACCAGAGGCTGCCCTGATTCGGATGGCGATGGCGTGCCCGATAAGGATGACCTTTGCCCCAATGAGCCGGGACTGGCCACTGCGAAAGGTTGCCCCGATGAAGACGGCGACGGCACTCCTGACCACCTCGACAAGTGCCCCGGAGAGCCTGGCCCCAACCAGGGCTGCCCCGACATTAAGCCCGAAGACAAGGAGTTCCTCGCCTTTGCTGCGAAGAATGTACAGTTTGAGACCTCAAAAGCTACGCTGAAAGCTCAGTCGTTTTCTATCCTGGACAAAGTGGCAGAGGTTCTTCTCAAGTATCCCAGGTACAATCTGATGATTGGAGGCCATACAGACAACGTCGGCAACAAAGCAGCTAATCAGCTGCTCTCCGAAGAACGCGCCCAGTCCTGCTACGAATACCTTCTGTCAAGGCACGTGGATCCCTTGCGGATTCAGTACGAAGGTTTTGGCTCTTCCAAACCGGTAGCCGACAACAGGACACCTTCGGGCAGGGAAACTAACCGCAGAGTAGAGTTTACTTTGTATTTGAAATGATAGTAGCTAAGAGCCTGTCTTACAAGTCAAACTGCCGCCCTTGACGGCGAATAGGATTCTTCAGAGAGGGGCGTTTTTTTAAAATTCCAAAGGATTTTGAAAAAAAACGCCCCTCTCTCAAAGGTTGTTTGGCGACATCTGCCACTATTGGACTTATGATACAGCCTCCGAAAGGTTATTTGTCAGTGGCAACCGCCATTCACCTTTTGATACAGCCTCGGGAAAGACTCTCTACCGGTGTACATGAAGGCAGTGCCTATGACCGCCCCTCTGGTACTCAAAACGTAAACAAGCTCTAAGGCTATGCGCCTATTTCACTGCCTTGCCAGCCCCCAAAATACACTCGCCGAAATACCCAACTTAGTTCCGGCACGTTCCTAAAAATCTACTTTACCCCCATTCCTATTGTAAACGGTGAACCCCTGCGGACTGACAAAACACCAAGTCATCATACCGCCACCATAGCAGATGCTTCCGACCAAAAAGAAGCAAGTATTGTTGCCCA
>WBZO01001406.1_pt1 | contig 37794 bp, 36 predicted proteins | sample 5204261 | NCBI WGS metagenome assembly WBZO01 (sample SAMN12412400, study PRJNA552823) | activated sludge metagenome | isolation source: activated sludge from anammox sidestream of wastewater treatment plant... | place: USA: North Carolina | collected 2017-09
GCCGGGCACGATGTAGCCGATCTCGTTGAGGTGAGAATCAACGTGGGCGACATGGATAGGCACATCGGGGTGCGCTCCTTGCAGGCGAGCGATACCCTCCGGCGCGGCCAATATGCCGACGAATTTAATGCGCCGCGCGCCCCACTTCTTGAGCAAGTCAACGGTGGCCACAGCCGAGCCGCCGGTGGCGAGCATGGGATCGAGGACGAAGCAGACTTGCACCGTCGGCTGGGTGGGCAGTTTGTTGTAGTAGGAGACGGGCTTTAGGGTGTGTTCGTCGCGGTAAAGGCCGATATGCCAGACCTCGGCGCCGGGCATCATCTCCCAGATGCCTTCAACCATGCCCAAGCCAGCCCGCAGCACGGGAATGAGGCCGACCTTCTCGATCAGCTCCATGCCGTCGGCCACGCCCATGGGCGACTCGACCGTGATCGGCGCGGTGGCCAGGTCGGCCGTGGCCTCGTAGCAGAGCAGCATCGATATTTCGCGCACCAATTGGCGGAACTTCTTCGGTTTCGTCTTGACGTCGCGCATGAGGGTCAATTTATGCTTGACCAGTGGGTGTTTTGATTCGTAGATCATCCTGTTTTATGTCCCTTGAACTAAGGTGCCATCATTGTAACCGAGGCGAGGGAGGATGTGTAGGAAGGAGGACGGAGCTTGTCGGTCGCGGTCGTAATCGCAATCGAAAAACCCGAAGATCGATTACGACAACGATTACGAATACGATCACGATTACGATATCGCCTCCAGATGACGTATAATGGGCAAACGACCTATGGCCACGCCGAAGAACCCGCCCCCCGACCGCTCCATCGCCCCGCAGCAGCAGGCGGAGGACGCCGGTCTGGATACGATGCTGCGGCCGCAGCGCCTCTCCCAATTCACCGGACAAGACCGGCTGAAGGACAACCTGCGCATCCTGATCGAGGCGGCGCGCGGGCGCGGCGAGCCGCTGGACCACGTGCTGTTCCACGGGCCACCGGGGCTAGGCAAGACGACGCTGGCCCAGGTCGTGGCCAACGAGATGAACGCCAACATCCGCCACACGGCCGGCCCGGCTATCGAGCATTCGGGCGACCTGGCGGCCATCCTGTCCAACATGCGCAGCGGCGACATCCTGTTCATCGACGAAGTCCACCGCCTCAGCCGGCCGGTGGAGGAGATCCTCTACCCGGCGATGGAGGATTTCGTGCTCGACCTCATCGTGGGCAAGGGGCCGGGGGCCAAGAACGTGCGCCTGAAGTTGCCCCGTTTCACCGTGGTGGGGGCGACGACGCGACTGGCGCTGCTGACATCGCCCCTGCGGGCGCGGTTTGGCGCGGTCTATCGGATGGATTTCTACGACCAGGCGGCGATGGAGGAGATCGTCAACCGCGGGGCGCGCATCCTGCAAGTATCTATCGAGCCGTCGGGATCGACCGAGATCGCCCGGCGCGCGCGCGGCACGCCACGGGTGGCCTTGCGCCTGCTGCGGCGGGTGCGCGACTATGCCCAGGTGCGGGGCGATGGTGACATCACCCACGACACGGCCGTGGCCGCGCTCGACCTGATGGAGATCGACGCATTGGGGCTGGACGACCTCGACCGGCGCGTGCTGCGGGCCATCATTGAGAAGTTCGGCGGCGGCCCGGTGGGACTGGAGACGATCGCCGCGTCGATCAGCGAGGAATCGGATACGATCATGGACGTCGTCGAGCCGTACCTGCTGCAACTCGGCTTCCTGGAACGGACATCGCGTGGGCGCGTCGCCTCGGCCCACGCCTACGCTCACCTTCAGTTACCCATGCCTGAGAACGGCCCGCGCGGAGCACAGCGCAGCCTGTTCGACTCGAAGGAGGACGAGTAGAACATGGCCGATCTGGGCCGGCTCCTGGTCATCATCGGGCTATCCATCGCCTTCGGTGGTTTGGTCATCTGGCTGGCGGCGCGCTATCTGCCGTGGCTGGGCAACCTGCCGGGCGATATTCGCGTCGAAGGTGATAATTACAAGATCTACTTCCCGCTGGCGACGATGATCCTCGTCAGCATTATCGGCACCATCCTCCTGAATATTATCGCGCGCGTCTTTCGCCGCTGACCGACCCTTGAGCCGTCTGATTCTGTTCAACAAACCTTACCGCGTTATGTGCCAATTCACCGACCGGGAGGGGCGGCCGACGCTGGCGGACTACGTCCCCGTGCAGGACGTCTATGCCGCCGGTCGGCTGGATTATGACAGCGAGGGGCTGCTGCTGTTGACCGATGACGGCCGCCTGCAACAGACCATCGCCGATCCCAAATACAAGTTGCCCAAGGTCTATTGGGCGCAGGTGGAAGGAATCCCCGACCAACGAGCCATCTCCCGGCTGCGCGGCGGCGTCCGGCTCAGCGACGGCCCTACGGCTCCCGCTCGCGCTCGCCTCATGGCCGAGCCGGATATTTGGCCGCGCGTCCCGCCCATCCGCTACCGGCGCCACATCCCCACGGCATGGCTGGAGCTGACGCTGACCGAGGGGCGCAACCGGCAGGTTCGTCGCATGACGGCCGCCGTCGGCCACCCGACGTTGCGGCTCGTCCGCTGGGCGATTGGGCGCTGGACGCTGGAGGGATTGCTCCCGGGCGAGTGGCGCGAGGAGGCGGCGGACCGTCCATGACCGCGCCGGAACATGTCGACATCCTGGGCGTGCCGGTCCACGCGGTGACGATGGCCCAGACGCTGGCCCTCATCGAGAGTTACGTGACCGAGCCGCGCCTGCACCAGATCGCCACGGTGAACCCGGAGTTCGTCATGACGGCCCAGACCGACGCCGCTTTTCGCCACATCCTGCGCACGGCCGATCTGTGCCTGCCGGACGGTGTGGGGCTGCTCTACGCGGCGCGACGAATGGGGCGGCGGCTGCCGGAACGCGTGCCCGGTTCGGAACTGGTCTACCATCTGGCCGAGTTGTCGGCAGCGCGGGGCTGGCCACTGTTTCTGTTGGGGGCGGCCCCAGGCGTGGCCGAGGAGGCGGGCGAACTGCTATGCCGGCGCTATCCGGGCCTGACCGTCGCCGGAACGTATGCCGGCTCGGCGGCCGTCGAGGAGAATGACGACATCGTCCGGCGGATCAACGACAGCGGGGCGCAGATCCTTCTAGTGGCTTATGGCGCGCCGAAGCAGGACAAATGGATCGGGCGCAATCGGGACAACCTGCCGCAGGTGCGCGTGGCCATCGGCGTGGGCGGCTCGCTGGATTTCATCACCGGCCGGGCAGTTCGCGCGCCGCAATGGGCGCAAGACCACGGGCTGGAGTGGCTCCACCGGCTATACAAAGAGCCGTGGCGCTGGCGGCGGATGCTGGCGTTGCCTCGTTTCGCGATCAGGGTATTGTTTGACAGAGGAACCGACCTTTCTGAGGCGCCCATACCGGCACGATCCTCGCGTCACGATAATTGACATCTTAATTTAGAAGGAACCCTATGCACGTACTCATTACCGGATCGAGCGGCCAGATCGGCACCAACCTGGCCCTGTACTTGCTGGAGCGCGGCCACCGGGTGTTCGGCGTAGACGTGCGGCCGAACACGTGGACCGACGCTTTCCCCACCCTGCTACAGGACTTGAGCGCGCCGTTCGCCAATTACAAGGGCGGGCTGGGCCACGTGCCCTATCCGAAAGACCTCGACGTGGTGGTGCATTTCGCCGCGCACGCCAAGGTTCACGAGTTAGTGCAGCAGCCGGCGCGGGCGCTGGAGAATGTCACCACAACCTTCAACGTGCTGGAATTCTGCCGGCACAACGGGCTGCCGGTCATCTTCAGCAGCTCGCGCGAGGTGTACGGCGACATCCGACGCTACATCACCGAGGAGTCGTACGCCGACTTCGCCTTCACCGAAAGTCCGTACTCGGCCAGCAAGATCGCCGGGGAGGCGTTCATCTATTCCTACGCCCAATGCTACGACATGCGCTACCTCGTCTTTCGCTTCAGCAATGTCTATGGCCGGTATGATGTGGACATCGAGCGAATGGAGCGCGTCATCCCGTTGTTCATCCGCAAAATCGCGCGGGGCGAGCCGATCATCGTCTATGGGGAGAAGAAGGTGCTCGATTTCACCTATGTCGATGATTGCGTGGCCGGGGTGTATCAGGGGATTGAGTTGCTGGCCAGCGGCCGCGAGGCCAACCAGACGATCAATCTGGCCTATGGGCAGGGCAACAGCCTGGTGACACTGGCGGAATATATCGGCGAGGCGCTGGGCGTCGCCCCGGATATGACCATCGAGCCGGCCCGCGTGGGCGAGGTGACGCACTACGTAGCTAACATCGGCAAGGCGCGGGCGCTGCTGGGCTATACGCCACAGGTGTCGTTGCGCGAGGGGATCGGGCGGGCGGTGCGGTGGGCGACGGAGTATTGGGAGGGGAATCAGACAAGGTAATGAAAGATTTCGCAAGGTCTAACAGATGACAGGCAGGAATCTGCCTAAACTTTACGGACTTGCGTCTGCACAAATGGTCAATATCACCCACATCACCCAGACAGGTTATAATAGGCCCCAACGAACCCAAGGCGACAGCTAGAGGAGAGAACGAGATGAGCGACCAACGCCCCCGCATCCTGGTGGCCAAGCCCGGCCTCGACGGCCACGATCGCGGCGCCAAAGTCATCGCCCGCGGCCTGCGCGACGCCGGCATGGAGGTGATCTACACCGGCTTGCGCCAAACCCCCGAGATGATCGTCGAGGCCGCCCTGCAGGAAGACGTCGACGCCATCGGTCTCAGTATCCTGTCGGGCGCGCACATGCCGTTGGTATCCCGCATCATGGAGCTGATGGCCGAGAACGACATGTTGGACATACCCGTCTTCCTGGGCGGCATCGTGCCCGACGAAGATATACCCCGCCTGAAGGAAATAGGCGTGACGGCCGTCTTCGGTCCGGGCGCGAACCTCGACGACGTCATCGCCCAATTCCGCGCAGCCATCGCCGCCCGAAGAGAATAAAGCGCAGTTGACGCGGGTTTTCGCGGATAAACCCTCCTGCGACCCGCGATCATCGGCGTTCGTCTGTATTTATCGACGCTATCTGCGTCCTATTTCCGATCCGCTCTGCTATAATCGCGGGAGATTGGCGGCCGGCGACGACAATACCGGTCGCGAAACAGGATAGTATGATCATGGAAAGACCAGGACGTAACGAACCCTGCTATTGCGGCAGCGGCAAGAAATACAAACAATGTCATATGGCCGCAGATCTGGCGACCGATCGCGAGAATCGGGCCTGGACTGACGCCTCGCGCGACCTGCGGCTGGAACTGCTCGAGTATGCCGCCGGTGAACGTTTCCAGGACGAGGCCGGGACGGCTGCGGCCCGCTACTGGGACGACCTCTACACGGCCGGCACATTATCACTGATGAGCCCGTCCGAGGCCGAACGCTTCTATGACTGGTTCATCTTCGACTACGCCTTGCCCGACGGAAGTCGCGTAGTTGACGCCTTCCGCGACGAGAAAGGCGACGGGCTTTCCTCTTATGGGCGTCAACTGCTCGACGACTGGGCGGCCGGCGCGCCGATGGGCGGCTACGAGCTGACCGGCTACGAACGCCAGACGCTACAGCTGAAGGAGATCGTGTCCGGTGAGGCGCTGGAACTATATGAGCCGGGCGGCCACGGTGACGCCATGCTGGGGGCGATCATCCTCGGCCGGCCGGTCGCCATCCAGGGCCGCTACGAATTCTTCTCCATGCCTGCCTACATCCCTACGGACGAGATCGCCGACCTGCGCGAGAAATTGGCCGCCGCGCGAGAGGCCGGCAGTGACGGCAGCGCGGCCGATTTCCTGCGCCGCCACAACGTCCTGTTCATCCATCATGCTCTGGAGCAGGCCAAGGTGGCCGGACGGCCGCCGGTGGCTCGACTCGATCCGCACCATCCATCGGGAGCCGTACAGCAGCGCGCCCGTCACGAACGCGCCCGCGTCAAGGGGCCGTCGAGCATGCCGGAGAGCGCGCCGCAGCAAGTCCAATCTCATCGGAAAGCGATTTGACGGCGATGACATCTTTCAATCAGGTCATTATTCACCGGCAAACCACGCCGTTGATCGGGGCTGTCTCCGTGCCGGGTGACAAATCGATCAGTCATCGCGCTGTCATGCTGGCCGCACTGGCCGATGGCCCAAGCACCATCCGTAACTGGCTGCCGGCCGGCGATACACTAGCCACGCTGGAGGTCATGCGCGCGCTGGGCGTTGTCATCGAGATCGACCGGCGCAACTCCCATTCGTGGGATTTGCGCGTGGAAGGGCGCGGTTTGCGCGGGCTAAAACGGCCGTCCGGATCGCTCGATTGCCATCACGCAGGCACAGCCATCCGCCTGCTATCGGGCATTATGGCCGGGCAGAGCTTCCCGTCGGTGCTTGACGGCAGCGAGCAACTGCGCAAGCGACCGATGGGGCGCGTGACGGAGCCGCTGCGGCTAATGGGCGCCGATATCAGGTCGGAAGAGGGCCATGCGCCGCTGTCCATTCGCCCGTCCGCACTCCATGGCATGGAATACAAGATGAAGGTCGCCAGCGCCCAGGTCAAAAGCTCGATCCTGTTAGCGGGCCTCTACGCCGATGACGCCGTGCGCGTCTATGAGCCTGGCCCTGCCCGGGACCACACCGAGCGACTACTCATCGCCATGGGCACGATCATCGCCAAGAGCGAGGGCTGGGTCACACTGGGCGAGGCGCCCCTCGGCGGTCGTCGCTTGCTGCCGCTGGATATGACCGTGCCCGGCGATTTCTCCTCAGCAGCGTTCCCGCTGGTGGCCGCGGCCATCGTGCCGGATTCGCAAATCACCATCAAACAGGTGGGCATCAACGCCACCCGCACCGGTCTGCTGGCGATGCTGCGCGATATGGGCGCGAACATCACCCTCAGTAATCAGAGCGTAACCGGCGGCGAACCGATCGCCGACCTGACCGTCAGTTTCACGGAGTTGCGCGGCATCGAGGTCGGCGAGCCGACAGTGGTGAAAGCTATCGACGAGTTCCCCATCTGGACCGTGGCGACGACGCAGGCGGCCGGGCAGAGCGTCGCCCGCGACGCAACCGAGTTGCGCGTCAAGGAAGTCGACCGCATCGCTGTTATGGCTGAGGAAATGCGCCGGTTCGGCGCAAACATCGACGAGCGTGAAGACGGCTTCACCGTGGTGGGGCCACAACGTCTCTCCGGCGCTCGCGTAGACAGCCACGACGATCACCGGCTGGGCATGGCGCTGGCCGTGACTGGACTGGTGGCTGCGGGTACGACGGTCGTCGACGATGCCGCCTGCATGGCCGACAGCTTCCCCGGCTTCATCGAAACTATGCAGCAACTGGGCGCGTCAATGGAGTGGGGCGCGGCCGGCTGATCCGCGCTCGGACAAGCCATGCTCTACCTGGTGGCGACGCCTATCGGCAACCTCGGTGACATTACCCTGCGCGCGCTGGAAGTCTTGCGCGAGGTGGATATCGTCGCCAGCGAAGACACGCGCAAGACCGGCCTGCTGCTGAAACATTTCGACATCAAGAAACCGCAACTCGCCTTCCACGAACACAATGAGGACAAGGCCGGCCAGCGCATCATCGCCCTGCTACAGGAAGGGCAATCGGTGGCGATCGTCTCCGATGCCGGGACGCCGGGCGTGGCCGACCCCGGCTATACGCTGGTGCGCAAGGCGGTCGATCTCGATCTGCCGGTGACGATGATCCCCGGCCCCTCGGCGGTCATCATGGCGCTGGTGCTCTCCGGGCTGCCGTCGCACAGTTTCACCTTTCGCGGCTTTCCCCCGCGCAAGGGCGGCAAGCGACGGACGTTTCTGCAGGTCGACCGGGACTCCCCCCACACCCTCATCTTCTACGAATCGCCTCACAGGCTGCGCGAATTCCTGGCTGACGCGCTGGCGGTCTACGGCGACCGGCCGGCGGCCGTGGCCAACGAGCTGACCAAACTGTTTGAGTCGGTGTGGCGCGGCACATTATCCGAGCTTATCGCTCGCTTCGAGGAAACCGAACCGCGCGGGGAATACGTTGTCGCGATCGGCGGCGCCTGATTTCGCCTACTTGTGGTAAGGCTCGCCGTGGAGAATGGTGAACGCCCGGTAGAGCTGCTCCAGCAGGATGACGCGGGCCATCTCGTGGGTGAAGGTCATCGGCGACAGCGACAGCCGGTCGTGGGCCGCCTCGGCCACCGCCGGCGCGAACCCCAGCGGCCCGCCAATGAGAAACGCCAGTTCCCCGTAAGATTCCAGCTGCGCCTGCAGGTAAGCCGCCAGCTCGGGGCTGCTCAGCCGCTTGCCCCCCGCGTCCATCAGGATGATGCGCGCCCCGGCAGGAATGGCCGCCAGCAACTGCTCCCCCTCGCGAACCATAGCCGCCGCGTCGGGCATCGACCTGCCGACGGCATCTTTCACTTCGACCAGGCGGAAATCGGTGTAACGACTGAGGCGTCGCGCATACTCATCTTGCGCGTCCAGCCAATGCCGCTCGCGCAGTTTGCCGACGGCAACGACGGTGACATGGCCGATAGAACGGGGCACGGGCGGCTCAGGGTCAGTTCAGACGGCCGAGCAAAGCCGTCTTGGCCCAGTGGGCGGGCAGGTAGAGAGGGGCGATAGCCAATGCCTGATCATAGGCAGCCAATGCCCGATAGACCTCTCCCAACTGCTCGTAAGCGCGGCCGAGATTGAGGTGAGCAAACTGTGGTGTGGCGTAGCGAGGCGCAACTATAGCCTGCTCCAGCCAGGGAATAGCCTCTTCCGGCCGGCCCATCTCGAGCAGGTAAGCGCCAATATCGTTGTACGGATTGCCGAGGTCAGGATCGATGGCGATAGCCTTCTCGCATTCGGCGATGGCTTCTTCGTTGCGGTCCATCATGTTATAAGCCCAACCCAGATACGTGTGCGCCTCGGCCGTGGGGTACATGGCGATCGAACGCCGATAGAGGGCGATGGCGTCGCCCAGTTCGCCTTGGATCTGGTGGCGATAGCCACGGTCAGTCAGGATTTGTGCTTGCTCGCGCATCAACTCTTGGTCTTCCATATGGCAATAGTTTAGCAATACGAAGATGACGATTCAAGATGTTGGCGCGGCTCCTCTTTCGATTATCGTTAAGGGCCGGCTATGAACACGATGAAACACAGAGGCTATTCGGCCCGAATCGAATATAGCGACGAAGACGGCTGCTTCATCGGCCATATTGTCGACATCAACGATATCGTTGGCTTCCACGGCCAGACTGCCGACAAGCTTCGCCGGGCCTTCGAGGAAGCTGCCGACGATTACCTGGAGACGTGCCAGACAATGAAACGTGGAAGCTGCGCCACTCGGTTGCGCGACTAGTCAATTACTTGTACAATTACATTGTACAAGTAGGAAGATCGCCCATGACCACTGAGATCAGCTACAGTCACGCTCGCGCCAACCTGGCCCGGCTACTCGACAGCGTCACCGAAGACCGCGAGGTCGTCATCATTCGCCGCCGCAATTCAGAGGACGCCGCGCTCATCGCCGCATCCGAGCTAACCAGCCTGCTGGAGACGGCCTACCTGCTACGCTCCCCGGCCAATGCCGAGCGCTTGCTGACCGCGCTCAACGACGCGCTCAAAGGCGACGGCCAGCCGATGACCCTCGCCGAGCTTCGCGCCGAGGTCGAACTCGATGGCGAAGCAGCGTGAAGCGGTCTTTCATCCCCACTTCATCGAGGATCTGCGCTACTGGGTAAAGACGGACCGCAAGCTGGCCTTACGCGCCCTGGCCCTGGTCGAGGAAATCCTGCGCGACCCTTTTCAGGGCACAGGCAAACCCGAGCCGCTGAAGTATCTCGCGCCCGACACCTGGTCCCGCCGTCTGACGCAGGAACACCGGATCGTCTATCTCGTGCGAGACGACCGGGTGACCTTTCTGCAAGCCCGCTATCACTACCAGTAACGCGCCACGCGCCGGCTACGCCGCCAGGAACCCCCCATCCACCGGGATCGCCGCGCCCTGAACATAACTGGCTAGGTCGCTGGCCAGTACGAGGGCCATCCGCGCCACCTCATCCGGCTGGCCGATCCGGCCGATCGGCAACCGTTGCTTGAACTCAATGCCCGTCTTGATGTGGCCGAATTGACCACGCAGGACTTCTTTGGCGGCGGCCTTCGTCCCCGGCGTCAGAATGCCTCCCGGCAAGATGGCGTTGATACGAAAGCCATCCCGGGCATGTTCCTTGGACAAGGCTCGGGTCAGGGCTATGACACCGGCCTTGCTGGTGCTATAGAGCGCCAAATCATCTTTGAAGGGCAGTACAGCCTCAATCGATCCCAGATTGATAATGACCCCGCCGCGCTTGATCCGCCGGCGTATCATCTGATGGCACATCCACGAAACCGAGAAGAGATTGATCTCCATCACTCGACGGACGAATGCCTCATCAGCATCAACAAACTGGCGGAAAGGGTAGATACCCGCATTGTTGACCAGGATATCCGGCTCTTCCCCATCCAGCGCGTCCCACATGGCATCGATCTGCTCTTTGTCAGCCAGATCGATGACGTGGGTGCGCACGCGCGTGCCCAGCGCGGCCAGTTCATCCGCAACCACCGTTAAGGCTGCCGCATTGTAATCGACGAGTTCAAGGGTAGCGCCCGCTTCGGCGAAGCGGTGAGCCATGGCCTTGCCGATGCCCCCCGCCGCCCCCGTCACGAGGGCCGTCTTTCCCCGCAGGGAGATCAACTGCTCAATAGTCGGCAGATTCTTCATATCGACTTCGTCCTCATGAAAGCTTTACACAACGGCCGACGATCTTCACGAACGGCCTGAACAGCTTTTAGGTACGAAGCGTTCAGGCGAATACCGCCACCGGTACCGGCCGTTCTTCCGCCATCGCCTGTCGGTGCAACTTGATTCGCTCGATCTCCAGGAGCGTCTCCGCCGTCAGATAACTCTCGCCACAACTCGGGCAACTGACGACAGGCACATTCTCGATGACGAGGAGATCGTCCCCGCTGCCATAGCTACGGGATACATGGCGGATCTTCGCCCCCATTTGACCGCAGAGATCGCAGGCCAACGCATTTACTAACACTACTTCATCACAGTCCCACAACAACAGTCACGTCTTCGCAATCTACGGCCGTCTTCCGATCCGTATTCGCCCCGGTTGCATCACGATAAAGCGCCCAAGTAGTTCATCGCCATACTGGCGAATCATTTGCAGGAGAGCATCAATCAAATCAGCGCGCCTGCTTCCTGGATAACGAAAAAGAATTACACTCGCGGAGTTGATGCCGCTCACATAGACGAGCCAGCCAAAATCTTTGTCTTCCGTAAGTAGGATTCGTTGTTCACGAGCCGCTTGCTCTATCAGAAGCCGATCATCTGAGCGTTGGGTATATTCGGACACTGCCAGCACGTCGTATCCCTCAGAACGAAGAGCACGAACGACGGCAAAATCGCAATTCTCATCGGCCAGGAATCTTAAGATAGATTCCGTCATGAGGCGGGTTGGAGGATAATCGTCTCATGAGCCAACGTGGCGGCAGCATAGGCCAGCGCTGCCCGAATATCTTCCACCGTCAGCCGTGGATATGCGTCCAGGAGATCGGCTTCTGTCGCGCCCTCGCTCAGCTTACGCACAATCAGTTCCACCGGAATTCGCGTGCCGCGAATCACCGGCTTGCCCATCATTACGGCCGGATCGATTTCAATTCGTTCAAGCATGTCATCTACTCCTAATCAGAAGTATAACACAACCCGCCGAGCTACTTCTCCGCCACCAGCGGCACCACCTCAAACGTCCGCACATCCACGATCCCCTTGTCCGAGATGCGCAACTCGGGGATGACCACCAGCGCCAGCAGGCTCAACTGCATGTAAGCATTGTTCAGCGTGCAGCCACATTCGGCGAACGCCTCGACCATCCGCTCCGCCTTGGCGGCCACGGTCTCCGCCCGCTCGTCGCTCATCAGCCCGGCAATAGGCAGCTCCACCAGAGCGATCTCGCGCCCTTCCTTGAACACCACCACCCCGCCGCCGACCTCGCCCAGCCGGTTGGCCGCGCGAGCCATATCGGCCGTATCCGTGCCGACGACGATCATATGATGGCTGTCGTGGGCCACCGTGCTGGCCACAGCGCAGGGCACATTGAAGCCAAAGCCGCTAACGAAGCCGTTGGTCACTTCCCCGGTGGCTTCGTGCCGCTCCACCAGCGCGATACGGGCGACATCCTGCGACAGATCCGCGCCGATAATCCCGCCGGCCACCGGCAATTGCCGCTCCAGCGCCTGCGTGGGGGCCTGATTCTCGATGACGCCGATGACGCGCGCCGTGACCGTCGCCGGTCCTTGTCCGTTGGCTTGCGGCGCGGCCGCCTCGAAATCCTTGGCCTCAAGCTTCCGGCCCAGCTTGACCGTCCCCTTGGCGAAGTCTGGATAGCTATACGTGGGTATGTCGACCGTCATCCGGCCGTTCTCCGCCAGTACTTCCCCGCCGGCCATGACCAGTTCGACAGGCAGCGTGACCAAATCGCTGGAGATGACGATATCAGCCCGGCGGCCGGGCGTGATACTGCCAATCTCGCGCTCGACGCCGAAATGCAACGCCGTGTTGAGCGTGGCCATCTGGATCGCCGTGATCGGCCGCAGCCCCTGGGCGATGGCGTGCCGCACCACGCGGTCCATATGCCCCTCGCCCACCAGCGTGCCCGAATGGGAGTCGTCGGTGCAGAGGATGAAGTTGCGGCTGTCCAGCCCCATCTCGGTGATTGCCTTCACTTGCGTGGCCACATCGTACCACGCCGAGCCGAGACGCAACATCGCCTTCATACCCTGCCGCACGCGAGCGATGCCGTCTTCCACCCGCGTGCCTTCGTGGTCGTCGGACGGGCCGCCGGCCACATAACCATGAAACGGACGGCCGAGATCGGGCGAGGCGTAATGGCCGCCGATCACTTTGTTAGCCCGCATCGTCGCCGCCATCTCCGCGTGCATCTTGTCGTCGCCCGTGAAGACGCCGGGGAAGTTCATCATCTCTCCCAGGCCGATGATGCCCGGCCAGGTCATCGCCTCGGCCACTTCCTCCGGGCCGATCGACGCGCCGGGCGTCTCCAGGCCGGGCGCGCTGGGCACGCAGCTGGGCATCTGCACATAGATCGAGATCGGCAGTGTGGCCGCCTCGTCGTGCATCAGCCGCACGCCGGGCAGCCCCAGCACGTTGGCGATCTCGTGCGGGTCGATGAACATGCTGGTCGTCCCGTGGGGAATGACGGCGCGGGCGAACTCGGTCACGGTGACCATGCCGCTCTCGACGTGCATATGCGCGTCGCATAGCCCCGGGACAAGATAGCGTTGTTTGGCCTCGATGATCCGCGTCTGCGGCCCGATGCAATGCCCCGCGTCCGGCCCCACGCAGGCGATGCGGCCGCCATAGATGGCGACGTCGGTGCCGGGCAAAATCTCGCCGCTATGGACGTTGACCCAGCGGCCATTACAAATGACGGTGTCGGCGGGTTTGCGCCCCATCGCCACGGCGACGAGGTCTTGTGTCAGCTCATGCCAGGGTTGGCGAATAGCCATAATAACTACCCCCTTTTTGCTCATTGATTGTAGCTTTGTTGGGGCAGATGCGCACGCTCGGGAGATATAGAAACCAGGCCGATCGCCCTTGTCCGAGCGACCGGCCTGATGACAGAGGTCGTTAAAAGCGCCCGTATCGGCGCGAGGTTTCAGCAGGTTTCACGAGCGAAAAGTCGCCACTAGTTGGTCCAGCGATACGATCTGCCGCTCGCTCTCGCTGCGCCGCTTCACTTCCGCTCCGCCCTGCTCCAGGCTGCGGCCGGAGACGGTGACACGCCAGGGGATACCCATCAGGTCGGCGTCCTTGAACTTCACGCCCGCGCCCAGCCCGTCGCGGTCGTCGTAGAGCACCTCGACGCCGGCCGCCGTCAGTTCGGCATAGACCGCCTCGGCCTTCTCTTTCGTGCCGTCGCCGTCCTTGCCGATGTGGACCAGATGCACCTGATAGGGCGCAACGCTGTCCGGCCAGATGATGCCGTCCTTGTCGTGGTGTAGCTCCACAACCACGGCCATCAACCGGTCGAGGCCGATGCCGTAGCTGCCCATGTAGATGAGCCGCTCCTGGCCGTCCTCGTCCAGATAGGTGGCATTGACCGCCTTGCTGTAGCGCGTGCCCAGCTTGAAGCAGTGGCCAACCTCGATCGCCCGCTTGGCCTCGATGCGGCCGCCACAGTTGGGGCATTTGTGGCCCGTAGCCGCCTGGGCGATGTCGGCGATGCGGCTCACCTGAAAGTCGCGGCCGTAGTTCGCGCCCGTGTAATGATACGGATCGTCGTTAGCCCCGACGACGTAGTTGCCGCCGTAGTTGATCGACTCGTCGGCGACGATCATCACCCCCGGCGACTCCATATCCTTGGCCGGCGTCATGCCGATAGCCGAGGCGTAGCCGGGCACCGCGCCGATGGAGCGCACTTCTTCTTCCGTCGCCTGCCGGATGAAGCCGCCACCCACCGCATTGACCAGCTTGGTATCGTTGATGTTCAGATCGCCGCGCGTCATGGCGAACACCATACGCCCTTCGCCGGGCTTCTCGACATAGTTCGGCCGCCACCAGTAGAAAACGCACTTCAGCGTCTGCGTCGTGGGCACGCCGATGAACGCCGCCACGTCGGCGATGGTCTTGCAATCGGGCGTCAGCACCTTGGACAGCTCGTCCATCGTCGCCGGCTTCTCGCCCTCGCGGACGAACCCGGCCGCCTCGACGTTGGCCGCGTAGCCGCAGTCCTCGCAATAGATGAACTCGTCTTCGCCCTGCGGGTGCGGCACGGTGAACTCCTGCGACGACTTGCCGCCCATCGCGCCCACGTCGGCGTTGATCATCACCGTCGGCACGCCGCAGCGGTCGAAGATGTTGGTATACGCCTGCAACATGCTCGGATAGTACTCGTCCAGCGCTTCCTCGCTGCGGTCGAGTGTGTAGGCGTCCTTCATGATGAATTCGCGCAGCCGGATCAGGCCGCCGCGCGGCCGGGGTTCATCGCGGAACTTCTTGCTGATATGGTAGATCATGCGCGGCAGGTCGCGGTAGCTCTCGATGTCGCGCAAAGACAGATCGACGACGATCTCCTCGTGCGTGGCCGAGAGGGCATACTCACGGTTGCCGCTGGCCTTCAGCTTATAAAGCACGTCCACCTGATTCCAGCGACCGGTCGCCTGCCACAGCGCCGCCGGGTGCAGGTTAGGCATCCACATCTCCTGGCCGCTGATGGCGTCCATCTCTTCGGCCATGATGTCCCATATCTTGCGGATGACACGGTAGCCGAACGGCATGAAGGTGTAAATGCCCGCGCCGGCGGGGCGGATAAAATCGCCACGGAGCAGCAGTTGATGGCTGATAAGCTCGGCCTCGGCCGGAGCTTCGCGCAATGTTTTTCCAAAGGATCGTGAAAGACGCATAAGGGGTGAGTATATCTATGGGGGCGCGGCGCGTCAAAGCCCAATACGCATGAATCAACCAACTTCAAGGATCACCTTGCCGATATTCCGGTTGGCCAGCACGTATGCGTGGGCCGCCTGCGCCTCGGCGATGGGAAACACTGTGTCGATGATCGGCCGCATCTCGCCAGCGGCCAGCCTGGGCATGATCGTTTCGTTGAACCGGCGCGTGATGTCGATCTTCTCTGCCAACGGCCGCGTCCGCAACGTTGAACCGACGACGCGCAACCGCTTGCCCAACAGCTGGCCCATGTCCAGCTCGCCCGTCCGGCCACCCAGCGTGCCGATATTGACCAGCCGTCCGAACCGCCGCAGCGCCTTGATGTTTCGCTCCAGGTACGCCCCGCCGACCGGGTCGAGAATCACGTCCACTCCCTGCCCCTCCGTCGCGGCCATGACCGCCTCGAGGAAATCCTGCGCTTTGTAGTTGATCGCCGTCGCTCCCAGCTCGCGGCAGAACGCCGCCTTCATCACGTCACGCTCCTTGCCGCTATCGGCTCATACGATAAACTTCATTCTACAGGCAGTCTCGCGAACACTCCAGCAAGATACTGTCGAGCCGTAAGCAGGAGAGTTTTTTCCAATCATGAACCAACGAGACGTATTAACGGTCGAAGTGGCCGGCCTGACCCGCCATTTCCCGCTCTTCGAAGTCGCCCCCGGCGTGCGCATCGCCGTCTTCAATATGCTGGGCGATACCTACGTCGTAAAAGCCTCAGCCGCGGCGCTGGCCGAAAAGCTGAAAGATATCCACGCCGACGTGCTGGTGACGGCCGAGGCCAAGAGCATCCCCCTCATCTATGAGATGAGCGCCCTGATGGGATTGCCCTACGTCGTCATGCGCAAGGCTTACAAGAGCTACATGGGCGACGCCATCAGCGCCGAAACTGTGTCGATCACCACCGGCGCGCCCCAGACGCTATTCCTGGACGAAAAGGACCGCGCCCTGGTCAAGGGCAAACGGGTCATCGTTGTCGATGACGTCATCAGCACCGGCAGCACGCTCAACGGCATGGAGAAGCTGGTCATCAAGGCTGGAGGAGAGGTGGCGCAGGTCGCGGCCATCTTCACCGAAGGCGACGACGACTGGTCGCGGGTCATCGCCCTGGGTAATCTGCCGGTCTATAAGGAGTAAGCATCGCCGGCGTTCCAGCCCCGTCGCATATCGCTCAAAACTCGTCACACCATGGATGCCGCGTCGCTAACCATCTTCGGCCATCTCTTCGCCTCTGTCGCCGAAGAGATGGGCGTCACGCTCGGCCGCACCGCCTATAGTCCCAACATCAAGGAGAGGCTCGACTACAGTTGCGCCGTCTTCCTGAATGGCGGCGAGCCGAAGCTGCTGGCCCAGGCCGCCCATATTCCCGTCCACCTGGGGGCCATGCCCGCCTCGGTCCGCGCGGCCGTGGCCCAATGCGCCCCCTTCCGGCCGGGCGATGTCGTCATCCTCAACGATCCGTATCATGGCGGCAACCATCTGCCGGATATCACGCTGGTGTCGCCGGTCTTCACCGAAGGAACGCCGGCCGCGCCCTTCTTCGTCGCCAGTCGCGCCCACCACGCCGACGTCGGCGGCATGTCGCCCGGCTCGATGCCGCTTTCAACCGAGCTTTATCAGGAAGGAATCATCATCCCGCCCATCAAGCTCATCGACGGCGGGCAGCGCAACGAGGCCGTCTGGCAGCTCATTTTGCGCAATGTACGCACCCCGTGGGAGCGTGAGGGCGATCTGGCGGCGCAGTTGGCAGCCCACACCGTTGGCGCCCAACGGTTGGTAGAGATTGTCGGACGCTACGGTCTGGATGAGACGCTCGAACGGGCGCATATGCTGACCGCCTACGCAGAATCGCTGACCCGAGCCGCCATTCGCCTGATCCCCGACGGCCATTATTCCTTCACCGACTACCTGGACAACGACGGTCAGGGCGACGATCCCGTGCCTGTCAGCGTCTCTTTGACAGTAATTGGCGACGAACTGGCGACTGATTTCACAGGCACGGCCGAGGCGGTTGCCGGCAATCTCAACGCTGTACCGGCCATCGTCGATTCGGCCGTAGTCTACTGCTTGCGCTGCGTGGCGATGGCCTTGCTCGGCGCTGATCTGCCGATGAATCAGGGCGTCTTCGCCCCACTGACGATTCATATCCCCCCAGGCTCCCTGCTCGATCCCAAACCGCCTCACGCCGTCTCGGCCGGAAACGTCGAAACGTCGCAACGTATTGTCGATGTGGTCTTCGGCGCGCTGGCCCACGCCCTGCCGGACATCATTCCCGCTGCCAGCCAGGGCACCATGAACAATCTGACCTTCGGCGGCACCTATCCTGACGGTTGGCCCGCGCCTGCATCCCATTTCGCCTATTATGAGACCATAGGCGGCGGTGCGGGAGCCGGGCCGGAGAGCGACGGCGCATCGGGCGTCCATGTTCACATGAGCAACACGCGCAATACGCCGGTTGAGGCGCTGGAGTACGGCTTTCCCATCCGTATCGAGGAATATAGCTTGCGCGAAGGTTCGGGCGGCCGCGGCCGGCACACCGGCGGCGAAGGACTGGCCCGTAGCATCAAATTCATGGTTCCGGCCACGGTGACCATCACCTCCGAACGGCGGGAGCGCGGACCGTATGGGTTAGCCGGCGGAGGTAGCGGCGCTCCCGGTCATAACACGCTGATTGACGGCCGCGAGACCATACCGCTGCCCGGCAAAGTGACCTTTATCGTGCAGCCGGGCAATATCGTCCGGCTGGCCACACCCGGCGGCGGAGGCTGGGGCGAGCCGAACCAGATCACCGCCACATTAGTCAGAACCGGGTGAATAATCGTCTCTCATCGCCCGGCGGCGCAGCACAGGCAGATGATTATCGAGCAAGCCGTTGACGACCATCACGCCGAACAGGATCAGAGCAAAACCCGCCAACGTATGCCAGGTTAATTGCTCATCCAGGACGAGTACGCCAAGGATGACCCCAAAGACGGGAATGATATAGGTAACCATCGAAACGTAGGTCGAGTCGGCCGTCTCGATGAGGCGATAATAGACAATGAAAGCCAATCCCGTCCCCAAAATACCGAGCGCCACCAGAGAGCCTAGCGCGGCTGCGGACGGGCTTTCCATCGTCCAGGGCCGATCGACAAGCAGCGTAACAGGCAACATGAAAAGCGTTGCCAGCGATAATTGTGTGGCGGGGGCGACGAGTGGCGGCAAGCCCCGCAAATGTTCCCGACTATAGATGATCGCCACGCCATATAACGCCGCAGCGACAGCCACGGCGACGAGGCCCCACGTCGTCGCCTGCACACCGTCCGTCAGTGACGGCACGATTAGCAGGAACAAGCCGGCAAAACCAAGCACGACGCCGAGCAGCTTCGAGGATGTGATCCGGTCGTCTTCGACCATGAAATGCGCCAGCACGATGGTGAAGATCGGCGTTGTCCCGTTCAGGATCGAGGCCAGCGAACTATCGATATATTGCTCGCCCCAGCTCAGCAAGACCCAGGGGAGCGTATTATGCAGCATGGCCATAACTGCCAGGCTCTTCCACAGCCGTCGGTCGCGAGGCAAGCGCCGGCGCTGGGACAGCAGCACAATTAACAGGAATATCGCGCCGATTGAAACACGGCCGAGGACCAGTGTCAGCGGCGGAATCTCTTCCACCGCCACCTTGATGAACAAAAATGACGGGCCCCACATCGCCGCCAGCATCACGAGCAACAAGACGTTTTTCCATTTCATGTGTGTAACTCATCTGAATTATTGCACGAAGTTACCCTGTCCGTAAAATTCAGGGTAAGATTAGCGCTTGATCCGCACTGGATCAGCCCACGCTTCAAAGCGAAGTAAAACGACACAATTAGGGGGTTGCTATGACCAAAAAATCCTTGGGTTATGTCGAACTTGAGTGGACTTGTCCCTACTGCAACACAAGAAACCCTGGCCGGGTGAAGGTTTGCAGCAATTGCGGCGCAGCTCAGCCAAAAGACACCCAATTTAATCAGGCGGCTGAAGACAAGATCATCACCGATCAAGAGGAACTGAAGCTGGCACAAGTGGGGCCGGATATTCACTGCCCCTTCTGCGGCACGCGCAACCCAGGCAATGCGACTACATGCTCAAACTGTGGCGGCGACCTGACCGAAGGCGAGAAGCGCGAGACGGGCAAGGTGCTGGGGGCTCAGCAGACCGCGCCCTCGGCCGACGTTCTCTGCGAATACTGTGGAACGCCAAATCCCGCAACCAACTTCAAATGTTCGAACTGTGGTTCACCGCTGAGCAAGGCCGGCGCCACAGTGAAAGCGCAGCCTGCTGCAAAGAAACGAAGCTCGACGTTCATGATCATTGGCATCTTGCTGGTGTTGCTGGTCTGCGGCGGGTTCGGCTACATGATGATGAAAGGCGCGCAAACCAAGAGCACCGTCGCCGCGGTGCAGGACGTCAGCTGGAAACGCAGCATCGTCGTGCTCGGGCTGGCCCCGGCAACACACGAGGCATGGCGCGATGAGATGCCGTTCGACGCTAGCGTGAACTTCTGCCGCGAGCAGGAGCGCAGCCGCTCTTCCTTCCCTTCTGCGAACTCGGAAGAAGTCTGTGGCACGCCCTATGTCGTCGATCAGGGTTCGGGCTTCGGCGAAACGGTGCAGGATTGCGAATATATCATCTATGATGACTACTGCGAGTACACCGTTATCGAGTTGCAACCGGTCAGGGTTGTCGAGGAAACAGGCTCGGACCTGAACCCCTTCTGGCCACAAACACGTCTGGATCAAGGACAGGAATTAGGCGAGCAAACAGAAACTTATCGGATCACGTTCATCGTGAACGGCGAATCCAAAGTCTACGAAACGGAAAACTTCGACGAATATCAACGCTTCCAACTGGGGAGTAAATGGAATCTGGAAATCAACGGCTTCGGCAAGATCGTCAGGGTTGAGCCGGCTCCCTGACACCGCGTATGAATTTTCGTCGTTGGGAGGCTGCAACACGTCGTTGTAGCCTCCTCATCATCGGTTTAATGCTGCTCCTGTTAGGAGCTTGCTCTCCGGGCCGGACGACCGCTTCGTCGGCCGCCGTGGCCGAGTCAACCCTGACGCCCGAGGCCACTATCCGGCCACCAGCCATCAGCACCGGCCTCCCGCCAACGACCACATCGTTGGCTGAGATAACGACCTCGCCCACATCAGCGCCATCGACACCGGCGCCGCCCACTCCCATTCCAACATCCACGATTGCCGCCACGGCTACGATTACGCCGTCGCCCACGCCGGACCGGGATGTTCTGTGCTCGCAGCGCATGCCGGACAACGGGTTGCTGGCTATCGTGACACTAACCTATGGCCTCAGCCGCGACTACGTGCCCGCGGGACTAGTGGATCTGTCCGCCTACCTGCCCAAGGAAGTCACGCTGGGCTATCCTACACAACTACGCCGGCTGGCCATTGGGCCGCTGGTCAACATGATCAATGACATGCAGGCCGGCGGACTTCATCCGATGATCATCTCCGGCTATCGCAGCTATTCCGCCCAGGCCATCGCCCGGCAGAAATGGGCAGAAAAAGAGCCGGACCGCGTGAACATTCTCAGCGCCCCGCCCGGCTTCAGCGAGCATCAGCTGGGCACGGTCATCGACTTTGGCTCGCCTGAACTGGCGGAGATCGTTGGCGTCGAGGATATCGAATTCCACACCTACTTTTATAAGACGAGCGAAGGCATCTGGCTGCTGGAAAACGCCCACAAGTACGGCTTCACCCTTAGCTACCCGTTCGAGGCGACCGAGGTAACAGGGTTCTTCTATGAGCCATGGCATTATCGCTATGTCGGCGTGGAAATGGCGACGTTCCTGCACGAACAAGGCACCTCCCTGACCGAATACCAGCTATCAACCGAGCCGCCGCCCTGCATCCCGGACAAATCATGAGTCGTAAACGCTCAACGCTGGCGACGGCATTATCGACGCTGTTCATCATCCTTGTGTTAGCCGCGTGTGGCAGGGCCGCGCCCGCCGGTATCGATCCGGCTGAAGCGTCGCCGGCCGCTCCGCCGGCCGATACAACCACGCCTACAAACACGATCGAGCCGTCACCTACCCCGATACCAACGGCGACCCCATCGCCGATCCCATCGGCAACCCCCGCGCCCACGGCCACGCCCCAGCCGCTGACGCTGGCCGTCCCGCCAGAGTGGGAACTGGAGGCGAAAGCTGCGCTGGAAACGCTGAAGGAATCCGGCTCATTCCAATATGCCTGGTCGTTACTGGTCGACGAAGGTGTCGAAGCGGCCCTGGCGGACGGCCGCGCTCAATTCGCCCTGGTGAGCGGCGACGCGGGCATCGTTGTACGCAACGAGCCGCTGGCTTTCGCCGTTCCCTTCACGACTGAATGGGAAAACCTCATGCCCAATGAAGCCGAAGCGGTGCTGGTCAACGGGCATCGACTAATCCGGCCCATTCGCTGGAGCGCCATGACGCCGGATAACAAGGCGATGCGGGTGGATGGCCGCCATCCGACCGACCCGGATTACCCCTACCGGGAGACGTGGTCGCTCGTGGGCATGACGGACAACAAAGAGGCGACGGCCGAACTGACTGAAGCGCTAACGACGGCGATGACTCCCCCGCCGACGATACGGATCGCCGCCGTCGGCGATCTCAACCTCGACCGGTCAGTTGGCTACATCATCACCACGACGGGCGACCTGGCCTATCCGCTCTCGCGCGTGAAGCCCATCTTCGACGCGGCCGACTACACCATCGGTAATCTTGAAACGGCTCTGGGTGACATAGGCGAGCCGGCCACCAAAATCTACACCTTTCGTTCTCCGCCCGAGGCGGCCCAGGCGCTAGCCGTCGGGGGTGTCGACCTGGTGACGCTGGCCAATAATCACGCCCTGGATTACGGTCCGGAGGCGCTGCTGCAAGGCATCGACCTGCTGCACGCGGCCGGTGTAGCCACAGTCGGCGGAGGCGCGAACGAAGAAGCCGCCCACGCTCCCCACATCGTCGTGATCGGTGACCTGAAAGTCGCCTTCCTGGGTTATGTCAACGTCCCCCCCGAACCAAGCCCCCATTTCGACACGCGAAGCTGGGAGGCGACAGCCCATTCACCCGGCCTGGCCTGGGGCGATCCGGAGCGCATCGCGGCCGACGTCGCCGCTATACGTCCGGAGGCCGATCTGGTCGTGGTCATTCTGCACAGCGGCTACGAATACATCGAGGAGCCGAGCGAGGAACAGGTCGCGGCAGCCCACGCGGCCGTCGACGCGGGAGCAGATCTGGTCGTGGGTCATCATGCTCACATCCTGCAAGGCATCCATCGTTACGGCGACGGGGTCATCGCTTACGGGCTGGGCAACTTCCTGTTCGACATCGACGGCCCGCCCGAGACGGCCATCCTCAATGTGTGGCTGGATCGCAACGGCGTGCGCCAACTGGAACTGCTCCCGGTTATCATCCAGGAGCATGGCCAGCCGCGCCCGGCCGAGACTTGGGAAGCGGAGCCGATCCTGTCGCGCGTCTACTATCTGACGATGCTGCTCAACGCGGCCAACCCATGAGGCTAGGGCTGTGGCGAGTCCCCAGCCACCGTTCCGGTGGAGGCGCTGCCTGGCCCGATGAGCTGTTCGGTTGAGAAACCGCCGATCAATCCCTGAGCGTTCAGCGCGGCGATGCTAACCGCATAGGTGACGTTCGGATCGAGGCCGGTGAGGGCGACGTTGCCGGCATGGTTGGCCTTTACATAGCGGAACGCCGGATAGTAGGCCGAGCCGGATGGGCGGAAGGAAATGGCGTAGCCGGCGGCGTCGGGCGCAACCGACCAGGTCAGCAGAAACGCCCCCGGTTCGGCCATCGGCGTGATGAGAGGCGGAGCCGGCTGATACGGTCCGCCGGCCAGATTGGCGGCCACGGCCACATTCAACTGTACCATGCGTTGCAGATAGCTGTAGTCGATCAGGCTCCAGGTATCCCGGTTGGAGTTAATCAGGTCGGGGTCCTCGATGGATTCGACCAGGCGGATGGCCGGGAAGCCGACCGCCACAAACTCGCGATGATCACCCCAACGACCTTCGCGGTCGAGCGCATCGAAAATAGTTACAGGAAAAGTCGGCAAATAGAGTCCGCCAACATACTCATAGTAGCGCCCCAGCGCGCCATGGACCGACGTCAGAAAGTCAACGGCAAAGAGGCGCACACTCTGAGGGATGCCCAACCGGCCGCCGACTGTGTCATAGTTAAGCACGCTGATGACGTTCTTGCCGTCCAGAAACGCATTCTCGGCAAAGTAGCGCGCGCCAAACGAGCCTTGTTCTTCGGCCGACGTAGCCAGAAAGACGACGGTCTGGTTCCAGTCACGCGAACTCATGACGCGGGCTGTTTCCAGCAGCAAGGCCACGCCAGAGCCGTTGTCGTTGGCCCCGGTCGAGCGGCTGAAGCCGTCGGTTACATCGGGTGGCCGGCTGTCGTAGTGCGCCATGATCACGATGACACCGTCGCCGCCCCCCTTGCCGGGCAACGTGGCCACGACGTTACTCTGATCGGCCACGTAACCGGCGTACGAGAGCGGGAAATCCTGGAACTCCACATTCAAGCGACCATTGCCCACCCGCACAAATTCGTTGAAGATCCAGCGGCGGGCTGCGCCAATGCCAAACGTCTCCGACTGGGTGTCGCTGAAGGCGTTGCGCGTGCCGAAGCCCTCGAGCTGCCGGACGTAAGCCATCAACTGCTGTTGGGACACCTCGGAGATGAGCCTCTCGACGGCCGGATCGACCGTTGGCACGACATCGCTCACAGGGTCGGTCACCAATTCGCCGGCCTCATTGGCGATGAGCAGTTCAGGGGTCGCCGGCGGCGGGGTAGGGATGACGAGGTCGGGCTGCGGAGACAAAAGGCTGCACCCGGCGAGGAGTGTTGACAAGGCGATCAGCAAGAATAAACGATTGACTAGTTTCGGCACCGGCTACCCTAAGTAAACATCTCCATGAATTGACAACGAGCAAGCATAGCCAATATCGCGACAAGATGCACACCTCTTGATCTGCAGTTAAGCTATCCTGACGCAGTTGGCCCACCCGCGCTCGCTCGCCCGATTAACGCCGCTATTGTCGTCCGGCAGGTCGCTTGATAACGATGATCATGGCCAGCATCAGGGCCAGGAACAGGCCCATCACCGTGACGGCCGCGCCAACCATCAGGCTGCGCGGCCGGTAGGAAAACTCGACCTCGTGCTCGCCGGCCGGCAGAAATACACCGCGAAACAAGCCATCGGCCTGTTCCACTGTCGCCGGGCGGCCATCGATGGACGCCTGCCAGCCGGGATAACCGGCGTCGGCCAGGACAAGCAACCCCGCCCGGTCGCTCTCGGCACGTAAGACGACTGATTCAGGCGAATAGTGGGTGATCGTCGCGCGGCCCAGGCCATCTCCGGGCGGCTCGCCGGACACGCGTTGGCCAGTGACGACGGCCGACCGGCGCGGGTCAAATCCGGGTTCGCCCATCATGGCCACTGCCTCGTCACTGCCGGCCGCCCATCGCCAATCATAGACCATGAAGGCTCGTGGCTGCACTTCAAGGTTCTCGTAGATTTTGACATCCCCGGACTGGATCAGCCTATACGGAGCCACAACCAGCGGCTGGAAGGAGCCATCGCGCGCGTCCACCAATGTTAAGGCGCTCACACCGCAATCGACCACATCAGCAGGGCAGGGCAACAAGGAAATCGCCACGGGCGCGGTTGCTCGGGCGAACGGCAAACGATACAAGTCTGCTCCGGTCAATCGCTGGGGCAACAGGCGCTGGACAGTCCCATCGGACGCCATCACCTCGACTGGCGGCGGGGTTCCTTCAGCCAGCAGCCACAACTCTGTGGCCTCGAATTCCGGCATATCGGCCACCGCAACCGGATCATCGCCCAACGTCACCGGATGTTGGCGGTCGAAGAAAACCCCCTCACGCCAAACATCGCCGGTTTTGTCAGTGATGAGGTACCGGCCATTGAAAAGGCTTAGCCAGCGCGTGTCGGGAGCGGCCGTCAGATATTCGCGCAGACGGCCGTCGGTGGTGGCGGCGCCTTCCGGCAGGATCAGGCTCATTAGCGTCGAGTAGTCACGCAGGGGCAAGATACCGCCGTCGAACCCGTCGATCGCCGGCGCGCCAGTGATCATCGACAGATTAGGCGAAAGCACCTCTTTATGTTTCACCGCCACGATGTAGTCATATAGCGCCGATTCACTCAATTGGTTGACATAAATTGATTCAATCTCAGCCGCGTCGCCGGGGTCGAAGAAAATCTCCGACAAACTGAGGAAACGGCCGGGTGGTGTGGCGCAGGGTTCGTCAGGAATGACGCACGCGCCCAGCGCGATGAGGCGGGCTTGCGGCGGTCGCAGGTCAAAGTAAGCCTCCGGCGTGGTCAACTGGTTGTAGGGTAACCCGCGTGAGCCTAACCACAAGACGGCCGCGCCAAGGAAGAGCAATTCAACCGTTGCCGAGCGAGCGCGTTCCGCCGGACCATTCAGGATGACGCTCAATAATAATGCGGCCAAAACAAACTCAATCGCCCAGCCGAGCAGGGCTATCATGGTCGGACGTGTGTAAGGGGCTTCCGTGCCGGCCGGCACGATCTTCGCGACCCATCCAGCGGCGAACCCCCACACAATCAAGAGCGCAATGCCCACCCCAGCAGCGACAAGTGGTCGGACGAGTTCGCGCCGCGCGGCCGCGCCCCTGCCCTCCTCCACATAAAGCCAGAGTCGCTGCCAACCGTAGCCGGCCAGCAAGGCAACGCCCAACGCGACGATAGCCAGCCAGCGGGCAGGAACGCGGAATAAGTCAAACCCAGGCAGGCGACCGAGCAGATAATAAACAGGAGTGAATCGCCCCAGAGCCAGGAGCAGCCCGACCAGAACAAGCGCCAGCCACGGCCGGAGCGCCGGATTTCGCCGCCAACCCCAGCCTCCTGCGACCGCCAATGCCAACCCCGTCAGCGGCAGGAAAGCGATGTACTCCGTGAAAAGCGATTGGCCGTAGTCGGGCAACAGGGCGCGTGTCAGGTGGATCGGGTGCCAGGAAAAAGATAGCACCTCATTAAGAGACAGACCGCCTTGCCGGCTGGAGAGACCGGTCAGCTCCAGAGTAGGCAAGAGCTGCACGGCCGCCAGCATCGCCGCCAGCGCCACACCGGCCGCCAGAACAATAACAAGCCACGCTAGTTGACGATAGCGTCCGGCGCCTGCCCGCGGCATATTCTGCACAACATGAACGACCAGCCAAAGGGCGACCGCGACCCCGCTGATAAACACTGTCTGCGTATGTCCGGCCAGCAACTGCAAGGCGAACAACGTACCTATCAACAGGATAGAGCGAGCAATGGCACGCCCGGACGGAGCCACGTCAGGAGACGCGACCACAGGCGCCAGGGACACAAAGAACCACGGCAGCCAGGCCAGCCCTTGCAACTGATTGATATGCTCCACTTGTGCGGTCAGGTAGCCCCCGAGGGCAAACGACGTCGCGGCGACAAGAGCGGCCGCGCGGCTCAAACCCAGTGTCCGCCGTCCGGCCCAATACGTTCCACTGCCGGCGATGAACAAGTGGATCAAAATCGAGGCGCTGACGGCATAAGGTGTCCGCAGTAACAACCAAACCGGCCAGTTGAGCGGGTAGAAGAATCCCACCTGACTATTGGCGAGAAACGGCACACCCATGAAGATATCGGGGTTCCACAAAGGGATACGCCCGACACGCAAGGCATCAGCCGCCACTTGCCAGTAGGGGTAGAAATACAGAAACGTATCGCCGCGAGCCAGAATGAGATTGCTAAGGGCCATCCTGTTGAAAAACAACAGAATCAAGCCGCCCAGCGCGAGCGGCACAAACAACCCGTACCGTGAAATCCGGGCGAGGCCGGTTTGTGGTCGATTGAGATCAGTCACTCGTAGACTCGGGTATGATTCGATAAAGTGTCATATCCGGCTCGCCGGCATGCGCGTCGAGCGGCTCCAGACGATAGCCATTCTCCAGCAGGCGGCGGATGATCGGCCGAGCGCTATCCGACGACGGCAGGGCGATGTAACGAGGCGGCCCTTGCCCGGCGAAGACGGCCAGATCGGCCAGTAGCGCGTCGGCGTCGGGAAACCAGCTCACATAAACCCGGCTGTCAAACAGTTGGTAGCGCCAATGCCAACTATACTCATGATCATACAGGACAGTGCCATAGGGGGCATCTTTCAACAGCCGGGCCACGGCCGCCGCGCCGCCGTCAGCATCGGGCCGGCCGCCAATGGGCAATCGGCCGCTGCGGGCGGCAGCAGCCGTGGGCAAATGGGCGATGGCCAGGACGACAAGCGCCAGAATGAAGACCGGCCGTGCCCATGATACCTGGCCGGCGGACGCCCATAACAAAGACAAGCCACGAGCGATCAGGATCGCCACGAGGGGCAGGACGGGTAGAAGATAGCGATCCCAGACCGGGACAGCCCATAGCCAATGCAACGACAGATAGCCGAAGATAAAAAGCGCCAACAAGGCATCGGCAGGCTGAACACGAGACGACACGCGCCGGGAGCCGGCCAATCCTAATATGACGACTACAGCCAGGATAATCATGGGCCAGCCCAACGCTAATGACCACAGTCGCGCATAACCCCAGAGTCGGGGCCATAGCTCCCACGAGCGAGCCAGGCGCGCCCCGCCGATATTGGCCCACTGTAATGCCACCAGTCCGCCAGTCGCCGGCCGGGCGGCCTGCCAGGCGAACAAGGCGCCAACGACCGCCAACAGCCCCACCGAGAGACGTAGCCAATACTTTGTGTCGCGGCTGTGGCCGGCCAACCAGACGATCCCGACGAGCAGCGGAGCGAAGAGAGCGGCCTGGTATTTGGTCGCCAAGGCCAGCCCAAACAGCAAGCCGGTGCGAAACGGAGCCGGACGGGTGGCGCCGTAGAGCGCGGCCATCACCCAGAAGGTTAATAGCGGATCGCTAAAGGCTGTGGCGCTGAACTGCACAGCCAGCGGCGAAACAGCCACAAACAAAGCAGTCACCATGGCGGCGAGCGTGTCCCCGGTCAGCCGTCGCGCGAGTTGCGCCACGAGGGGGACGAGCAGGAGCGAGACGATCAGCGATGGCATCCTGGCCGCCCATTCCACAGGCCCGAACAGGGGGTAGAAGAGGGCCTGGAGGTAGAACAGGAGCGGCGGCTTATCGACCGCCTGAGTCAATAGAAGCGGGTCGCGCCAGACGGCGATGAGCCTGGCCCACCCGGCAAACAACGCTTCATCGGCGCTAAAACGATTGGCGAACAAGCCGTGGAATCGCAGGGAAGCGCCCAACAGGCAACAAACCAGCAACCAGAACCGCCAGGATCGGAGCATGAAATCGATCCGTGACCGGCGATCGTTCGCGCGTCAGGGACGCTTAATCGACAAACCGGTACTTCAGTAGATAGTAGAGCGCTTTGGGGCCTTCACGCCAGGGGTTGAGCTTCTTGCCCTCTTCGAACTCACGGCCGTTGTAGGAGATAGGCACTTCGTAGATGCGGTAGCCACGCTTCAGCACCTTCGAGGTGATCTCCGGCTCGAACTCAAAGCCCCGCGACCGTAACGGAATGTCGCGCACGACATCGGCACGGAAAACCTTATAGCAGGTCTCCATGTCGGTCAGAATAGTGTTGTAGGTAATATTAGTGATGAACGTCAGCAGCTTGTTGCCGACCATATGCCAGAAGAACATCGTCTTCGTCGGCCCGCCACGAAAGCGAGAACCATAGACGACGGCCGCCCGCCCTTCGATGATCGGCCGCAGCAGGTTAGGATAATCACGCGGATCGTACTCCAGATCGGCATCCTGAATCAGGAAAATATCGCCCGTCGCGTTGGCAAATCCGGTGCGCACAGCCGCGCCCTTACCCATGTTTTTCTCGTGCAGAATAACCCGGATCGAGTCGTCGAGGGCTTGAATAGCTGGATACAGCTCGCGCGTGCCGTCGGTGGAGCCATCATCGACGATGACGATCTCATCAGCTTGCTTAACAGCTAAAACCGCCTTGACGGCGGGTTCAACAGTCGAAAACTCATTATAGACCGGGATAATGACAGATACTTTCACGTATAATTCCTCACTGATGGTAGCTCGCGCATTATAGCACCGTGCCGGGCCGGTTCCAACCCGTCGCATTGCCTCATCGACCCGATAGAACAAATGTGGTATAATCATCCTGTTAACCATGATGCAGAAACAGAGTACAACAGCGGCGCTTCCGGGCGTCTTTTCTACGCTTTCCGCGGGGTTCGAGTTGACCACTCGTTACCTTTGGTTGATCCTTATCCCGGCCGCGCTCGACTTTTTCCTGTGGTTGGGGCCGCGACTTAGCTTTCAACCGCTCATCGAATCGATCATCACCCAATTGCCGGCACAGGCCATGCCGATCGATTTCGCCTCACTGCTGGATGTTGCCGCCGCTCGACTCAATCACTTCACTTACCTGAGCGTCTCCGGCATGGGTGTCCCCGCATTGATGACCGGACTGACTCCCGAGAAAACACCTATTCAGCCGGCGATCATCGTGCGCGACGGCCTCGGCGCGTGGTTTGGCTCTCTGGCGCTGTTCACACTCGCCGGCTTGCTATTGACGGCGATCTATTACTCCCTGATCGCCTTCGCTCTGCGCCGGGCAAGCGCGACAACCGCGGGCACATCGGCTCCATTCGCGCCGCTCCGGTTCGTCCGACGCTCCATCCGCACCTGGTTACGTCTCACGGGATTGGGCATTCTGTTTCTCGTCCTCACGCTCGTCATCGTCTTTCCTATCAGCCTCGTAGCCGGCCTTCTATCCTTGATGAGCCAGGCCATCAGCACCCTGTTTCTGATGGGCGCGCTGCTGCTTATCATCTGGGTGGCCATGTTCCTGAGCTACGCCCCTCAGGGTATGACGCTTAATCCGCGCCCGCTGCCGAAGGCCCTTTTCGAGAGCGTGCTCCTCTTCCGTGCCAATCTGCCGACCTCTCTGGGGCTGCTCTTCGTCGTCGTCCTGATTCGGCGATTATTAGAGGCGCTCCTGCTCTCGGCCGATTCCGGCACCTGGGTAACCGGCATCAACCTGGTCGCCCATGCCTACATCAGCACAGCGCTCATCGTCGCCCTGTTTATTTTTTATCGCGACCGTTACACTGCCTATCTTCAAAACATTCGGACAATAAGCACCCCGGATCAGGTGAACCAGCAATTATGATCGCCAAGACCAAGCATAATGATAATCCTGTCGCCTACGACGCCGGCAATATCCAGGTACTGAAAGGCCTGGAAGCCGTACGCCGCCGGCCCGGCATGTACGTCGGCGGCACCGACGTGAAAGCCCTGCATCATCTCGTCTTCGAGATCGTCGACAACTCCATCGACGAGGCGCTGGCTGGGCGCTGCGATCGCATCGAGGTCACCATTCACCCCGATTCCAGCGTCAGCATCAGCGACAACGGCTATGGCATTCCCGTCGCCGAGCACCCCACCGAAAAAGTCTCCGCCTTGCAGATCGTCCATACCAGCCTGCACTCCGGCGGCAAGTTCGATAATGCCGCCTATAAGGTTTCGGGCGGCCTTCACGGCGTCGGCGCGGCGGCCGTCAACGCTCTCTCGGAGTGGATGGAGGTCGAGGTCAAGCGCGACAAGGCCGTCTGGAAGCAGCGCTATGAGCGCGGTATTCCCGTCACGCCCGTCGAGAAGGTACGCCCTCTGCAGAAGAACGAAGCCACGGGCACGACCACGACGTTCAAGTTCGATCCCACCATCTTCACCGAAGACAACGATTACCGGTTCGAGATGCTGGTCACCCGCTTTCGCGAGATCACCTTCATCACCAGTAGCGTCTTTCTGCAATTAGTCGACGAGCGTGTCTCTCCTGCGCGAGAGATAAACTTCTATTTCGAAGGCGGTGTGCGTTCGTTCGTTCGTTATCTGAATCAGAACCGCAAGACCCTCCACGACCCCATCTACGCTCACAAAGAAGTGGACAATGTTGATATCGAGGTTGCCTTGCAATACACCGATGGCGTGGCCATCTCTGAATTCGCCTTCGCCAACACAATTAACACGCCCGATGGCGGCACACATCTAACGGGCGCCCGTACCGCCCTGACCCGCGTCATCAATAACTACGCTCGCAAGAACAATTTCCTGAAGGAGAAGGACAAGAACTTCTCCTCTGATGACACCCGCGAAGGCGTCACGCTCGTCGTCAGCGTCAAGCACCCCGACCCGCAATTCGAGAGCCAGACCAAGGTAAAGCTCATGAATGCCGAGGTGGCCGGCCAGGTATCGGCCGTGCTGGGCGAGGCTCTACAGGCTTTCCTGGATGAGAACCCGCGCGAGGCCAAGCGCATTATCGATCGTTGTCTCACTTCATCGCGCGCCCGCGACGCGGCCAAGGCCGCCCGTGAATTGGTTATGCGTAAGAGCGCCCTCGACAGTCTCACCTTACCCGGCAAGCTGGCTGATTGCTCGGAACGCGACCCCCACCGCGCCGAACTCTACATCGTCGAGGGTGAATCGGCCGGCGGTACGGCCAAACAAGGTCGCGACCGCCATTTCCAGGCCATCCTGCCCTTGCGCGGCAAGATTCTCAACACCGAGCGCGCTCGCCTGGATAAAATCCTGGCCAACAACGAAGTGAAGGCGCTCATCTCCGCATTGGGCACGGGCATCGGCGAGTCGTTCGATCTTGGCAATCTGCGCTATGGCCGCACCATCATCATGACCGACGCCGACGTGGACGGCAGCCATATCCGCACCTTGTTGCTGACCTTCTTCTTCCGCTACATGCCGTCGCTCATCGAAAACGGGCATCTCTATATCGCCCAGCCGCCGCTTTACGCAGTGAAACACGGCAAAGAGATCTCCTATGCCTACACCGAAGCCCAGCGCGAGGCGCTCATCAAGCAGCTCGATGGCCAAAAGATGAGCGTCCAGCGTTACAAAGGTCTGGGCGAGATGAACGCCGAGCAACTATGGGAAACCACGATGGATCCCGAGGTGCGCACGCTCCTGCAGGTCACCATCGACGACGCCGTCGTGGCCGACCGCACGTTTGATATGCTGATGGGCGACGAGGTCGCGCCTCGCCGCCGGTTCATCAACACTCACGCCGGCGAGGTACGCAACCTGGACGTCTAAGCGTCCGACCCGATTTGATAGTTATAAAAAGAAAGAGCGCCACAGTTTAAGCTGTGGCGCTCTTTTTATCTGGCCAGGCTGGTCGTGCCGGCGATCATCCGGCGATGGCCGGCACGTGATTCAGGTTACGGATCACACTTATCCCAAGGTTATCGGCGTGGTCGCTGATACGCTCGAGCAACCGCAACGTCTCGATGAAAATAACGCCCGCTTCCGGGTGACAGACACCCGACATCTGCCGCCGGATATGTCTCTCGCGGACTTTCCAATACAAATTGTCGAACTCTTTCTCTCTCTCGCCGACCGTCTTCGCCAGATCTCGATTCTGTTCCCGTAATGCCTGCAGCGATTGGCGATAGATCGAAAGGGCAAACTCGTACAACTCAGTAAGTTCGTTGGTGGCCTCGTCGGTAAAGGGAATATCGCCTGCCACCCGATCCTTGGCATAATCGGCGATATCCTCAGCCATGTCTCCGACCCGCTCGACATCAACCAACAAGTCTTTGATCTGGAAGGCGCGCTTTTGCTGGACAAAGCTCAGATCTGAACGCATCAATACGCTGACGAAATGTTCCAGATCCCTGGTCACAGGATCAGCAACGCCACTCTCCAGATAGAGCACCCTTTCGGCAGCCACAATATCCTTTTCCAGCAGCGCGCGACAACTCAATTCGACCATTTCAACCGTTATATCCCCTAGCCGTTGCAACTCGCGCGATGCCTCTTTCAGAGCCACCGTTGGTACAGCGTATTGCATTTCGTCGATGTACATGGTCACCTTATGCTCCACCTTCTCCGGATCGGCCGGGGCGAGTCTCATGGCAACAGCGGCAATCTGACGGACGAACGGGAAGAGCATCAGGCTGACCGATACGTTGAAGACGGTATGCGCATTGGCGATCTGGCGCGGCAAGTCCGGCGACGTACGCTGGATCAGATCGGCAAACTGGGGGATGAAGGGCATGAACAGGAGCACCCCAAACACATTGATCATGATCTGGGAATACGAGACCTGCCGGGCGACAGGCGAAAGCCGCAATGCAGCGATCAGACCGGTGATGCAGGAGCCGATGTTGGCGCCCAGGATGATTCCAATGGCTCCTTCAAGTGAAATGGCGTTGGTCATGCCCATAGCGACGGTGACGCTGGTTACGGCCGTGCTGCTCTGGGTAAGCGAAGTCGCGATGATGCCGGCCAGGATACCTATCCAGGGGTATTGTCCCATGGCCACCAATGAATTAGCGATCCAGGGGATGTCGACCAACTCATTCAAAGCGCTGGCCATGTAGCTCATACCGACGAAAATAACGCCAAGGCCCATCAAGATCCCGCCATATTTCTGCCAATCGCGATTGGGAAAGAACTCCAGGAAGATAATACCCAGGATCACCAGTATCAATCGGAAATCACCGATCTCAAAAGCAACGATCTGGGCAGTGACCGTGGTGCCAATCTCCTGACCCAGCATCACGCTGATCGACTGGACAACGGTCATCAGGTTGGCGTTAACCAGGCCGATCATCGTGACCATCAGCAAACCACTGCTTTGCAAGATAGCCGAAGCGGCCGTGCCGAAGAACATACTCTTGAGCCGGCTGTTAGTCACTCGGTCGAGCCATTTCTGGATCTGGTCACCGGCGAGCATCTCCATGCCCGAACTGAGCAGGGAAATGCCGTAGAGGAACAGCGCCAACCCACCTAATATTTTGATAACGCCTATCATCGGCCCCTCCGAAAATCACGGGCTGTATGTCGGATAGGGAACAATTGTGTTTGATGCATCCCTATTCCCTCATAACCAAAGTGTTTTATCATTGACGTTCATATCGACTTATAGCAGACAAGGCACCAGCGCAATCGAAACTTACAAAGCGTCCTTATTAGCAACCATGGTCGCCCCAGGCTGCCAGACGCAAGCGATCGAAAGCGTGCGAAGGCCTGCTTGAGTCAAATATAGATTGTTCAGGATTTGTTTTGGATCGTTTTAGATGATGTGAGACGCGGCCGCAGACGGGAACGATTGCCACCGTGAGCACACCTGCCAAATACAAATGGTAAGGCGTCGCCTGATGATCATGAGGCTATCTAGCCGGCGGCGTACCTCGGGGCAATTCTAACTCAATTGTGGATTTTGGGAATGGTAGAAGGCACAAATCGGCGAACGATTTTCAAGCTGCGGCGACTCTACTTATTTATAAGGCGCTGCCAGCCAATCAGGGATGCTTCCTGATTCTGACGAGATGCAGAACTCCTGACTAGCCCTAATCGCTATCTTCTCGTCCCAAGACCCCTCTGACAAGCATCAACACGATGAACGAGCACGCCACCAGGATCACTGATAGCGTAACGGCTACACCCAGGTCCAGTTCAAAACCAAGATAGATCGCCAGAGGCATCGTCTGTGTACGACCGGGGAAGTTGCCGGCGAAAATGATCGTCGCCCCAAATTCGCCCAACGCTCGCGCCCACGCCAAAGCCACCCCTGACAAAATAGCCCGACGCGAGAGAGGCAGCGTGATAAGCCGGAAGGTCTGCCAATGATTTGCGCCATCGATCGCTGCTGCGTCTTCCATCTCCGGCTCCACTCCAGCAAAGCCGATCGTCGCCGCCCGGATAAACAACGGAACGGCAATAAACGTCTGGGCGATGACGACGGCCAGTTCCGTGAAAGTGATGCGCACACCCAGAGCATCCAGGGGTGCGCCGAGAAGGCCGCGACGGCCGAACACCAACAACAACGCCAATCCGGCCACGGCCGGCGGCAAGACAATGGGCAAATCGATAAGGCTGTCCAGCAACGTACGTCCCGGAAACTGCCGTCGCGCCAGCAGGTACGCGACCGGCATCCCCAGCGCCACCGTGACCAGCGTCGCCCAGGCGCTCGTTCTCAGGCTGAGGCTGAGCGCCTGCCGGACCTGTGGCAGGCGTAGATTGGCCGCAAATTCAGCCGGGGAACTATAGAAGATGAGCGCCAGTAACGGCAACAGCAGAAACAGCAAAAGTGGCAGCGAAAGCGCCCACCATGCTTCAACCCCATGCCGGCGAACGGCAGGGCGTCCCGGCGATCCGTATCGCGGCAAGACGAATGACCTCAACGCGACCCCACCGGCTCAAATCCATAATCTGCCAACACGGCCTGCCCGGTCTCGCTCAGGACGAACTCCACAAAGGCGGCGGCAACGGTCGGGTTTGGGCTATCCTTGAGGGCCGCAATGGGGTATTCAGCCAGAAGGTTTAGCGCGTCAGGTATTTCCAGGCTGGCCACGCCATCGACCCCAACCAGGTCACTGGTGTAAACGATGCCCGCGTCGGCCTCGCCCAGGGCGACTTTATTGAGGACTGTACGAACATTCTTCTCGTAGGAAGCCACATTGGCTAATACGCCGCCCCGGAACGACGAGCCAAACGCCGGATCGACCGAGGCCTTGTCGAGGAATTCGAGCGAATAGCGGCCGACCGGGACTTCCTCAGCTGCCAGCACGAGCAGGATACCGGGCTTGGCCAAGTCTTGCAGGCTCTCGATCTGGCCAGGGTTGTCGGCCGGAATGACCACGACAAGGCGATTGGTGACAAAGACGACCGGCGCGTTCGCGTCGACCATGCCTGACGCAACCACTACATCCATTTGCGCATGGTTGGCGCTGGCAAACACATCGGCCGGGGCGCCCTCGTCGATCTGAGTCGCCAGTTGATTGGACCCGGCGAAATTAAAGGCCGTCGTGACGCCGGGGTTGGCCGCGTCAAACTGGCCTCCGATTTCAGTGAACGCATCAGTCAGCGACGCAGCGGCGAAGACCGTCAATGTTAGCCCTTTGATCTGCGCGGTGCGTCTCCCACAACCGGAGAGGGCGATCGCCATCAGGAAAATGGCCAAAACGAGCCTCCGGCTCCCCATAAAATTCACCTTCATACGATGGAATCCTGAACCGCTAATGATGCCAGCCACATCTGGATTGCTTCGATATGCTTGAGGCGATAGCGCAGGACGTCGCGACCGAATAGACTCATTCCCGCCTCATCACCCACCCACACAGCTAACCAATGCCCACAAACAGCCTGCTGCTCTTCAACCAGTCTCCTAACCGTCTCAGCCCCTTCTTCCTGGGCAAAGTAAAGCTTGAGCATGAATTCCAGCCGCATTTCGCGCGGCAGGCGGACCGGCTCAATTAGCCAGCGGCCGAAAGCGGCCTCCCCTTCCGGTGTCAGGTGGTAAACCTTGCGCGGCGGACGGCCATCTTGCGGCTCGTGCGTGGCGCGTAACAAGCCGTCGTCCTCCAGCCGCGCCAGCAGCGCATACAGGCGGCTCTGCTTCACTCGCCAGATGAGCTGTAATTCAGGGGTCTCGACCAGGCGGCGGTAGATCTCGTAACCATGCAGCGGTTCGCGTCGAACGAAACCGAGCAACGCATACTCAACCGTGAGAGGAGATTGTAATAGGGGACTCATTATCTGACTATTCAATAAATGAATATAGGCGACATTATAGAGTGGAATGTGGGAGAGGTCAAACAGGAATACAAAGCGACGGGTGACACATAGCATAAAAAAAGCTACCATTCTGAACGACCTTCATACTCATTATGGGGTCATTATTTATGATATGAAATTTCTGGCACGCCTTTTTCCCGTCCTGTTCTTATCCGGCTTGTTCATCGCCTGCCGGAATGTCACGCCTTCCACCCAAGGCCCGTCCGATCAGCCGCCCGCTTTTGCCGGGGCGCCTGCCGGCGACACATCACAGCCAGCTGAATCACCGCCGACGACCCCTGCAGGCGAGCGAGCCAAAGTCACCCATGTCTACGATGGCGACACCATCAAAGTCGAAGCAGGCGGCCGCTCCTATCGCCTGCGCTACATCGGCGTCGACACGCCCGAGCGTGAGGAGCCGTTCTATCAGGAAGCGCTGGATTTCAATCGCCAACTGGTCGAAGATCAAACCGTCATCCTCGTCAAGGATGTCAGCGAGACGGATCAATATGGACGTCTGTTACGTTACGTATATCTGGAGGATGGAACGTTTGTCAACGCCGAATTGATGCTCAACGGCATGGCTCGGTTGGTCACCTTCCCGCCCGACGTAGCCCAGACCAACTACTTCCGCGAGCTACAACGTCAGGCCCAGGAGGCCGGCGCGGGCATGTGGAGCCGCCCCGATCTGGTGGGACCGTGCGATTG
>WBZO01001407.1_pt1 | contig 37743 bp, 36 predicted proteins | sample 5204261 | NCBI WGS metagenome assembly WBZO01 (sample SAMN12412400, study PRJNA552823) | activated sludge metagenome | isolation source: activated sludge from anammox sidestream of wastewater treatment plant... | place: USA: North Carolina | collected 2017-09
GACGCCTCCAGCTCCGCGATCAGGCCAGCCCAGTCCTCATGCGTCCGCCGCTTCGCGCCCATGCGCCTGACCCTCGGCGATCTGTCGGACGCCCGGAAGACCCCTCGGGGCTTCCATTATCGGACGGATACTGCGCGCCGACCGCGTCCCTCCTCCGCGCGCGCGCTAAACCCTTTGAAACAAGCGCGAAAACGGCGAAGCCCCCTCGGATCGCTCCTTGGGGGCTTCTGTTTACCGACCCTCGCCGAAGGTTTGCGACGAGAGAGAAATGGCTCCGCACAGCCTCCGCTTCACAAAAACGATTTACTTCACGAGTTGAGAGCGCGCCGGGTCTACGCGCCTGATTTTGCTCGGCGAAGCGAGAGCGCTCGCCGAGGGCCGCGCCGGGTAGCAGCCCACCGCGCACCGCCGGGCTGGTGAACAGCCCCGAGAGTCGCCCGGGCCGGGTTGCGCCAGATCCCAAGAAACCTCCTCGGGTGCGTCAAAGCCCTCCGCGAGCGCGTCATGGCCGGGCTCGGGCGCGACCGAGGGCCGCCACCAGGGCGCCCACGTTGGCACGTGGCGCGCCGGAGGCGCCGGGGCGGACGTGGACCGCAGACTCGAGGCAAAGGGCGCCCGTTTGCGCCGTTCGCACGACTGCCCGGCGCCGCTGCTCGTCACGTCGCCCCTCGCCGCGCTCGTTCGGCCTTGCCCGCCTCCGTAAGCCGGTAGCGTTGCAGGCGACTGCGCGGCTTGTCGGGGCGTGTCATCTCGACGAACCCGAGCGCCAGCGCGGGCTTGAGGTACGCTTCGCGGAAGTGATCCTCGTGCTTCAGCCCGAGGGCCTGCTGGAGCTCCTGTCGGGAGAGTTCGCCGTCGAGCACGCCGACGAGCCGCTCGACTTCCCCGGTGACTTCCCCGGTGACTTCCCCGGTGACTTCCCCGGTCAGGGGGCTGATGACATCGCGCGGCTGGGGCAGGAACGTCGAGAACGTCTTGTGGACGCGATCGTTCGTGTGGAGCGGCGCGCCGTGCCCGAGCGCCTGCCATTCGCGCTGCATCATCCGAAGGCCCGTGCCCGCCTGCTCGCACATGCCGATGCGCCGGATGGCCATCGCGATGGCGGGGTTGCGGACGTCCTTCTCGCCCGGGTCGAGGAGGTGCTTCTCGTCGGCGAAGCTGTCGCCCGGGTTCCAGAACTTGATGCCGTCCGTGAAGAACTGGATGACCGCCTTGCGCGAGTGGTCGCCGTAGTCCTGGTGGATCAGCAGGTTCATCGCGGCCTCGCGGAAGACGCGGAAGCCTGCGGGTGCGTCGCGCCGCTCGAGCGTGGCCGGGTCGATGTCGCGGAACGTCTTCGGCATGAAGAAGAGGTACTTCGCGAGGAGCTGCTGCCAGGTCTCGATGATGTTCACCTCGCTCACGAGGCGATCGATCCAGCGCGTCTCGTCGAAGTCCTCGTCGCTGGCGTAGCCGAGGAACCGCACGTCGAGCACGGGCTTGGGGATTAGGTTGCGCACGCCGCGCAGCGAGCCGAACAGGGCCACCGCGCCGCGCGTCGGGAGGAACTTACCGCCCTCCTTCACGAGGTAGCCCCACTCGTAGAGGAAGTCGTGGTGCGGTTGCTCGACGTCGAAGCCCGGGTTCGTGGCGTGGAAGCGATCCCGGTACCACTTGAGGCTCGCCGAGTGGAACACCTCGCCTAAGTCGACGCGCGTGAAGGGCTCGCCATCCCAGCGATCTGCCGAAGCGTCGCGCAGCAGTCGCTCGATCTCGTGCTGCTGCGCGTGGTAGTCGCCACCGCCCTTGCGCAGGAAGGTCTTGCGGATGTCGCCGTCGATGTAGACCGGCTTGCGCGTGCGCGGGTTTTCTTTGATCTCGAACGCGAGCACCACCTTACCGTCGTGCTCATGGCGGTGTTCGGAGACGTCGACGTCGTGGTTCACCTTGCGCCCGGCGTGCATCACCGAGAGGAAGTCGTTCTGCACCTTGTCGGGCTGGTCGACACCGCCGACCTCGAAGCGTTCCCCGTCCTGCGTGACGCCGAGGACGATCCATCCGCCGCGCGTGTTAGCGAACGCGGAGGCGGTCTCGAAGACCGACTTCGGCAGCGCGGTCTTCGCCGCCTTGAACTCGGCGCCGTTCCACTCGCCGGAGCGTAGGAGGTCGTCGAGGGAGGGCTTGGTCATGGGCTCCTCCATGCCTCGGAGACGCGGCGCGTGGCCAGAGCCACCAGCACTCGTTGGGGCATTAATGGTACCTCACCGTATCGAGGTGGGGCCCGAAGTAACCGACGAGGACCACGGCCTGCCCGTCGACGCGCTCGGCGCGGAAGTACATCCGCGCCCCGTTACCGCCAGTCAGCTTTGTATGAAGCGACCAGCGCTCCTTAGCGACGACGCCCGCAGGTGCCGGGAATTCGCGCTGCGGACCGTAGGAGCCGTGGCTCAGCGTCGCCTCGGACTCGACACTGAACGACACCGCCATAGGTGCGTAAGCACCGGTGGTCCACACACGAGCACCCTCATCGAGCGCGCGCAGATGTCGAACGAGCTGCCGGAAAACCAGTTCGCTGCCCGTCAGCGCGCCGATCGAGGTTCGGGCGTCGTTACCGAGGCGCAATCGAGGAAAGAGTTCCTCCAGTCGTGTGATGATCGCAGCGCCGTTCGGAACAGCCTTATCGACGCGCTCAGTGATCTGCTGACGCGCCTGGGTCACCTCGTGGGCTGCCGCAAACGTGCCGACCACCACGTGCTCTTCGCGCTGGCCACCGTCATCCAGGTAGAAGACATCGACAGTGATCTTCTCGCCGCTTGCGCGGGTCTCGCTCGTCAGTGCGACGACGATCCCATCGGTGATGGCCGCAAGTCCGAGCCCGACGACCTCCTTCCCAGCAACGCGAGCCTCGACCGCCCGCTGGCCCTCGGCTGCGGCAAAGAGGCCCCCGTCGCCATCGATGTAGGGCTGTTTGTCGAGGCGCGTAGCGACGAGTCGACCAGCGTCTCTCGAGGTTCCCCTGTCGAAACACCAAGCGCGCAGTCCGCGACTGCCTCCGAGGTCGCGATCAGGCGCGTCGCGAACGGAGCGGAGCACGCGTGCGACTCCCAGTTCATCGAGAGCCCTAAGCGTCTGTGCCAATGCTTCGATGCGCGCCGCAGGGGAGCGCGTCGAGGACGGCACGAGGCTGCTCTCGTCGAGGATCGGTTCCACGCCGGCCACCTACAACAGCTCCGCGAGCGCCTGATCGAACTGGTCGAAGAAGCCCTCAGGCCAGGAGTCGAGCTTCCCGTCCGAGTTGAGCTTCGGTGACGTGGGCGCGAAGGTGCCGTCGCTGTTGCCGAAGAAGTGAACGGCGACGTCGTCGTGCTTGATGGCCTTCGTCTTCGCTGCCAGACGAACCCCGTTCAGCACGTGATCAGCGTGGGTCTCGACGATCACCTGCACGCCGCTGGCGGCGACCTTGGCAAGCAAGGTCCCAATGTCCTGCTGCGCCTTCGGATGGAGGTGAACTTCAGGGTTCTCGATCACGAGCACGTCACCGTCCTTCGCGGCGAGCAAGCCGACGAGGATCGGGAAGAGCTGGGTCAGACCAAAGCCGACGTTCTGGGGACGCTGAAAGTCAGAGCGGTGATCGGACTTGAGTTGCAGGCTCACCGCGCTCGCACCTTCGATGGGCACGACACGCAGGTCGCACCTGGGAAAGAACTCCTGCATACGCGCCTTGAGCTGGTGCAGCAGCGTCGGCGGGGTGTCCGCGACGCAGAGCGCCTCTCGAACGTTCTCGTCTTTGCGCCAGTGAAGAAGCCCCGCCGCCAGCTCGCCGCGCGCGCCGACGTGCTGGTGGCCCTGCTCGTCGCGGAGAGGCAGCAGCTCGCGAGGCCCAGTGCGTTCGGCCGTGATCCACGAGAGCCGCCGCAGCGTGGCGACCACGCTCGAACCCTCGGCCTGCGCTGCGGGGAGCAACCACCGCACGGGATCGATGATCGGCACGTCCTGACCATCGCGTTGCAGCCCGTCCAACTCCATGGAGAGCGCTCTGCGGTCGGCAGCCTTGAAGACCCATTGAAGGTGCTCGTCGGTCGTAGCGACTCCGAAGAAAAAGCGATCACGTGCGTTCTGGTTCAAGACGTCGGCGGCGCTGCCGAGCGCCAGCTCCGGTCCTTCGAGGAGCAGCGTTCGCCCCCACTCACGCTCGGAGAGTGTCTGCGCGAGCAGGACGAGCGACTGGATGACCGAGGATTTGCCACCACCGTTCACGCCGGTCAGGAGCGTCAGCGGGCGCAACTCGAGGTCGAGTTGCTGGAAGCACTTGAAGCTCGAGATGTGCAGGCTACGCAGCATCGAATACCTCCTTCATCATCGCGGCCGCGATCTCGAAGCGCTTTCGGACCTCCTTCGGCGTGTTCGGGCCGTAGGTGACGGCCCGCTCGAACTCGGGGTCAGTCATACGCTTCATGAAGGCCTGCCGAAGCGCATCGGCTTTCGCAGTGACGGTAGCTTCGTCTCGTGTGGCCAGTTCGGCCATGAGCACGTCGAAGATGGATGCATTGATGATGCTTCTCTTCTGCTGGTCGGCCGTTCGCACCTTGCGGAACGCGTGCTTACCGAAGACCGTGAAGTTGTTCTTGAGGCCGAGACGAAACTTCGTACTGAGGGCCTGCTTTTCGGTCTCGGGCAGCTTCGCGACTTCCTTCAAGCCGCGCGCAAGCCAGTCGTCCATGTCACCCTTGTACGTGTCGAGTGACAGCAGAGAGAACGAGCAGAAACGGTTCACGAACTCGCGGTCCTGCATCTTCTTCGCGTCGAGGCTCTTGCCAGTGGCCTCGAGGAACAACTCCGTGGACGCCTCGTTCTTCAAAAACGTCGTTGCGGGCCCGTTGTAGATGGCGTTGCGCATCTGTTGGCGCGTCAGCACCTCGCCGCCGTTGACTCGCTCGAAGATGTCGAGACGAGCGCGCTCGGGAACCTTATGGTCGATGATGTAGAAGCGAAGCTGACAATCCTCGACGCGATTCTGCAGGCGAGCTTCGAGCTGCGAGAACTTCTTGCCGTGTAGATCTTTGCGGTCCGGCAGGTCGAGCGTGAGCTTGTCGTTCAGGAAATGGTCAAGGGTCGTAACGCGCTGTCGCCCATCCACCACGATGAGCCGACCTTCGGCGTCTTCCGCGACATAGAAGACGGGCAGCGGAATGCGCATCAGGATCGACTCGATGAGGCGGCTTTGCTTCGTCTCGCTCCATACGAAGTCGCGCTGGAAGTCCGGGTCGAGAACGAACCGCCCCTTCTCGATACGGCGGACGACGTCGACGGCGGTACGTGGCTCGTCACGGATCGCCAGCTCGTCAATGGGATAGTCGCCCCAGCCGCCGGGCGTCGGCGGCTCGACACCCTCCGGCAGCGGGAGCTGCTCGGCGGTCGGCTCTTCGTTCTGGGTCGGTTCGATCATGACGAGGTCTCCATCTTCCATCGATCGATAGCGCTGTTCGCGCAAGCAAAGTTCCGGGTCATTTCGAGCCCCCTGCGAACACACGTTCGCGGTGCCACGGCAAGTACGCTCTGTGCCCGTCGTGCAGCGCACGCACACGCAGCGGCACGTCGAGGCCGAGCACCGCGCGGGCGTCGGAGTCGAGGGCGTCGCTGACGACGATGGCGCCGTCGTCCCGCACCGTGATGAAGCCCCGGTCGAACGCGGCGTCGAGGTGGGGCGCGAGCAGGAGGCCGTTGTAGACGTCGAGCCGTTCCGCGTCGGTCTCGCAGTCGGCCCACGGCTTGATGTGGCTCGCGCGCAGGAGCGCAGGCACCGCGAGCCCGGTCACCGCGCACCGCCCTTCCCAAAAGTCGAGGAGCCCGTCGCGAAAGAGGTCCTGCCCGACGCGCTGGACGACGAGCCGCTCTGCCTCCGTCGTCTTCGGGAGCGCGGCGACCTTCTTCTCGAACGTGTGAAGGAGCCCGTTTGGCAGCGCCTTCGAGAGCTGGAAGGCGCGCCGAAGCAGCCGGTGCAGCGCAGGCACGTCGGGCACGGCGCGCCCGCCCGCAGCGCCCTTCGGCATCGGGGCAACCATCGGCGTGCCGTACTCACCGAGCGCGCGGGTGACGTTCTGCTGCGAGAATGCGGCGAGGAAGACGGCGTCGCCGAACGCTCCAAGCCACACGCGCAGCGAGCACTGGGTGCTCGCGACGACGAGAAAGGAGCCTTCGGGCTCGAGGACCTGGTCGAAGCCGTTGTCCGCTGCCGCCTTCTCGAGGCGCGAGACGAGGATGGGCGAGAGCGACGTTGTCACTTCTTGCGCCCCTTGGCTCGCAGCGTCCGTTTTGACTTCGTCGCCTTCTCCTTGCGCGGCGCCTCCTCGACGATAGCCTCCGCGAGGCGACGGTCTCGTTCGAGCTCGCGTCGCAGCTCTTCCTCGGTCGGCAGGTACGTCAAGTACTTCGCCGCGAAGAGCTGCTTGTGCTCGGCGAGTACCGAGTAGCGCGCGATGGTGTGGTTCTCCTCTGCGCAGAGGATGAGGCCGATGGTTGGCCCGTCCCCGGGCGCGCGCTCGTGCGCGTCGAAGATGCGCACGTAGCTGTCCATCTGCCCCACGTCTTGGTGCGAGAGCTTGCCGATTTTGAGGTCGATCAGCAGGTAGCACTTGAGCAGAATGTTGTAGAAGACGAGGTCGATAAAGAGGTGGTCGTCGTCGAACGTGATGCGCTTCTGGCGCGCGACGAAGGCGAAGCCCTTGCCCAACTCCAGGAGGAACTGCGAGAGCTTGTTGATGATGGCCGTCTCGAGATCGCTCTCGCGATACCCATGGCGGTCCGCGAGCCCGAGGAAGTCGAGGATGAGCGGCGACTTGATCAGATCGCTCGGGCGCTCGACGGTCTGCCCCTTGCGGGCCAGCTCCATCACTCCTTCCTTGTTGCCGCTCTTGAGGAGACGAAGATGCAGCGCCGAGAAGATCTGGCGCTCGAGGTGCGGCACCGACCAGTTCTCACGTTCGGCTTCGATCTCGTAGAAGGCGCGGGCCGCCGGATCGGGCACCTTGAGCAGCGCCCGGTAGTGCGACCACGCGAGCCGGTTCGAGAAGCCCAGCGCGAATTCTGCACCAGCCTCGTGCAGAATCTTGGCGGCCTCGAGTGACTTCGAATTCTGCACAAGGCTTGTGCGGAATCCGTCTGCTCGGATCAAAGGAGGCCGATCGCGGTACGTCAGGAAGAAATCGCGGAAGTGCCAGAGGTTCCTCGCCGAGTACCCACGGCCGACCCGTTCCCCAAGCTGCCGCGACAGGTCCTCGATGACCTCCTCGCCATACGCGGCGCGCTCTTCCCCACGCTGCACGTACTCGACGATCTCGCGGCCGATGTGCCAGTTCGAGAGCACCATCTCGCTGTTGACGGTGCGCACGACCCGCGAGCGCGCCTCCTCGACGATCGCGACCACGCGCTCGACGAGCGCGGCGAAGTCGCTCGCCTTTGCGAGGGCGTTCGATTGTCTCCGCGCTGCGACCTTCTTGGTCGCCGTTGGCACGGCCTTCTTCGGTCGCTTCGCCGTCACGCTGTTCCCCCGCCTCGATACCCGGCCTCGTCACGCGCGATCCGGCCGAGTACGCCCTTGACGGTGATGTCGAGCTGGCTTCCGTCCGAGTAGTCCGCCGGGACGACAAAGTGCGCGCGGTCCTCTGCGATGAGGTTGTACACCCTGGCCTGTAGCTCCTTCTTCGCCCAGCGCTCGGGATCGAAGACGGCGATCGAATGCCCCCCCTGATGGCGGACCATCTTCATCCTAGATTTCGCTCCATCGGGAGCCTTCATGCGGCGGAAAATTTCCTCGTGATCGCGGCTCGGGCATGAATTCAGCGCCCAGCTCGCCCGTCTCAGTGGTTGATGAACACAAACCGCGGGCGTGAGCTGGGCACCTGGAAGGTGCGACGGGTGGGGTTGGGATGCAAGGGGGCGCCGGATGAGGGAGGGACCGCGGAGGCGAAGCCGACGCGAGGGTGGGCATCCCCCTACGACCGCGAGAAGCCCCAGGAGCGCCTGGCCAAGCTCGTGGGCGGCGTCGCCGTGATCAAGGTCGGCGCGGCCACGGAGCGATGCACACGCGCCCCTCCTCGAGCGGCTGCCGCAGCGCCTGCAGCGCGCCGCGCCGGAACTCCGCCAGCTCGTCGAGGAAGAGCACGCCGTGATGCGCGAGGCTGACCTCACCGGGCCGCCGCACGTCGGCACCGCCCACGAGCCCCGCCTCGCTCACCGAGTGATGCGGCCCTCGAAACGGCCGCGCCGCGACCACGCCCTTGTCTGCTTCCACGAGCCCCGCGACGGCTTCCACTCGATTCTCCTGAGGTTCACTCGGCGCGAGTACAGATTGGCCACGGGCTCGTCTCGCGCGACGACGAGGGCTGCGTCTCGAGGGGCCACGCCCTGATCGGAACGGGGGTATCGCGCGCGCCGCGCCAGAGTGACAGCGAGGAGGACCGCTGAGCGATGAGCGCGGCGGTGCGCCCGGTGAAGGGCGGCGAGAGCATCCCCGAGGTCGCCGACGAGCTGGACCTGACGGAGACGTCGCGCCGGGCGTGGGTTCGCCGCGCCGAGGCGGACGTCGGCGAACGGCAGGACGTGCTGACGACGGAGGAGCGACGCGGTCTGACGAACGCTCGCCTACGGCTTCGGCGGCCAGTCGAACGCGAGCGACGCGCTCCCGGCGCGCTCCTCCGAGCGATTCACGGCGCCACCCTCCATGACGTTGCTGCGGGGCCAGGACATGGTGGCCGTGCCGCGGATGTTTCCGCCGTCCCCCGTGGCGTCGAGGTTCAGCGTCCCCGAGGTGATGTGCCCGGCGTTTCCGTTGAAGGAGTCCTGCATCCCGTTACCGTCCTCGTGCAGCGTGACCTGCACGAGATTGGCTTCGCCGTACGCGAGGCTGTCGTCCACCTTCCCCTCCGGCATGCTCCAGGTGTACGAGCCGGTCGGGAGCGCTTTGCGCGAAAACGCCAACAGGAGGTCCTGGTAGGTCTTGGCATCGGTGGCCGTCCCGGCGCAGCGCACGTAGAGGGTGGCCATCGTTGTCGTGCCGTCCGGCGTGGGCATGTCGCCCGTCCTGTAGGACGCCAACCCCGTGTTCTCTCCGGCCGTGGTGCAGCGAGAGGTCGTGTCCTGATCGTGGTAGCGAATCGTCACCACGATCTCGCCCGGCCCGGCGGTCGGCACGGGAGGCGCAGAACTGACCCCGCCACCTGCTCCGGTGCCTGCCCCACCACCCGCTCCGGTGCCTGCCCCACCACCCGTCCCCGCTTCCCCCGACCCGTCGCTCGACGAGCACCCGCTCGTTGCAAACAAGACCATCGCCACGAACGCGCAGTATCGCATGATCCCTCCTGAGAAGTTGGCCATTCACGACGAACGTACCACCCGAGCGGAGAGCGCCGATATCGCATGAGCATGTGACCCTGACGCCGCCATGCCCGGGCCATGCCCGAGCTGGCGAAGCTCGGGGGCGACGAGCCCATCCTCGCCGGCACGCCGGCCAACGAAGTGGACCTCCTGGTCGTCACCCTCCACCGTGGTGGACGTGAGTCGTCGAACGAACCGTCGGCAGGTCCCTCCGAAGCCTCACGGCCGGCCTCTCTCGGACCCTGGAGGTCTCGGAAAAACTCGGCGGAGGAGAAGGGATTCGAACCCCTGGTAGCGTTACCGCTACGGCGGTTTTCAAAACCGCTGCCTTAGACCGCTCGGCCACTCCTCCGGGAGCGGGGGCGGGTGCCACCCGGACCGGCGCCGGAGCCGCCTGGGCCTCGGCAGCGCGCAGCCTAGCGGAAGTGGGGAGAAGATCACGCGGCGCGTGGGGAGCCGCCGTGCCGAGGGGCGCCCCGAGGCCCGGTGCGCCTCAGCGGCCGATGGAGCGCATGGCCTGCGCGATCTGGTCGCGCGGGATGCTGCCGGCCTCGTTGACGGAGTAGTCGTCCTTCTCCAGCCGGAGGCTGCTGGTGGCCGTGACGTCCGCCTTGCCCTGGAAGCGGTAGGGGATCTGCGCGTTGAAGAAGGACTGGCCGAGCACCCCGACGCAGACCTCCAGCGGCAGCTCCACGGGCACCGCCATGAGCGTCTTCTGTTTGGCCGGCAACCAGGCGCCGCTGCCCGGAGCGGTGAAGTAGACCGGCACCGTGTAGCGGTCCCCGATGAGCGTCTGACCGCGGACGGCGCGCACGGCCACGTCGTAGCGGTTGGGGTTGTACACGCTGAGGTACACCGTCATTTGGATGCTGACCCTCGGCGGCAGGAGCCCAGGGATGGTGACGCCGCTCACCTGGGCGTGGTGCAGCTCCATGCTGGGCTTGCTGACGCAGCCGGTGCCGAGCAGCGCCGCCGAGAGACCGAGGGCCAGGCAGAACGGGCGGAGGTTCATGGGCGCTCCGAGCTTAGCATCGCCTCCGGGCCGCGCGCGACGGGCCTCAGCGGAGGTCGAATTGATCGAAATCTCCGGTGGAGGACGTGTCGTAGCTGGACAGCATGATGCTCTGGAGCGACTGCACCCCAGCGCCGACCCTGCCCTGGGAGAGGCGCAGCGTGCCATCCAGGTACACGTCGAAGGTGCCCGTGGTCCAGTCGAGGTTGCGCAGCTCCCAGTGGTACCAGCGGTTGGCGACGTAGGTGGCGGCGGGGCTGAGCGACGGACGGGTGGAGAAGGTGCCGCTCGTGGAGAAGTAGACCCAGAAGACGTCGCTCAGGCCGGTGGCGTCGCCGAACAAGGAGACGCAGCCGCCGAACTTGTCGGTGGCGTTGGCGCGCATCCAGAAGCTGACGGTCCTCGGCTTGATCGGGGTGGAGAAGACGTGGCCGACCCCGTCGTCGAAGCTCCCGGTGCCCGAGGCGGGGCGGACGAGGCGGAGGTAATAGGAGCTCTGCTCTGCGCCGCCGCCGGTGGAGATGACCGAGCGCGAGGCGTAGGTGCCCGTGAGCGGGCTCCAACGGTCGAAGTTTCCGTACTCGAAGTCCTCCACGAACAGGCTGCTCGTGCAGCTCCCAGCGACGCAGCTCTGCGTGCCGCAGTCCACCTTGGGTCCGGTGTAGCCCGAGCCCTCCGCGTTGCAGGTGGTGCTAGCGTTGCCGTCGCAGGTGGGTTGGTTGGGGGTGCACACCCGCGGCGCGCAGCTCGCCGTCGCGCCGCTCTCGGCGCAGTACTCCGAGGCGCCGCAGACGCGCTGCCGAGCGCTGGTGAGGCCATCGCCCGAGCACGCCCAGACGGCGTTGCCGTCGCAGTAGACGCGGTTCGGCGCGCACAGCAGGCTCTGGCAAGCGCCGCTGAGGCAGAGCTGAGAGCCGCAGTCCGTCTTGGGCCCGGTGTACCCCGTGCCGCTGGCGTTGCAGGTGGTGCGTAGGTTGCCGTCGCAGGTGGGCTGGTTGGGCGTGCAGAGCAGGGCGCGGCAGCTCACCGGCGCGGTGCTGTCATCGCAGTACTCCGTGGTCTTGCAGGTGCTGAGCAGGACGCTGGTGTCACCCTTGGCCGAGCAGGTGCGGATGGCGCCGTTCTCGCAGAAGCGCGCGCTCGGCGTGCACACGCGCGGCTTGCACTCCCCGCCGACGCACACCTGGCCCGTAGCGGCGCAGTCCTGGAGCGTGACGAGGGCCAGGCCGTCGCTCGAGCACTGGCTGAGCACCTCCGTGGTGGGGTTGCAGGTGATGACCTCCGGGGTGCACGCCCAGTCTTCGCAGCGGGCGCTGCCCGCGCTCACGACGCAGCTCTGCCGAGCGCTGCAGCTCTGGCGGCGGGTGTAGCCGCTGCCATCCGCGGCGCAGACCTCCACCGCGCCGCTCGCGCAGCGCTCGGTGCCGGCGACGCACACGTCCGGCTTGCAGTCGCCCTGATCGCAGTAGTCCTGGGGCTGACAGTCCGTGGAGCCGACGCAGGTGACGCAGTAGCCGGCGGCTTTGTCGCAGAGCAGGCCGGCGTCCAGGCACTGACGGTCGGAGACGCAGGCGGCGCGGCAGACGTTGCCGACGCAGCGCTGCTCGTCCCCGCAGTCTGGGCTGTCCACGCACTGCACGCAGCGGCCGCGCGCGGTGTCGCACACGGTGCCTGGCGCGCAGTCGCGCGAGTTGGCGCAGCTCTGGTAGGGCACGCAGGCGTGGGCGGTGCAGTCGTGGCTCGGCGGACAGTCTGGGACGTCCAGGCACGCGACGCACAGGCCGGTGCTGGGGTCACAGATGCCGCGACCCGTGGCGGCGTCGCAGTCGCGGGAGTTGGTGCAGCCCTGCGTCGCGCCGCCGGTGCCGCCCGTGCCTGCCGCGGCGCCAGCGCCCGCCGTGCCGGCGCTGCCCCCGGCGCCCGCGGCGCCGGACTCTCCTGCGCTGCCATCGACGCCCCCGTCCACCCCCGCGATGCCATGGCCGTTGCTGCCGCAGGCGGTCATCGCGAAGGCCACCGCCACAGCACCCCACGTCAAGCTCTTGCTCATGAGTCTCTACTCCCTCAGGCGCGCAGGGCGCGGCTGGAGGCGCAGCTTAGCGCGAGGCGAGCCCCGCGTCTTTCTCACGCCGCTGGCCGGCGAGCCGGTGGGCTAGCGGGCGTGGAGCGGAGGCGGTGCGGGCTCCGGCAGCCGCCCCCAGAGCAGCGCGGCGAGCAGCGCCGTCGTCAGGGCGAGCCACTGAGAGCTGGAGAGCTGGAGGACCGGCGCCGCGGGGAGGGCGCCGAGCCGGGCGCCGAGCGTGAGCGCTGCGGCGGGCAGCAGCGCGAGCAGGCGCGCCACCAGCCGCCCCCGCGGCCCTACCATGGCGCGCGCCGGACCAACGCCGAAGGCGAGGCCGAGCGCGAGCGCCGCCGCGGGGAGCAGCCAGGGCGCGGCGAAGAAGGGCCCGACGAGCGCGCGCTCCGGATCCCCCCGCCACAGCTCCAGGCCAAAGCGCAGCGCGCCGTAGCCGAACGCGAAGCTGAGCAGCAGCGCGCCGCGCGGCAGCGAGCGCTGACGGAGCCACGAGAGCAGCGCGAAGAGCAGCGCTCCCGCGAGCGCCTCGTAGAGCTGCGTGGGGTGCACGGGGAGGCTCGCGAGCTGCTCGGGGGGTAGCGCTCCGGCGCGGACCTGAGCGACCCAGGCGGGCGCGCCGCTCGCCGCGCCGAGCAGCCCGTCGGGCCAGTGAGGGAAGCTCCCGAGGGCGCGGAGCCAGCCGGGCGCGGTGGCCGCGAGCGGCGCGCCGTAGTCGCAGCCGTGCAGCCAGCAGCCGACGCGCGTGAGCGCGAGCCCCGCGGCGACGCTGGGGACGGCGGCGTCCGCCCAGGGCAGCAGCGGTAGGCGTGCGCGGCGCAGGTAGAGCGCAGCGCCGAGGAGGCCGCCGAGCAGCCCGCCGTAGAGTGACAGCCCGCCCTGGCGGAGGGCGAGCGCGGCGCTCAGGCTGGGGTAGTCCGACCAGTTGCCGAGGACGTAGTGCGCGCGCGCGCCGAGCAGCGCGCCGACGAGCGTGACGAAGTAGCAGTGGATGGCCGCTGGGCGTGGCAGGCCGCCGCGCACCGCCAGGCCGACGCTGAGCACCCAGCCCACGAGCAGCGAGACGCTGAGCAGCGCGCCATACGAGCCGATGCGCAGCGGCCCGAGCGTGAGCCGCAGACCCCAGAGCCAGGGCGCGGCGGCGGTGGCCGCGAAGGTCACGAGCAGGCCCAGCCGCCGCAGCTCCGGGAGCGCGGCGCGGTAGCCGCCCAGCGTGACCGCGAGGCCCAGCCCAAGGACGGCCAGGGCCACCCCGAAGAGCGGCAGCGAGAGCGCCGGTAGCGGCAAGGTGAGCAGCACCGGGTGCATGGCGTGTCCAAGAGGGCTTAGCAGATGCCGCGAGCGAGCGAGCTCGGCGGAGCAGCGCTGGGCGAAGCGCCGCGCATCGCGTATACTGCGCGACCCTTGGACCGTTTCGCCCTCGCTACCGTCGCCCTCGGCACGCTCGTCCTGGGCGCTGCCTGCGTCCCTGACGACCGGAGGGTGGGACCGGCACAGCGACCGGAGCCTAGCGCGATGACGCCGCGCGTCAACCCGGTGTCCGCGCCACGGATCGAGGATGGTGGCGCCGCGGATCCGGCGCTCAGCGCCCCCTACGCCGACGACTTCGAGCGGGCGGAGCTGGGCTCGGCCTGGTACGTGCGCTCTCCGGCCTGGAAAATCGAGGGGGGGCGGCTCTGCGTGAGCGGCGCTCGCAACCAGCCGGCCTGGCTGCGGCGGCGGCTGCCGGTCAACGCGCGCGTCGAGTTCGAGGCCACGGCGGGCTCGGAGGTGGGGGACGTCAAGGCGGAGTACTGGGGTGACGGCCGCGCGGGGGCCACGGGCGTCAGCTACACGAACGCCACCAGCTACTTGACCATTTTTGGGGGCTGGAAGAACAGCTTTCACGTCCTGGCGCGCCTCGACGAGCACGCCAAAGATCGCCCGGAGATCCGGCTGGATCCCGACAGTGACGAGGTGCGCAGCGCCCCCGTCAAGCCCGACCGCCTCTATCGGTTCAAGGTGGAGCGGACCGACGGCAAGACGGTGCGGTGGTGGGTGGATGACATCGAGATCTTGGCCTACCCGGATCGAGAGCCGCTCGTGGGGGCGGGGCACGAGCACTTCGGCTTCAACAACTGGCAGGCGCCCGTCTGCTTCGACAACCTGAGGGTGACGCCCCTGGGAGGCGCGCGGTGACGTCCGAGGAGATCGACGTCGCCCTCGACGAGCTCGAGACGCGGGTGGAGCGGCTGCGGGCGCTCTACGAGCAGTACTTCATCGGTATCGAGAAGCTCGAGCCGCTCGTCCCGCGCAAGGACGTCGATCGGCGCATCTACGTGCTGCGGCGCGTGCAGATCCGCAACACCGGCAAGCGGTTCAAGTTTCAGACCATCATCCAGCGCTACAACACCTTTCAGCAGTATTGGCAGCGCATCTGCCGGGAGATCGAGAACGGCACCTACCAGCGCCACCTCACCAAGGCGGAGCGGGTGCTGGCCGTCCCGCCCTCCACGGCCGCGGGAAAGCGACGGCTCGGCAAGCGGCGGGTGGAGGAGCTGGCGCGCGTGGCGGAGGAGCGCGACGCGGCGCAGGCCAAGGCGGCGATGGAGGCGCCCGCAGCGGCAGCGCCCGCGGCGCGGCCCGCGGCGAGCTCGGCCATCGCGGCCCTCGCGCAGCGCGGCGTGAGCGCCGAGGGCCGAGGCGCGCCGGCGGCAGCGCCGAGGGCGGCGCCCGTGGAGGCGAAGCGGGCGGCGCCGCTGGAAGAGCTCGACCTCGACATGGATTTCTTGGAGCCCAGCCCTCCCGCGAAGGCGCCGGCGGGCAGCCAGCCCGGGCCAGCCGCGCGGCCCCTGGCGGCGGCGTCCGCAGCGCGCCCGGCGCCGGCTCCGGCCCCGAGCGTCGCAGGAGCGGTGGGCGGCTCGCCGGCGCGTCCCGTGGCCGCAGCGCCCCCCGCGCCGCCGGCGCGCCCCGCGCCGCCGGCGCGCCCGGCCGCGGCGTCCCCCGCTGCAGCGTCCCCCGCGCGTCCGGCGCCGCCACCGGCTCCCAGCACCGCCGGACGCGCCGCCGCGCCCCCCACGCCACGGGCTCGCCCGGCGCCGCCACCGGCTCCCAGCGCCGCCGGACGCGCCGCGGCGCCCCCCACGCCACCGGCTCGTCCGGCGCCGCCGGCGCGCCCGGCGCGGCCCGCGGCGGCGGGGGCCGCCGGGCTCTCCGACGACCGCGTCCAGGAGATCCACGCGCGTCTCCAGGAGGCCAAGCGCCAGACGAAGGAGGGCGGGAGCGTCAGCGTGGAAGCGCTGGCCGCGTCCCTGCGCCGCACCGAGGCCAAGCTGCGGGCGCAGCACGCCGGCCGGGACGTGCAGTTCAGCGTGGTCATCAAAGACGGCCGCGCCGTGGTCAAGCCCTCCGTGCGCTGAGGCGGGTGCGGCGGGCGGCTCTCTCGTAGGGAGGCACTGGCGCGCACGCCCGGCCCGTGGGCCGCCGCGCTACCGCGCCGCGGCGGCGCGCGTCAGTGGTCCAGCGACGGCCGCAGCGGTGAGCGCCGGGCGCCGGGCCGCGGCACCTCCACGTACACGTCCTGATCGCAGTAGACGATGGCGCACGAGCAGCAGCCGCTGGCCTGCACGCGAGCCCGGAGCTCCGCGAAGTCCTCGTCCGCGTCCACCACGTCCCCCTCGACGGGCTGACGGGTCTCTTCGTCGTAGCGGCAGTTGTCGAGGGCCACCCAGAGGCCGCGGAATTGCTCGGAGCGACTGAGCTCCGGCCACGTCAAGCGTGACTTCGATGGAGGATTGGGCATAACAAAAAGTGCGGGGCGTTGCCTCTGACGAGACGCTGGCGCTGCTTGGAGCCGCTCACCAGCGTGGCCCAGCCGACCCGGTGGCGTCAAGCCGACCGCGGGGACTTGCCAGAACCATGAAGCACTACGCGAAGTTAGGCGCTATGGCTACTTGCAGGTGGAGAGGGCGGAGCTGAGCGCGGGCGACCCGGCGCCCATCCCCTGCGCGGCGGCGGCGATGGCCTTGGCTTGCGAGCAGTTGCCGTTGAGCGCCGCGGCCTTCGCGGCGGGCGCTGCCTTGGAGCGGACCACGCTGGAGCACGAGGCCTTTTGTCCGGCGTCCGTGCACTTGGCGTAGTTGGTGGCCGCACCGATGATGTTGCCGCTGCTGGCCGCCGAGAGGCACGCCGTGCAGGCGGCTCCGCTCGGCGGGGGGGTGGTGGTGGGAGGCTTGGGCGTGCTGGGGGGCTTGGTGGTGGGCGGCGTGGGCGGTGGGGGGGGCTCCACGGTGGCGGTGTCCGTCGCCGCGGCCTGCGTGGCGGTGGGGGCCGTGGGCTCGACGGGGGCCACCGTGGCGGCCGAGGTGGCGCCGACGGGCCCATCGAGCGTCAGCGGCCGGTCCTCGTCCTTGGGCTTCGAGCGCAGCAGGACGACGGCGATGGCGACGGCGAGCACCCCGAGCAGACCGATGAGTCCGATGATGAGGCCGACGCCACGCCCCTTGCCGGAGGGCCCGGGGGGCGCAGGCGGCAGGGGGACGAAGCCGGGGCTGTCCGCCGGGTAGGCGGGGGCCCCTGCGCCCGCTGGCCCCAGGGGCGCGGCGCCCGGGGGTGGGCCGTACTGGGGCGCCGCCGGCGCCGCCGCGCCTCCGCCGAACTGGGGCATGGCCGCCATGGCCGCCGTGGGCGGTGTGGCGCCGCCCGCCTCGGCGCCCAGCGGCGCGGAGAGGGCCGAGGCCTCGACCGTGAGCCCGCCGCCGCCGGAGAGCTGCTCGTAGAATTCCCGCGCGCTGCTCTGGCGCTCTTCCCGGTCTTTGCTGAGCGCGCGCAGGATGGCCTGACGAGCGCTGGCGGGGAGGCTCTGCGCCGGCGAGGCCACCTCGAAGGGCGTGGGCTGCGCGGTCATGTGCTGCGTGGCCCACTGCCACGGCGTGTCCGCGTCGAAGGGGAGCTTGCCGGTGAGCATCTCGTACGCCATCACGCCCAGGGAGTAGATGTCCGAGCGCTGATCGAGCGCCTTGCCGGTGAACTGCTCCGGGCTCATGTAGGGAGGGGTCCCGAGCACCATCCCCTGCTGGGTGAGCTTCTGCTCCTTCTTTTCATCTGCTGCGTCGCTGCGCGCGGCGATGCCGAAGTCCAGCACCTTGACGAAGTCCACCTCCCCTGCCCGGTCCGTGAGGATGATGTTCTCCGGCTTCAGATCTCGGTGGATGACGCCTTGGCGGTGCGCTTCGTCGAGCGCCCCGCAGACCTGCTTCATGATCTTGAACGTGCGCTCGGGGCTGAGCGCGCCGCTCGCCTCGATGGCGTCCATGAGCGAGCGACCGTCCACGAACTCCATGGCGATGTACAGGGTGCCGTCCTGGGTCGCGCCGAAGTCGTAGAACTTGATGGTGTTGGGGTGCTCCAGCCCCGCGACGGTGCCGCACTCACGATGGAAGCGCGCGAGCACCGACGGATCTTTGGACAGGTGCGGGTGCAGGGTCTTGACCGCCACCTTGCGCACGGTGGTGCCCATCTGCTGCTCCCCGACGTATACCTTGCCCATCCCCCCTTCACCGAGCACCGCCACGATGCGGAAGCGCCCGCCGACGAGCTGACCGATGAGCGGGTCGTCGCTGCTGGTTGGTACGGGCATGAGCACGCCGCACTTGGCGCAGAAGCGCGCTCCGTCGATGTTGGGGTGGCCGCAGGCCTCGCAGTTCATGGCCCGTCAAGCCTCGCATGAAGCAGGGGGGCAAGGCTAGCGCGCTCGCCAGGGGCTCGCCGGAGCTGGACCCGCCCGCGCGCGGCCCACCCCGAGCTTGACGGCGTTCGGCCCCGAGCCTCACCATGCGGGCCTCGGACATGGGCGCTCGCATCCTCGTCGTGGACGACAGTCCCACGCTCCGCAAGGTCGTCACGACGATCTTGGAGCGGAGGCAGTTCGACGTCCTCACGGCCGAGGACGGGCAGGACGCGCTCGAGAAGCTGGCGGGGGAAGGCGCCCCGGCGGTGGATCTGGTGCTGCTGGACTTCGTGATGCCGAGGATGAACGGCTACCAGTTCTGCCGGGAGCTGCGCGCCAGTGAGGCCCTGCGGCACCTCCCCGTGGTGCTGATGAGCGCGAAGGGCGACAAGATCCGCGGGCAGTTCGTCCAGCAGACGGGCGCCATCGACGCCATCACCAAGCCCTTCGACGCGCGCGCGCTGGTGGCGGTGGTGGAGAGCGCCCTCGACAAGCAGCGCTCCGGCCGGGCCCGTCCGCTCCCGGACGCCGCGCAAATGCCGGAGGAGGAGGACAGCCCGGTCGTCGAGAGCCTGCGCCCGAGCGGCCTGCCCCTCAGCTCCGATCCCGGGCTACGCCGCGTGCAGGTGGCCGGTGAGTTCGCCGCCGCGCTCGGGCGCGTCTTGGCGCCGGCGCTGCTCGAGCAGCCCGCCCTCGCCGGCGCCACCGAGCACACCATCACCGAGGCCTTTACGAGGGCCGTCACGCCAGAGGCGATGGCGGGCATCTCCACGCTGGTGCGCAGCCTGGACTTCGGCGAGGACAGCCAAGAGGTGCTCTCCGGGGACGTCAGCGTCATCTCCATCGCGGAGGTGCTGCAGATGCTCCAGCTCCAGCGCCAGAGCGGCGCGCTCGCCGTCACGCGCCGCTCCAGCGAGATCACGGTGTACGTCAAGAGCGGCCACATCCAGTACGTCAGCGCCAAGGGCCTCTCGCAGAACTTCTTGCTGGGGCGATACCTGGTGGAGGACGGCGCGCTCACGCGCGAGGAGCTGGCGGTGGTGCTCACCCACCGCGCGGGCTCGCGCCGGCTGCTCGGGGAGCAGCTCATCCAGCTCGGGCACTGCGACGAGGCGCAGGTGGGGCGCGCGCTGGTGCGTCAGACCTCGGAGCTCATCTACGAGGTGGTGCGCTGGCAGCAGGGGCGCTTCAGCCTCACGAGCGGCGCCTCGTGCCCGGAGGCGGACAAGGCGGCGCTCGACCTGCCCTCGAGCGGGCTGGTGATGGAGGGCTTCCGCCGCGTGGACGAGTGGCGCCTCATCGAGGACTCGGTGGACTTCGACGAGGTGCTCTACCGTGACGCCGTGGCGGCCGAGCAGCTCGCGGGTGAGAGCCAGCTCACGCGGCTGGAGCGCGAGGTGCTCACGCGCATCGACGGGGAGCGGACGGTCCGAGAGGTGGTGGACGAGGTGAGCGGCAGCTCCTTCGAGGTGTGCAAGGTCGTCTATCAGTTCCTCAATTCGCGGCTCGTGCGCCGCAAGAGCAGCTAGCCGTCCCGGCGGGGCGCGCGGCGCGGACGCATGCTGACCGTAAGTCGCTGGGAGGGGGGCGCGAGCCCGGCCCTGAGCGCCATCGCGCGGGCCTGCGGGCTGCACGTGGACGTGGAGGCGGAGCGCGCGCGCGCCCACGCGCGGCTGTGGGTGGCCTGGCAGCGCGAGCAGCCCGTCGCGCTCCTGCTCGCCTGGCACGTGGCGGACGAGCTGCAGATCCTGGATCTGGGGACCGACCCGGGGCAGCGCCGCCAGGGCGCCGCCAGCGCGCTCTTGGGCGTCGCCCGGCAGTACGCCGAGCGCCACGGCCTGCGGCGGATCGCGCTGGAGGTGCGCTGCAGCAACGCCCCGGCCCTGGCGCTCTACGCGGGCCACGGCTACGCGCCGTTCTCCCGTCGCCGAGACTACTACTCCGACCCCACCGAAGATGCGCTAGAGCTGCAGCTCGAGCTGGCCCCGGCCGGCTCGGACTAGCTCGCCCCGCACCGCCTTCGAGGACCCGATGTCGTCGCCCCCACCGAAGCCTGCTCCCCCACCCCGCCGCGCGTTCACGGCGCCGCTCTTGCGCCGCGAGAGCATCGGCGAGAGCTACCACGTCCTGAGCTTCGATCTGCCCAAGGGCTTGATCGCCCAGGCCGGCCAGTTCGTGATGGTGCACGGGCAGGAGTGGGGCCAGGCGCCGCTGCTGCCCAGGCCCATGAGCCTGCTGACGAGCGGGACGGCGCCCAGCTTGCTCATCAAGGTGGTGGGCGAGGGCACTCGGCGCTTGGCGCGTGCCAACCCCGGGGAGCGCTTCCAGCTGCTCGGCCCGCTCGGTCGTGGCTGGCGGCCGCTCTCCCCGGGTAAGCGCGCGCTGCTCGTGGCGGGCGGCGTCGGCGTCGCGCCGCTGCTCTACTTGGCGCGGGAGCTGGTGGCGCAGGGGCGGCGCCCCGTCGTCGTCTACGGCGGACGCAGCGCGCAGGATCTGCCCCTCGACGACGAGCTGGCGCGGGTGGCGGAGCTGCACGTGACCACGGAGGACGGCAGCCGGGGGCGGCGCGGGCGCGTGCTCGTCGCGCTGGAGGAGCTCCTGACGAGCGACGTGGAGGTCTACACCTGCGGCCCGGAGCGGATGATGGCGGCGGTGGCCGAGCGCTGCCGGGAGGCCGGGGTGCCGTGCGAGGTCTCGCTCGAGACGCCCATGGCCTGTGGCTATGGCGTGTGCTTGGGCTGCGCCTTCAAGACGACCGAGGGGGGCTACGCGTACGCCTGCGTCGAGGGGCCGTGCGTCACGGCCGAGCGCGTGGACTTCACGCAGCACGCCGCGGTGGGCAAGGCGCAGGGGGTGGCGCCGTGAGCGCCCTCGGCGTGGAGGTCGGCGGGCTGGCGCTGAAGAACCCGGTGCTCACCGCCTCGGGGACCTTCGGCTACGGGCTCGAGTACGACGACTTCTTCGACGTGGCGGAGCTGGGCGGGATCTGCACCAAGGGCCTCAGCCTGGAGCCTCGGCTCGGCAACCCCCCGGTGCGCGTCTGCGAGACCCCGTCGGGCATGCTCAACGCCATCGGGCTCGCCAACGTGGGCGTCGAGCGCTTCTGCGTGGACAAGCTGCCCGTGCTGCGCGCGCGGGGCGTCACCGTCATCGCCAACATCTTCGCCTCCAGCGTGGAGGGCTTCGTCGCCATCACGGAGCGGCTGGAGGCCGAGGCTGGCGTCCACGCCGTCGAGCTGAACGTGTCATGCCCGAACGTCACGCACGGCGGCATCGAATTCGGTCGAGATCCGAAGCTCGCCGCGCAGGTCACGGCGGCCGTGCGTCGGGCCACGCGCCGCCCGGTATGGGTCAAGATGAGCCCCGAGGCGGGCGACCTGGCGGCCGTCGCGCGCGCTTGCGAGGACGCCGGGGCGGACGCGCTCACCGCCATCAACACGATCCGCGGCATGGCCATCGATCCGGAGACGCGCAGCGTGCGGCTCGCCAACCGCACCGGGGGCTTCAGCGGTCCGGCGCTGCGGCCGGTGGCCCTGCGCATCGTGTGGGATCTGGTGAGCGCCGTGAAGATCCCCGTGGTGGCCATCGGCGGCATCGGGACGGCGCGCGACGCGCTGGAGTTCTTGCTGGCGGGGGCCTCGGCCGTGCAGGTGGGGACGGCGAGCTTCGTCGATCCGCTGGCGGCCAAGAAGGTGGTGGAGGGGCTCGCGAGGTACTGCGAGGCGCAGGGGGTGAGCGTGAGGGAGCTCATCGGGGGGGTGCGCTCGCCTTGACCACGCCCCTGAGCGCGCGCGAGCAGGCGGCGGCGCTGCGGCGGGTGGTGGAGCGCTGCCGGCACCAGCCCGGGGAGCCTCGGCCGCGGGTCGTCTTCGACCTCGACGGCACCCTGCTCGACAACCGCCCGCGCACCGCGGCCATCTTGCGCGAGCTCATCGCGCTGTGGCCGGAGGCGGCCGCGGCGAAGCTCCGCCAGCTCGGCGTGGAGCAGATCCGCTACGACATGGCGGACACCTTCGCGCAGCTCGGCCTCGAGGACGAGCGGCTGCTCGCGGCGGCGCGGCGCCACTGGCAAGAGCGCTTCTTTTACGATCAGACCCTGCACCACGATCAGCCCCTGCCTGGCGCCGTGGCCTTCGCGCGGGCCTGCTGGGAGGCGGGCGCCGCGCTCAGCTACTTCACGGGGCGGGACCTGCCCAACATGGCGCTCGGCACCTTCGCGTCGCTGCGCGACCATGGCTTCCCCATCGGGCTGCCGGGGACGGAGCTGGTGCTCAAGCCGCACGTCTCGCAGTCGGACGCCGCGTTCAAGCGTGAGGCCTTGCCAGCGCTGACGCGCGCCTCCCGGGTGGTCGCCGCCTTCGAGAACGAGCCCGGCAACTGCAACCTGTTCGTGGAGCTGGCCCCGGAGGCGCAGGTCTTCTTCCTGCAGACGCTGCACTCTCGGGGCGCGCCGCCGCTGCTGCCGCAGGTGCAGACGCTGCGCGACTATCGGCTGGAGTCGGCGTGAGGGGGTGGGCGGTGGTCGCGCTCGCCCTGCTCGGGTGCCGTGCCCCTGGAGAGGCCGCTCCGGGAGAGCCGCTGGGCTCGGCGGCGCGGGCCAGCCCCAACGCCAGCCTGCTGCCGGCGCCCCTGAGCTCTCCCGCTGCCTCGGCCACGGGGTCGGCGCCGCTGCCGAGCCCCTTCGGGTCCGCCGCGCGCGGTGTGGACACCCCGCTGCGCGCGTTGATGGACGACGCGGGCGCGCCGCTCGGCCCGAAGGTGTGGCTCGCCTCGCGCCCGTCCCCGGCAGATCCGCTGGCCTCCCTGCGAGAGGCCGGAGCCGCGAGCCGGGAGCTGCCGCTCCGCGAGCAGGTCGGCTTGGAGCTGAGGGCGAGGCTGCAGTGGCCGGGCGTCCCGGGGGAGGCGCCCGCCGAGCTCGGGCGGGAGCGCTGGCGCGCGCTGACACAGAAGAGCGCGCTGGAGCTCGACATCAAGAGCCTACCCCTCGGGCGGCTCAAGCTGCTGCTCAGGAGTGACGGCTTCCCCTGGCCCGCCGGCGTGGAGCTACGCGCGCGTCACGAGCTCTACGGGCACGCGCTGCTCTGGCCCGACGCCAAGCGCTTTCGCGTGCTCGAGCCGGGGACGCTACGGGCGCTGCTGCTCGAGGGTCGGGCGGACGTCGGCCCGCTGTCGAGCGGCGTCGCGGAGCCGCAGCCCGACGGGCACCGCCTCGGGCTCACCACGCGGCGCGTGGCGCTCGAGACGGCGCTCGGGCGGCTGACGCTCGAGCTGGCGAGGGTCGCGGGCTCCGGGCTGGGGCCGGAGTCCTTGTGTCGCCTGCTGCTCGAGCTCGCGGGCCTCGGCCCGTCGAGCTCGGTGTGTGAGTACGAGTGGGTGCCGCTCTACGCGGAGTACACCTGGGCGGAGGGAGGGCAGCTCGTGTTCTCGGTGAGCGAGCTGACGCGCCGGAGCGATCTGAGCATCGGCGCCTTCGCGGCGCCGCCCGCGGACGCCGCGCAGACCATGGACGAGCTTCCCCCTCACCCGCCGCGGGCGCTGCTGAGCGCAGCGGAGCTGGGGCTGCTGCGGGCGCGCGCGGCTCGCGCGGACGAGCCCGCGGCTCCGGGCGCCCCGAAGGCCGGGCTGCTCGTGGTCAACGACGGCGAGCTGGCGCGCTACGTCGTGCTCGACGGGCTGCCCATCGCCTGGCTGCCGCCGTTCTCGGAGCTCACGCTCTCGGAGCTGCGGCCGGGGCGCTACGTCGCCGGGTGGCGGGACTTCCTGGGAGGGGAGTCTCCCCCGGCGGCTCCGGTGGACGTGCCCGCCCGGGCGACGTGGAGCGCTGGCCGCGACGGCGGCCCCTGAGCTCAGTCGGCCTCGGCGGGGGCGCCGTAGTCGGTGGCGTCGAAGCTCACGTCGGCGGTCCCCGCGGCGTGCTGCTCGGTCCGGAGCTGGTCGGCGACGATCTGGAGCATCTCCAGGCGCGTGCTGAGCAGCCAGTACTCCTCTTCGCTGACCGGGGAGGTGCTGGCGAGGCGCGCCTGGACGGCCTCGCGCTCGCTGGGATCGAGGCGCAGCTCGGCGCTCGGCCCGTCGTGCTCGGCGCTGCGCGCGAGCGCCTCGGCCACCACCCCGAGGGGGTTGAAGGCGAGGAAGACCTCGCTCCCGCAGAGGCGCCACTCCCCGGCGTCCGCGCTGGGCAGCCACCAGAACGAGCGGACGTAGCGCCGCACCACCTCTCCGAAGTAGGCACCGAGCGCCCGCGTCACGAGCGGCTCGAGGCTGGGGCGCTCGCGCAGGCCGGCGCGCGCCTGCGCCAGGTAGTGATCCACGAGCGGGAGCGTCTCCAGGGTGAAATCCGGCGGGACCCCGACGGCGCTGGTGACGTACTGAAAGGCCGCCGTGACCAGCTCCGCGATCTCCGGCGGCGGGGGCGGGAGGTCCAGGTAGGGCTCGGGCCCGGTCAGCTCCCCGCCCGCCAGGGGCTCGTGGTCATGGTCGTGGTCATGGTCGTGGTCATGAGAGCAGCGGTGCACGACCCTTCCTTAGCACCGGGCGGCCCTGGGGGACCGAAGTCTCTGGACGGGTCGCCGGGACCCCGGACTTGGTGATAGGGTCCGAAGCCCCGATGCGCTTCGGTATCCTCAGTGACATCCACGCCAACTACGAGGCGCTCAGCGCCGTGCTGGAGGCGTACCAGTCCGAACGGATCGACGCCTATTATTGCCTCGGGGACACCGTCGGCTACGGCGGTTCGCCGAACGAGTGCGCGGACCTCATCCGGGGGCTCTGCAAGGCCACCGTGCTCGGCAACCACGACGCCGCCGTGGCTGGGCGCATGGACTACTCGTACTACTACGAGGCGGCGCGGCACGCGCTGGACGTCCACGCCAAGCTGCTGTCGAAAGAGAACATGGAGTGGCTCCATGGCCTGCCCTATCAGGTGAAGGTGGACGACACCTTGCACCTCTGCCACGGCTCGCCGGTGCGGCTGGAGGAGTTCGAGTACATCTTCGCGCCAGAGCAGGCGAGAGAGTGCCTGCCGCTCTACGACCAGCTCGGCCACATCACGCTCATCGGGCACTCCCACCTCTGCAAGGTCTTCGCCCTCAGCCCCTCCAGCGTGGAGGAGCTGCCCCCCATCGACTTCGAGCTGCGTCCGGATCGGAAGTACATCTGCAGCGTGGGCTCGGTGGGCCAGCCGCGGGACTACGACAACCGCGCCAGCTACACCGTCTTCGACACGGAGACGCGCCGCTTCGAGTTCAAGCGCGTGGAGTACGACATCGAGACGGCCGCGGAGAAGGTGCTGCGCGTGCGGCTCGAGCGCAACTTCGCCCACCGCCTGTTCATCGGCGTGTAGCGCGCGGCGCCGCCGCCGCCGGTGGGGCGCGTCGCGCGCCGAGGTCTCAGACCTCGAGCGCCCAGCGCTGCCCCTCGGGCGTGTCCTTCACCACGACGCCGAGCGCCGCCAGCTCGTCGCGCAGCGCGTCCGAGCGCTGGAAGTCCTTGGCGGCGCGGGCCTGGGCGCGCGCCGCGAGCCGCGCCTCCACGTCGGCCTCCGCGAGCTGGCGCACGGCGAGCCGGCGCGCCCGCGTGCGCGCGCGGTAGGTCGGCGCGGGGGTGTGTCCCAGGCCGAGCCAGCCGCCCACCCGGGTGAGCGAGCCGAGCAGCGCCTGCGCGAGCGGCCGCGCGGCGCCCAGCAGCTCGGGCTGGCGGCGCCGCTTGTCCGCCCAGTCGCAGAGCTCGTTGCCGAGGCGGGCCAGCTCCCCGAGCGCGGCGAGCGCCACGGGGGTGTTCAGATCGTCGTCGAGGGCGGCCTCCGCGGCCCGCTCGGCCTGCGCGCGCTGGTCCTCGAGGGCGGCGAGCTCCGGGGCGGTGCGGCCAGGCGCGTCGCCGGCGCTCTCCGCCAGGGCGGTGAGCCGCTCGAGCGCGGCGTAGAGGTAGTCCGTGCGTCGCTCGGCCTCGCACACGCCGGGGAAGATCACGCGCCCGTCCGGCAGCGTCTCGGTGTCGAACTGCAGCGGCCCACGGTAGTGGACCGTGAGCAAGAACCAGCGGAAGCCCTCCGCGTCGTTGCGGGCGAGCACGTCCGCGGCGGTGACGAAGTTGCCGAGGGATTTGCTCATCTTCTCGGCGTCCACGTTCACGAAGCCGTTGTGGGCCCAGCGCTGGACGAAGGTGCCGCCGAAGGCGCCCTCGCTCTGGGCGATCTCGTTCTCGTGGTGCGGAAAGATGAGATCCATCCCGCCGGTGTGGAGATCGAAGCCGTGCCCGAGGTGCGCGTGCGACATGGCGCTGCACTCGATGTGCCAGCCGGGGCGACCCCAGCCCCACGGACTCTGCCAGCCCCACTCGCCCTCGGGCGCGCCCTTCCACAGCGCGAAATCCAGGGGGTCACGCTTGGTGTCGTCCTTCTCCACGCGCGCGCCGGCGCGCAGCTCGTCGAGCCTGCGGCGCGAGAGCTTGCCGTAGCCGGCGAAGCTCCGCACGGCGAAATAGACGTCCGTGGTCCCGCCGGGCATCGGCTGCACGTAGGCGGCCTCCTCGGCGAGCAGCCGCTCGATGAGCGCGATGACCTGGGGGATGTGCTCGCTGACCTTGGGCTCCACCTCTGGGGTGAGGAGGTTGAGCTGGCGCAAGGTGTCTTGGTAGACCTGCGCCATCTTGGACGACAGCTCCGGGGGCGTCTCCCCTCGCTGCTTGGCGCGCGCCAAGATCTTGTCGTCCACGTCCGTGAGGTTGCGCACGTACTTCACCGTCAGCCCGTGGGCCCTCAGCCGGCGCACGAGCAGATCCGGCAGCAGGGCGGAGCGGACGTGGCCGACGTGGGGCACGTCGTAGACGGTGGGCCCGCAGCAGTAGAGCCGAAACTCCTCGGGATGGGCCGGCACCAAGGGAAGAATGCTGCGACTGAGCGTGTCGTAGAGGCGGAGCCGGGTCATCGTCGAGGGGCGCAGTGTAGGCGGGGCTCAGGTGCCGGACCAGGGGTCACGCCAGCGCGGCGGCGGGGCGTGAGCTCGGCTCGGCGGTGGGCGCCAGCCGCTCCAGCGCTCGGCGGCGGCGCGTGAGCGGCCCAGCATCAGGGGCTTGACGAGCAGCAGGCCCATCAGGAAGCCGCCGATGTGGGCCCAGAAGGCGACGCCCCCTTGGCGGGCGAGGCCGAGGGACGCGACGGCCTGGAGCAGGTTGTCGAACAGAAACCAGCTCCCGATGACGATCCACGCGGGCAGCCGCAGCACCGGCCCCCAGAAGAGCCAGAGCGGCAAGAGGGGGTTGAGGACGCTGACCGAGGCGCGCGGAAAGAGCACCAGGTAGGCGCCCAGCACCGCGGAGATGGCGCCCGAGGCGCCCACCATCGGCAGGCGGCTGGTCGGGTCGATGATGATCTGCGCGGCGGCCGCGGCCACGCCGCCCAGGAAGTAGAGCAGCAGGAAGCGGCGCTTGCCGAGGCAGTCCTCGATGTTGTCGCCGAAGATCCAGAGAAACAGCAGGTTGCCGCCGAGGTGCGCCAGGTCACCGTGCATGAACATGCTGGAGAGCACGGTGAAGCTCTCCCCGAGCGGGTCGGCGAGCCAGCGGCCGGGGACGAGGCCGTACCAGAGCGTGACCCAGGGGGCGCCGGCGCTCTCCATGGCGAATTGCAGCAGGTACGCCAGCAACATCGCGGCGATGAGCAGGTAGGTGATCACGGTCACGGACCTCGTGGGGACGTGATCGCGCAGCGGCAGCATGGGGCCCGACGCTAGCCGCAGTCCGGGGTGATGGCGATGCGGCGGGGCGCCGGGGTGGGGTCCCGAGGCTGACCCGGACGGCGCGGCGGTGCTAGCTTGGGCGCCGCGACGATGAGCTGGGCCCGGTGGTTTCCCCTATTTGCAGGCGCCTGCCTGCTCTCGGCGTGCGGCGGCGCCAGCTTCGACGGGCGGGTGTTTCGGAACGACGAGCTCGCGTTTCGGGTGGGGCCCATCCCGCCGAGCTGGCGCCGCATCGAGCTCGAGCAGGCGCTGCTCGCCTTCCGGGACGACGCGGCGCACGCCACGGTGGCGGTGGGCGGCCGCTGCGGCAAGGACGGCGACGACGTCCCGCTCGAGGCGCTGACGCAGCACCTCTTCTTGCAGTTCACCGAGCGCCAGCTCGAGGCGGCGACGCCCTTCGTGCTCGATGGCCGTGGGGCCTTGCGCTCGTCGCTCAGGGCCAGCCTGGACGGCGTGCCGCTCGGGTTCATCGTGGTGGTGCTGAAGAAGGACGGCTGCGTCTACGACTTCCTGTACATGGCGAGGCCGGGCGGAGAGCGCGTCGGGTCGCAGGACTTCGAGCGCTTCGTGGCGGGCTTCGCCACGCTCGAGCGCTGAGCCAAGGAGCCCCGGGTGCCCGACGACGCCGCTCGCCCTACCCTCTCGGTGCCGCCTCCGCCGGGGCGGGCCGCGGCGTCGAGGCGCCGCGGCCCGAGCGCGCCGTGGGGGTGGCGGCTCCGCGTGAGGCTCGAGTCCTTCGTCGAGCAGATCGGGGAGATCTCGGAGATGACCTGGGGGGCGACGCGCGCGCTGTTCCGGCGGCCGTTCGAGGGCAAGGCCATCATGGCCCAGCTCGACTCCATCGGCGTGGCGTCGCTCGGGATCGTGGTGGTCACCAGCTTGTTCATCGGCATGGTGATGGCGGTGCAGTTCGCCTTCGGGCTGCGCAAGTTCGGAGGCATGGAGTACACGGGGCGCGTCATCGCGCTCAGCTTCGCGCGGGAGCTGGCGCCCAGCCTCACGGCCGTCATCGTGGGCAGCCGCATCAGCGCAGGCATCGCGGCGGAGGTGGGCTCCATGGCCGTCACGGAGCAGATCGACGCCATCCGGGCCCTGGGCGCGGATCCGCTGAAGAAGCTCGTCTTGCCGCGGCTGGTGGCCGCCGTGGTGGCCATGCCCATGCTGTGCTCCTTCGCGCTGGTGCTGGGCTTCAGCGGCGCCATGTTCATCACGGACTTGGAGTTCGGCATCCCGGCGGACTTCTTCTTCAGGAGCGGGCTCGGTTCCGTTACCCTTGCAGATTTCTTGGGAGGGCTGTTCAAGACGCCGTTCTTCGGCGCCATCATCGCGCTGGTGGGCTGCCATTTCGGCATGCGGACGCGGGGCGGCACCGAGGGCGTGGGCAACAGCACGACCACCACGGTGGTGGTCGTGTCGATCGCCATCCTCATCGCAGATTTCTTCCTGACGAAGATCTCTTTCTTATTTTGGCCGACCCTCTAGCCTCGTGGCGCGACGCTCGGCTTGACAAGCAGGGCGCGCCTTCTACGCTTTTGCAGTGAGGTCATGAGCCGTGGAAGCCGCACGTAAGCCCAAGAGCACCACGGCGCGGCGTAAGGACGGCCTCATCACCACCGGGGACATGGCGCGGCTGTCGCGCAGCACGCTGAGGACGGTGCGCTTCTATGAAGAAGCGGGGCTGCTCCACCCGGTGCAGCGCACCGAGGGAGGCCATCGCCTGTTCGCCACGTCGGAGCTGCGCCGCCTCCGGCTGATCTCGGATCTACGCGCGGCCGGCTTCGCGCTCGAGGAGATCCGAGAGCTGCTGGCCACCAAGGAGGGCGCCGGGAGCGGCCCCAGCGCCGCCAGAGCGGTCAACGAGCGCCTGGACGAGCAGATCAAGTCCATGGCCGAGCGCGCGGAGCTGCTCACCCGGCTGGTGGCCGAGCTCAGCGCCACGCGGGCGCTGCTGGATCGCTGCACGCGCTGCACCCACGCGGAGCTGTTCCCGCACAGCTGCGCCACGTGCGAGGTGGTGTCGGACGCGTCGGACGTCCCGGACGCTGCGAAGGTGCTCTGGAACCTCGGGCGCTGAGCGCCGGGGTCGCGCGCGTCATGCCCGCCGATGTCCACGCCGCCGCCCGGGCGATCGAGCAGTTCTTGCAGGCGCTCGGCCTGAGCCCGGAGCGAGAGCCGGAGCTGCGGGGCACCCCGGAGCGCGTCGCGCAGGCCTGGGCGGAGCAGCTCCTCGCGGGCTACCGCGTGGACGTGGAGGCGCTGCTCGGTGCGGGCTCGCTGGCGCCCACCGGCGGCCACGCGCGGGAGGTCATCACCCTGCGCGGCATCGCCGTCGCCACGGTGTGCCCGCACCACCTGCTGCCGGCGCTCGGCGAGGCCACGCTCAGCTACGTCCCGGGGGAGCGCTGGTTCGGCCTGGGCACGCTGACGGCGGTGGTCCACGCCTACGCGCGCCGGCTGAGCTTGCAGGAGGTCATCGGGAGGCAGGTGGCCGAGGCGCTGGTGGAGCTGGGCGGCGCGCGCGCGGCCCGCTGCACGCTGCGGCTGCGCCACGCCTGCCAGGCGGCGCGAGGTGAGCGGGAGCACGGGGTGGAGGTGGTGTCCGTCGCCCAGGCGGGGCAGTGGCCCGCGGACGTGGAGCCCCAGGAGTGACGTGCGTCCTCGTCACGGGGCCCACGCGGGGGATCGGGCGGGCCGCGGCGCTGGGCTTCGCGCGCCGCGGCTGCGCGCTGGAGCTGCTGGGGCGGGCCGCGGCGCTGCCGCCGGGGCTGGCGGAGGAGCTGGCGGCGCTGGGCGCCGAGGTGGCGTGGCGGCGCTGTGAGCTCACCGAGCCCGCGTCCATCGAGGCCGCGGCGCAGGCGGTGCTGGCGCGAGGCGCGCCAGACGTGGTCGTTCACAACGCCGGCGTCATTCACCGGCAGAGCGTCGTCGCTACCACGCTGGAGGCCTGGGAGGAGCAGCAGGCCGTCAACCTGCGCGCCCCGTTCTTGCTCACGCGGGCGCTGCTGCCGGCCATGCTCGCGCGCGGCACTGGGCGCCTCATCAGCGTGGGCAGCATCTCCAGCACCTTGGGCGCGGCCAGCGCGGCGGCCTACTGCGCGTCGAAGTGGGGCCTGGTCGGCTTCACCAAGAGCCTGGCGGAGGAGCTCAGTGGCACCGGGCTCAGCGCCGTGGCGCTGCTGCCCGGCTCGGTGGACACGGAGATGCTCGTGGGCAGCGGCTACTCACCCCGGATGACGGCGGAGGAGGTGGCCCGGAGCCTCGTGTACTTCGGGCTGGACGCGCCCCAGGCCCACAACGGCGCGGTGGTGGAGATGTTCGGCGTCTAGCGGCGCCGCCGGGTAGAAAAAGGGAAAGGGCCCGTCACACCCGCTCGTCGCTACCGTTGCTCCCTTCCGGGCCTGGCGGGGTTCGCGCTGCGCTGTTGACGGGCCCGTGGGGCCCCCAGAGACCGAGCGAACTATCGACGAGACCCGCCCCAGGCGCAAGCCCCCCCGAAATTTCCTCATAAGCTCCTCGAAGCCGCTACGCGGTGAGGCTAGACCGGCGCCGTCATGGCCCTCGTGTTCTCAAAGGCTCTGGTGGTCGGCGCTTCCTCGGGGATCGGCGAGGCCATCGCGCGCCAGCTCGCCGAGGGGGGCGCGCAGGTGGCCCTCGTGGCGCGGCGCGCGGAGGAGCTCGAGCGGGTGCGCCAGGCCTATCCAGACCTGATGCGCGCCTACCCGCACGACGTCCAGCAGGCCGAGCAGGTGCCGGAGCTGTTCGAGCGCATCGTGGCAGAGCTGGGCGGGCTGGATCTCATCGTGTACGCCGCGGGCGTGATGCCGAAGGTGGCGGAGGGCGAGTACCACTTCGACAAGGACGCGCTCATGGTGCAGGTCAACCTGCTGGGCGCCATGGCGTGGCTGAACCCGGCGGCGGCGCGCTTCGAGGCGGCGCGTGCCGGCAGCATCGTGGGCATCTCCAGCATCGCTGGGGAGCGCGGGCGGCGCGGCAACCCGGGCTACTGCACCAGCAAGGCCGCGCTCAGCACCTACCTGGAGTCGCTGCGCAACCGCTGCTCGCGCAGCGGCGTCAACGTGGTGACCATCAAGCCCGGCTTCGTGGAGACGGCCATGACGCGGGGGCTCGAGGGGTTGTTCTGGCTCATCACCCCGCAGCAGGCCGCCAAGACCACGCTCGCGCTGGCGCGCCGCGGGTCGAGCGCCAGCGCCTTCGTGCCGGCGCGCTGGTGGCTGGTGGCGCTCATCGTGCGCTGGCTGCCCTCCTTCATCTTCCGCAGGCTCAACTTCTGATGTGGTCCACTAGCTCGCGAACGCTGAGACAAGCAGCACCCTGGCAGGTGCTGGACGGCTTTGGTCGCTCCGTGCAGGCCGCGTGCCGCTACGCCGCGCCCACCAGCGTGGAGCAGCTCGCGGCCGTGCTGGAGCAGGCGCGGCGGGAGGGGCTGAGCGTCGCCTTCCGCGGCTCCGGGCGGAGCTACGGAGATCCGGCGCTCAACGCGCGCGGCCTGGTGGTGGATCTGCGGCAGCTCACGCGCGTCAGCTCGTGGGAGCCCGCGCACGGCGTGTTCGAGTGCGAGCCAGGGGTCACCATCGAGGGGCTGTGGCGCCGCATCCTGTACGACGGCTACTGGCCGGCGGTGGTGCCGGGCACCATGCACCCCACCTTGGGCGGCTGCCTGGCCATGAACGTCCACGGCAAGAACAACTACGCCGTCGGCCCCATCGGCGACCACGTGCTGGACTTCGATCTGCTCACGGCGAGCGGAGAGGTGCTGCGCTGCAGCCGGGAGCAGAACGCGGACGTGTTCGTCGCGGCGCTGGGCGGGCTCGGTCTGCTGGGCGCCATCACGCGCCTGCGGCTCGAGGTGAAGAAGGTGCACAGCGGCTACGTGCGGGTGCGGCCGCTGGCGGCGCGCAGCTTGGACGAGATGTGCGACGTGTTCGAGGCGGAGGTCCCTCGCTCGGACTACTGCGTGGGCTGGGTGGACTGCTTCGCCGGCGGGCCCGCGCTCGGCCGCGGGGAGATCCACGCGGCGGACTACCTCCAGCCCGGCGAGGACGGCGCGCCGGAGCTGTCGCTGCGCGTGGAGCAGCAGGGCCTCCCGCCGCACATCCTCGGCTTCCCCCGCCATCAGATCTGGAAGATCATGCGGCTGACCATGAACGACCTGGGGGTCGGCTTCGTCAACTGGGCGAAGTACCAGGCGGCGCGCCTGGCGCACGGCAAGAGCTACCTGCAGAGCCACGTCGCCTTCGCGTTCTTGCTGGACTACGTGCCCAACTGGCGGCTGGCCTATGGGCCCACGGGCTTCATCCAGTACCAGGTCTTCGTCCCGTATGCGGGCGGGCGAGAGACGCTCAAGGACGTGCTCGCCATCGCGCAGCGCTACCGCATGTCCAGCTACTTGGGCGTGCTCAAGCGACACCGGCCGGACGACTACGTGCTCTCACACGCCATGGACGGCTGGTCGCTGGCCATGGACTACAAGGTGAACCCAGCGCGCGCAGCGCGCCTGAAGGCGATGGCCGACGAGCTGACCGAGCGGGTCATCGCGGCCGGCGGGCGCTTCTATTTCGCCAAGGACTCCGTGCTGGAGCCGGACCAGGTGGCGCGCGCCTTCGGCAGCGAGCGGCTGGAGAGCTTCAAGGCCATGAAGCAGCGGCTGGATCCCGGGGGGCTGTTCGTCAGCGATCTAGCGCGGCGGGTGGGGCTGGCGCCGCCATGACGCCCGGCGCGCGTCGGGGCAGGGCGGGGGCTGCGGGGCTGCTCTTGCTCGGCGCGGCCTGCGGCTGCGGCTACGAGGACGTGGCCCGCGCGCGCCTCGAGGCCGAGGGCTACACGGAGGTGTCGCTCACGCCCACCGAGGAGGGCTTCACGGCCACGGCCAAGAAGGGCGAGAGCCACTGCGAGGGCTCCGTCCACGTCCGCGGCGGCGCGGGCTCCTATGAGGTGTCCACCGCGCTCGTCTGCCGCGCGGGAGAGTCGGCGGCCCGCCAGGAGTGACCGTGGGCTCGGCGTCCAAGGCCGTGAAGACATCGCGGACGCGAGGTCGACCGGTGAGCGGCAGCGAGGACGCGCTCCAGCTCGGAGCGCCTCCTTCATCACCGTAGGCGACGAGACAGTCGCGTCGAGTTGCTGCTAGGCTGAGCCGTTCTCTCGTCGTGTGACGCAGGTGGCGCGGCGGTGAGGGAGCTGCCGACGGTCCGACGCCCGGGGCGCGCGGCGCAGTGGACACTAGGTCTTGGAGACGAAGCCCATGACTCACCGCATCGCCCTCGGACTCGCAACGCTCGTGGTGATGGCGCTCGCGGGGTGCCGTGAGGAGGCAGCCGCGCCGAGCGAGCCCGCGGAGCGGATCGGGGCGGCGCGGGCGGCGCTCGAAGCGGGCGCGGGGAGCGTGGGGAGCTGCACGGGCAACCCGGCGCGGTGCACGACGATCCTGCTGGCGGCGGGGGGCGCGCACACGGTCGCGCTGAAGGGCGACGGGACGGTGTGGGGCTGGGGGGACAACTCGCACGGACAGCTCGGCGGCGGCTCGCCCGACGCGCTTTCACCTGTGCGGGTGCCGGGGCTCGGCGGCGTCGTGGCGGTGGCGGCGGGGGCGTACCACACGCTCGCGCTGAAGGGGGACGGCACGCTGATGGCGCTCGGCGACAACAGCCGCGGGCAGCTCGGCGACGGCACGATGAGCGGCGTCGTGGCGGTCGCGGCGGGGGCGTCCCACTCGGTCGCGCTGAAGAGCGACGGCACGGTGTGGGCGTGGGGGAAGAACGCCGAGGGGCAGCTCGGCGACGGCACGACGAACGACGCGAGCGCGCCGGTGCAGGTGAGCGGGCTCGGCGGGGTCGTCGCGGTCGCGGCGGGCGAGGCGCACACGGTGGCGCTGAAGAGCGACGGCACCGTGTGGGGCTGGGGGAAGAACGCTCACGGCCAGCTTGGCGACGGCACGACGAACGACGCGCTCGTGCCGGTGCAGGCGACGGGGCTCACGGGCGTGGTCACGCTCGCGGCCGGGGGGGAGCACACGCTCGCGCTGGCGGCGGACGGCACGGTGTGGGCTTGGGGCGCGAACAGTGCTCCGCCCGGCGGCGGGGCGACCGACGCGACCGCCCCGGTGCAGGTCCCGGGGCTGACCAGCGTCACCGCGCTCGCGGCGGGGCGCGGGCACTCGCTCGCGCTGAAGGCGGACGGCACGGCGTGGGGCTGGGGCTCGAACGGCAGCGGCCAGCTCGGCGACGGCACGACGAGCGACGCCGCCGCGCCGGTGCAGGCGCTGGGGCTCACGGGCGTCGTCGCCCTCGCGGCCGGCGACGCGCACGCGGCGGCGCTCGAGGGGAGCGGCTCGCTCGCGGCGTGGGGGGAGAACGGCGACGGCCAGCTCGGCGACGGCACGACGAATGACGCCGCCGCGCCGGGTGAGGTCGGCGGCGGGCTCCGGCTCCTGGCCCCGTGCGCCGCGACGCTGCCGGCGTGCGACGGCGCGAGCGGCGCGTGCGTGGCCGCGCCGGCCGCGGACGGCGCGAGCTGCGGGGCGGGCGAGGTGTGCAAGGCGGGGAGCTGCCAGAGTGGGTGCTTCATCGACGGCGTCGTGCACGACCCCGGCGCGAAGCAGATGAAGTGCCCGACGGTGGTGGGGGGATGCCCGCCCATCCCGCCCGGGTGCGCCAGGATTAGGACCACGACCTACTCGGTCGGCGCAATGACCTGCACCGGCTGCGAGTACTGCGCGGACGCGCCTTGCGCGCGCCTCTATTGCCCGACGCCGGTTGATCCTGATTGTACGTCCGTCGTGCAGGTAGCACCGGCGGAGCAAGGAAGCTCCGTCGCGTGCACGCAGTGCCCGGGATGTGTGATGAGGAATTATGGGTGCAACTTCGACCAATGCGCGCCGGCGCTCTCGACCACGGCGTGGAGCCCGTCGGACGGCGCACCTTGTCACGACTACTCGAACTGTCGAAACGGCACGTGCCAAGCGGGGGCGTGCGTGCCCCGAGCGGGCTCGTACTGGGCGAACTCGTACTGTGGAGGCGACCAATGCAAGAGAAGATATTGTTACTGGGCTTCCACTCCGGGGGCTAAAACTTGTGAATCTGATTATGGCCAATGGGACATCGCCCCCGACGGCACGACCTGCGACGACGGCGACGCCAACACCGCGGGCGACGTCTGCACGGCGGGCGCGTGCGCGGGCGTCGATCCTTGCGTGGGCGTCGTCTGCGCCGCCCAGGACGCGTGCCACGTCGCGGGCACCTGCGATCACGCGACGGGCCTCTGCTCGAACCCCGCGGCCCTCGACGGCACGACCTGCGACGACGGCGACGCCAACACCGCGGGCGACGTCTGCACGGCGGGCGCATGCGCGGGCGTCGATCACTGCGTGGGCGTCGTCTGCGCCGCGGACGCGTGCCACGAGGCGGGCGCGTGCGATCCTGCGACGGGCCTCTGCTCGAAGCCGGCGAAGGCCGACGGCACCGCCTGCGACGACGGCGACGCCTGCACCCAGAGCGACGCATGCCAGACCGGGGCGTGCACCGGAGGGAGCCCGGTCGCGTGCGCGGCGCCGGGGGCTTGCCAAGACGCGCTCGGGTGCGACCCGGCGGACGGCTGCCGCTACGCGCCGAAGCCGGCAGGGGCCGTGTGCAGCCCGGCCGCGTGCGAGGGCGAGCAGGCGCGCCCCGCCGCGACGTGCGACGGCGTGAGCGCGGGCTGCCCGCCGACGAGCCTCGTCGACTGCGGCGCGCTCGGCTGCGTGAGCGGCGCATGCGGCGTGGCGCCCGACGCGGGGCTCGACGCGGGAGCCGACGCGGGAGCCGACGCGGGAGCCGACGCGGGAGCCGACGCGGGAGCCGACGCGGGAGCCGACGCGGGGCTCGACGCGGGAGCCGACGCGGGAGCCGACGCGGGGCTCGACGCGGGAGCCGACGCGGGGCTCGACGCGGGGTCTGATGCGGGGCTCGACGCGGGGCGCGACGCGGGGCGCGACGCGGGGCCGGGAGCGCACCCGGAGACGAGCGGTGACGACGGCGCGTGTGGGTGCCGGGTCGTCGGCGGGGGCGGCGGCGGGCGGGGGCTTGGGTGGCTCGCGGCGGCGCTCGCGCTGGCGGCGGCGGCGCGGCGGCGCCCAGCGAGGGGCTCCGGTCATGCGCCGAGCCCGGCACCAGGCCCTCGAGGCCGCGCCGCCAGGGCCTCGTCAGAGTAGCGACGCTGCCGAGCTCGTGAAGGCGCCGGTGACGGCGCCGAGGGGGTGCCGGCAGGCGGAGGCGGCTGCAGCTCGCCAGGTGCCACGGCGAGCGGCGGAGCGCTCGGCGTGGACGGTGGTGCGCAGGATCGGCGTGTTGGCAGCGCGGAGCTTGCTGCCGGCGGCGGGGCGGCGCACCCTTGGAGCGTGAGAGCTTGGGCGATCTTGGGCTGCTGCGTGGGATGGCTCGTGCTGGGCTGTGCGACGGCCGAGGAGCTCGACGAGGTGGAGGGCGTGAGCGGGAGCGGGGGCGTGAGCGGGGGCGGGAGCGGGAGTGGGGGTGTGAGTGGGAGCGGGGGTGTGAGTGGGAGCGGGGGTGTGAGTGGGAGCGGGGGCGTGAGCGGGAGCGGGGGCGTGAGCGGGAGCGGGGGTGTGAGTGGGAGCGGGGGCGTGAGCGGGAGCGGGGGTGTGAGCGGGAGTGCTGGGACGAGCGGGAGCGGAGGGACGAGCGGGAGCGGGGGTGTGAGCGGGAGCGGGGGGACGAGCGGGAGTGGAGGGACGAGTGGGAGCGGGGGGACGAGCGGGAGCGGGGGCGTGAGCGGGAGCGCGGGGACTAGCGGGAGCGGGGGCGTGAGCGGGAGCGCGGGGACTAGCGGGAGTGGCGGGAGTGGCGGGGGTGGGACG
>WBZO01001409.1_pt1 | contig 37726 bp, 32 predicted proteins | sample 5204261 | NCBI WGS metagenome assembly WBZO01 (sample SAMN12412400, study PRJNA552823) | activated sludge metagenome | isolation source: activated sludge from anammox sidestream of wastewater treatment plant... | place: USA: North Carolina | collected 2017-09
GACAGGTCGGTCTCTATCCGCTGTGGGCGTAAGGGACTTGAGAGGAGCTGCCCCTAGTACGAGAGGACCGGGGTGGACAGACCGCTAGTGTGCCAGTTGTCGTGCCAACGGCATCGCTGGGTAGCTAAGTCTGGCAGAGATAACCGCTGAAAGCATCTAAGTGGGAAACTTGCCTCAAGATGAGGTCCCTCATCCCGTAAGGGAGTAAGGCCGCAGGAAGACGACCTGCTAGATAGGCGGCAAGTGTAAGTGCAGCAATGTATTGAGCTAAGCCGTACTAATGGCCGAGGGCTTCGCTGTGGTGCGGAGAACTCGAAACTTTTCGTAAACGCGCAAGGAAACCCTATTCGGAAGGTAAACAAACCAGAGAGACAAGTCTCTTGGTGATTGGAGCGACGGAAGTATACCCGGACACATCCCGAACCCGGTCGTTAAGGCCGTCAGCGCCGATGGTACTTGGGGGGCGACCCCCCGGGAGAGTAGGTCATTGCCAAGAGACTTTTCTTATTTAATCCGAATGTTAACCGATTCTTAATCGATTGACATCTAAAACTTAATTCGATATAATTGGGGTTGATCGCGGGCAGTAAAGGTATTAAACATACATTTTTTGCCTGCCAGCAACTTCGAAACCAGGAGGAGTGCAAAGCTCTTTTAATTTTGCCTTTTTCGATTTTACGAAGATTTTGCTCGGCTGTTCCGCGATAATCAGCCGGGCTTTTTTTGCCTGAATCTAGCGGCGAAAGGAGGTGAATGACTTGACGAGAGTATCACTGCGACCGAATGAGTCTCAGGATCAACTGCTTAAGCGCTTTCGGAAGAAAGTTGCCAAAAGCGGCATTCTGAGCACCGTGCGGCGTAAACGCTGGTTTGTTTCCAAGAGCGAACTTCGTCGGATCAACAAGAAAAAGGCGATTCGTCGTCATAAACGCCGCCAGATCACAGATGGCGAATGAAATCATTGTCAACAGTATAGCAATGAAGTAATCTATGTTAGATTCTGGAGGTGAGTATGGCAAAAGATGAGGATAAGATTCAGGTCGAAGGTTTGGTGATCGAGGCACTGCCGGGTACGCAATTCAAGGTGCGCCTGGATAATGGGCACGAAGTTCTGGCATATCTCTCGGGTAAGATGCGCAAGTATTACATTCGCATTTTGCTCGGCGATCGTGTGCGCGTGGAAATATCTCCCTACGACCTGACCCGCGGCCGGATCGTCTATCGCCACAAGAAATTCGCGGCCGAACCCGAACTCGAATCCTGATCTATCTCGTCTTTGGTGAAATGGGTCGGTGTTTCCGCAGGTATGGGAAATCCGGCTGTGCACCTATTTGCCATTTCACTTTTACATGAAAATGAACGACCTGCTGGGCACGTACGACCAGCAGGTCTTTATTTCCGGCGCGATCTACGATCAGAAACATAATTCAGCGGTGAAAGGCGCTTTGGTGCAAATCAAAAGGGCTATCCGAGCATAGAATTCGGATAGCCCTTTTTCTCTTTCCGAGGTTTGCTAATAGGAGCTTAACGCTTTCATGTAATTGACGCGTTCAAAAGCATCGGGTTGTTCCACCGATTTTTGACTCATGCTCCCTTGCATTTGCTTTATGGATTCATACTCATGATCTTCCATCCAAGCCACCATTTCCGCCTGGATTTTACTCGCCCATTGAACTCCATTCTGGAGGAACGCCGAGGCAATTGTGGTCACCTTAGCTCCCGCCATCATTGCCTTCAAGACATCCAAGCCGGTGTGCACGCCCCCCGACATTGCCAGGTCGATTGAGACCCGACCGTGCAACATCGCAATCCAGCGCAGCGGCATACGGATCTCGTTGGAATTACTCAACACCAGGTTGGGGACGACTTCCAGGTTTTCCAGATCGAAGTCAGGTTGGTAAAACCGGTTGAACAGAACCAGCCCATTGACGCCGACCTGCGATAGCTTCTCCACAAAGTTGGGCAGCGCCGTGAAGAATGGGCTGAGTTTGATTGCCAGCGGGATTTGTACCTGTCGGCGAATATCGAGGACCAGATCGATGTACCGGTCTTCGAGCTGATTGCTGGGCATGTTGATGTCGGTCGAAAGATAGTAGATGTTCAACTCCAACCCATCTGCGCCGGTGTCTTCGATTCGCCGCGCATAATCAACCCAACCGCCGGTCGAAACCCCATTCAGGCTGCCCAACACCGGGATCGTAACCGCATCTTTGACGCTTTTAAGCGTGTCAAGATAGGATTCTGGTCCGATTTTAAATTGACCGTAGTTTGGAAGGAAATTGGACGCTTCATAAAAGGATTCGCTCCCGCGCAGAAGATCCTCGTTTAGCTTCAGACTTTCCCGAATGATTTGCTCTTCAAAGAGCGAGTGCATCACCAGCGCAGAGACGCCAGCTTCTTCCAACTGAACCGCGGTCTCGGGTTTTTGAGTGAGTGGGGAGGATGAGGCGACGATCGGGTTTTTCAGTTCTAAACCAAGATAGGTGGTATTAAGATCAACCATTTTCTTGCTCTCCCTATTTTTCCATTCGATTATTATTGGTAGTCGATGCCGATCCAAGGTTCGTGGTGCGGATTGGTTTCCATCACCATCCTAGCTTTAATCGGCTTTTTCCTCAGCGTCATCCCCATTTTGGGGTTCCTGGTATTGAAGCAGCGCCATCTGGCGGTAAAGCTCCCAGCGCTGTTTTGCGTCGTATTCGGCTTTCTTCATGAGCTCTTCAGCCCGGCGCTCATCGGTGTGAAGCAGCATGCGGTAGCGTGATTCGTTATACGCATATTCGCTCACCGGGATCGTAGGCGCTTTGGAATCGATGGTAAGCGGACTTTTGCCTTGTTCGATCAGACCCGGATTGAAACGATAGAGCGGCCACACACCCGATTCCGCAGCCAATTTCTGCTGTTTCAAGCCATTGATGAGATCGTAGCCTTGCTGGATGCAATGACTGTAGGCGATGATCAACGAAGGTCCATCGTAAGCGTCAGCTTCAAGGAATGCGTTCAGGGTTTGCTGGTCGTTGGCGCCCATGGCGATTCGAGCCACATAGACATAACCGTAAGCCATTGCGATCATCCCGAGATCTTTCTTCGGAGTACCCTTACCCTGGGCGGCGAATTTTGCGACTGCAGCCCTTGGTGTTGATTTCGAAGCCTGTCCACCGGTGTTGGAGTAAACCTCTGTGTCCAATACCAGGATGTTCACATTCCGTCCGGAAGCCAGAACATGATCGAGACCGCCAAAGCCGATGTCATAAGCCCAACCATCCCCGCCAACGATCCAGACGCTCTTGCGCACCAACACGTCCGCCAAACTGAGCAGATCACGCGCTTTAGGATCATCCATACCTTGCAGCTTTTGCTTGAGCAACTCGACGCGTTCGCGCTGCTGACGGATTCCAAGCTCGCTCTTTTGATCTGCGCTCAGCAGCTCTTCAACGAAGTCCCCTCCAAGCTGACCCGCCAGATGGCTTAGCAGTTCCCGGCTGTATTCGCCTTGTTTATCGATTGTCAACCGGAAACCTAATCCGAATTCGGCATTATCTTCAAACAACGAGTTAGACCAGGCTGGGCCACGGCCTTCTTCGTTCTTCGTCCATGGGGTAGTTGGCAGGTTGGCGCCATAGATCGAAGAACAACCCGTGGCATTTGCGACCACAATCCGATCGCCAAATAGCTGGGTTAGAAGCTTGATGTATGGTGTCTCACCGCATCCGGCGCATGCGCCCGAGAACTCAAATAGTGGCTGTAAGAGTTGTGAGTTCTTGATGGTACGCATGCTGATCTGGGTGCGGTCCACTTCGGGCAGGCTGAGGAAGTAGTCCCATTTCACCCCTTCGCCCTCGCGGATCGGAGGCTGGTAAGCCATGTTGATCGCTTTGCGGCCTACCTGCGTCTTATCTTTGGCGGGGCAGACCTCGACACACAAACCGCAGCCAGTACAATCTTCGGGAGAGACGACCAGGCTGTACTTCTCATTGGGCAATTCTTTCCAACGCGCATCCGAGGCAAGCCAGTTTTCGGGCGCGTTTTCGAGATACGCGGGATCGTACACTTTTGAGCGAATCACTGCATGTGGACAAACCACCACGCATTTGCCGCATTGGATGCACAGGTCGGGTTCCCAAACCGGGATTTCCAAGGTGATATTTCGCTTTTCCCACTGGGTTGTCCCGACAGGGTATGTGCCATCGACCGGAAAAGCGCTCACGGGCAGTGAATCTCCATTTCCGGCAATGATTTTTCCAAGCACGTCGCGCACAAATTCCGGCGCCTGCGCTGGAACGGGAGGCCGGCGGGTGAGGGTGCTGGTGACCGTGTCCGGCACGGTGACTTCGTACAGGTTTTCGAGCGTCTGGTCCACCGCCTCGTAATTTCTCTGAACGACGACGTCGCCGCGTTTTCCGTAGGTTTTCTTAATTGCCCGCTTGATCTCTTCAATCGCCTGCTCGCGCGGTAAAACGCCGCTTATGGCGAAGAAGCATGTCTGCATAATGGTGTTAATGCGACCACCCATATCCGTCTTATTTGCAACATCGTATGCGTCGATCACATAGAAGCGCAGCTTCTTTTTGATGATGCTTTCCTGGGCGTCGCGCGGCAGATGATCCCAAACCTCTTCGGGTTTGTAGATGCTGTTCAAGAGGAAAACCCCGCCTGGCATGGCGTATTTTAGAACATCGTATTTCTCAAGGAAGGTGAACTGATGGCAGGCAACAAACTGGGCTTTGTTGATCAGGTAAGGCGCTCGGATGGGTTGCGGCCCAAATCTCAGGAACGAGGTGGTCACTGAGCCAGATTTCTTTGAGTCGTACACAAAATAACCTTGAGCCCAGTTGTCGGTTTCTTCACCGATGATTTTGATTGAGTTTTTATTGGCGCCAACCGTACCATCGGCGCCCAGTCCCCAAAATACACACCGGACCGTCTGGGGGGATTCAATGTCAAATTCGGGATCGAAATCCAAGCTGGTGTGAGTGACATCATCGTGAATGCCTACCGTAAAGTGGTTCTTTGGGGCACCCAGCTTTAGCTCATCGAACACTGCCTTGACCATCGCCGGGGTGAATTCTTTCGAAGACAAGCCGTACCGCCCGCCGACAACAAGAGGGTGAAGGTCGCCCACTTCTGCAAACGCGGTTACAACATCTTGGTAGAGCGGCTCGCCGGCTGCGCCCGGTTCTTTGGTTCGATCGAGCACAGCGACTTTCTTGACCGTCGCGGGCAGCGCCTCAACAAAATGTTTGACCGAGAAAGGCCGGTACAGGCGCACTTTAAGCACGCCCACCTTCTCGCCGTGTTGGTTCAAGTAGTTGGCGGTTTCGCTGGCGGTTTCAGCCCCTGACCCCATGATGACCAGCACTCTGTCTGCATCGGGCGCGCCGACGTAATCGAACAAATGATATTCCCGACCGATCAACTTGGCGAATTTATCCATCGTTTTTTGAACGATCTCGGGACATTGGTTGTAATACGGGTTAACGGTTTCGCGCCCCTGGAAAAATACATCTGGATTTTGGGCGGTGCCGCGCAGAACCGGACGATCCGGCGAGAGACCGCGCAGGCGATGAGCCTGAATCAACTCGTGATCAATCATATTCCGCAGGTCATCTTCAGTTAATTGTTCGATTTTATTGACCTCGGACGAGGTCCGGAAACCGTCAAAAAAGTGCAGGAACGGAACGCGCGACGCGAGTGTGGCAGCATGTGCGATCAGAGCCATGTCTTGCGCTTCTTGCACTGAATTGGAGGCAAGCAATGCGAAACCGGTCGAGCGCGTCGCCATAACATCGGAGTGATCGCCGAAGATGGAGAGGGCATGGGTAGCTACTGTGCGCGCCGAAACATGGAAAACGGTTGGGGTCAGCTCACCCGCAATTTTGAACATATTCGGGATCATGAGCAGCAAACCCTGAGAGGCTGTAAAAGTGGTTGTCAACGAACCTGTCTGGAGTGCGCCGTGAACCGCGCCCGCGGCCCCGCCTTCGGATTGCATTTCGACAACCAGCGGTACCGTACCCCAGAGATTTGCCTTCTTTTGCGCCGACCACTCATCTGCAAACTCGCCCATTGAGGAAGAGGGGGTAATCGGATAGATTGCGATCACTTCACTGAGTTTGTGGGCAACCAAAGCAGTTGCTTCGTTGGCATCAATTGTGACTAGGGGTCTTTTCATTTTCTCTCATACTCCAATGTGGGATTTTTCCATTCTCTTCATTATTTGTCGATTTGTATATTTATTTAAGTAGACAATCGCCCCGGCGGATAAATTTTCCGATAGTCTAGTTTAGTCTGGATTTGGTAATTTAGACAGTAATTAATTGCACGAAAAACACCTGCGAACTGTCATATTTTAGATAATTTTGGTTGTTTTTATTTGATGAATAATCACCTGTTCAAACACCGGATTTCAATTTTCGATGCTTGGAATTACCTCCATAAAGTTTTGTTGTATTAATTTCAAGGATTCCAACTTTATTGGAATTGTGCTATACTTTAAACATGGAGCAAGACCAGCACATCTGGCAGGTTTGGGCAAGGAACTTGCATCGATGGGGGGTGAGCGATTGGGCTGTCACCTTCTTAGAAATCTCGGGTCCTTTGACAATCTTAGGCGCACAGCTAATCTATCTGGGTCAACCGTGGTTGAGTGGAATCGTACCAAAAGATAAATCGGCTTCTCTTGCCAGGCTGCTCGAAAATTCCTCGAGTAAACGCGAGTTCATCGATTTGTTGCAGGAGGCGACCAAGTTGTGACCGGTGGGGCGGTTGAGCCAAACCTGATTGGGTTGGCTTTCATCATCTTGTTCATCGGATTGATGGCAGCCTTTCTGCTTCTGCGCAAAGACCCATTGCAGCGTCATTTACGCGAAATTCCAGCCTTCGCGCGCTTTCGCCGTTCCATCGGTCTGGCGGTCGAATCTGGAATGCGGCTCCACGTCGCGTTGGGAAACGGGGGCATCCAGGGGCTGCGCGGCGCCTCGGGGTTAATCGGATTGAGCGTTTTGCAACGAATATCCCGTTCCGCGGCGATCAGCGATCGGCCTCCCACCGCGACGAGCGGCGAAGCGGTTCTCGCGATTTTATCGCAGGATTCCCTGCGTTCGGGCTTCCGAGAGGCAAACGCCGAATACCAGTTTGAGCCGACCTCCGGTCAGCTCAGCGGGCTTACCCCATATTCGTATGCGGCTGGGGTCATGCCGACCGTCCACGATGAGCATGTTTCGGTGAATTTGATGTTGGGCTCATTTGACAGCGAAGTGGCTTTGATAAGCGAAGCTGCCGATCGTACCGAAAGTTTGACGATTGGCGGCAGCGAAAATTTGAATGCCCAGGCGATTCTTTTTGCCAGCGCGCAAGAGATGCTGGTGGGTGAGGAGTTATTCGCAGCCGGGGCTTATCTCCAAACGGGAAAAACGCACGTCGCAAGTCTATTTGCGCAGGATGTGCTGCGTTGGATAATCTTTGTGGTTATCCTGATCGGCGCGGGACTAAAACTGGCAGGTGTTTTGTGAAGCTTCGCTTACGAACCCCCGCCCTGAGCGCAATTGCGATCGTCTCAGGTGCTATTGTCTTGTTGGGGTATTTTATACGCATCCCTTTACTTAGCGGATTGCGTTCGGTTTTCTTGAGCTGGGCTTTGATATTGTCAGCCATCGCGCTGGTCGTCGGCGTGCTTAATCTGTTCAATGTTCACATAAACAAGCTAAAAGCCGGGGGAGAACAAGCCTTTTTTAGCGGAATATTGATGTTTTCTCTGGTTGTGACGTTTGTCGTCGTTGTCTTTTTTGGCTTGACTTCTCAAGCCTCTTTATGGATTTTCAATTATCTTCTCTTACCGGTTGAAGCGAGCCTGGTCGGGATTTTGGCTATTGCGTTGTTGTATGCGCTGGTTCGTCTGTTTTATAGAAAATTATCTTTGTTCTACATCATCTTTGTAGCGACGGCTTTCTTTGTTTTAGCAGCCACCGCGATGACTGTCTGGTTCGACCTCCCCGAGCTGGGCTTTCTGCGCGATTGGGTCACCCAAACCTGGTCGTTGGGAGGAACCCGCGCCATCCTCATCGGGGTATCGCTTGGCGCAATCGCGACAGGTCTGCGCGTCTTGCTGGGAGCTGACCGACCATACGAGGGATAGAAGTGAGCGAGATACGCTGTTCGCTGTGTGGGAAAGAAAATCCCGAGGATGCCCAGGTTTGCCAGTATTGCGGCGCGCGGCTGACACCTGTTTGGCAGGAAGGGGAGAGCGCGAAGGGTTTGCCTGAGTCAGGTTCGGAGGCAGGCGATCTGCCGGATTGGATGATGACAGGCGCCGGAATTGTTTCCTCGCAATTCGCCAACGCTGGAGAAGATGAACCAATCCCCGACTGGTTGAAAGGTCTGCGAGAAGATGCAGGGGATGAGCGTTTTCTGGGCGAATCAGTTGGCGAACAGGAGGCTTTCACTGGGGGAGACTCCAGTGATAGTGAGTTGCCTGAATGGTTGAAAGATATCATCCCTTCTGCAGAACCAACCGCCGATATTTCAACGAACAAGCCAGATCTTGGGCGCATTCAGGACGAAGATCCGGATTGGATGCGGCGTATCAGCGACGATACGTCTACAGAATCGTTCGTAGGCGAACCGGAACTACCCCAGTGGGATGAAACCAGCGCCCAGCAGAGCATCCCTGCTGAACCGGAAGCCTTCGAGTTTTCAACAGTGGATGATCAGCCTGCTCATCGTTCTGAAGAACAAGATATTCCCGCCTGGCTTTCGTTTGAAAAAGAAGGAGAAAATATTCCCGATTGGCTTTCAAGGTCAGAAGGTTTATTCGAGGAGGTTGTTTCAAAGCAGCCTGAGAGTGAGCCGCAGTTTCCCAGTTGGATCGATAGGGCAACTGAAGAAACGGCTGCCAATGAGCCAGAGCCATTCGGAGAACAACCCCTGGACGAGGCGCCAATCGAACCGCTGGCTGCCGGGGAACCACCCTTAACGGCTGAGCCTGAAGAGAGACCTTTCGAGGAAGTCCCCGGCGTAGATGAACCCACATTTGATTTGGGGAGTTGGGATTTTGGCGCCGAAGCGGACCTCTCCAAATCTGAAGAGGTGGAGCTTTTTGACAATGATTTGTCCTGGCTGGAAAAGATCGAGTCGCATTCGCTAGAAACCCCGGCAGATACTTCCTTACCGGATGAAAAACCCGCTCCAGAACCCGAGGGTCAGGAAGTTCAACCTGCGGATCAATATCCGGATTGGCTCTCCCAGATCGTGAAACCCGAAACAGAGGAGCAGCTTCCTGCATTTACATCGGATTTGGGGCAGGAAGCGATTTCAACAGCCGATTTGCCAAGCTGGTTGAAAGCCATGCGCCCGATGGAGGCGTTGGATTTTGAAGGTCAGGCGGATGCTCAGGGTCAGGAGTTACCCGAAAAAGCCGGTCCCCTGGCGGGTTTGGTTGGAGCGCTGCCCGCCGAGCCAGAAATCATTCAATCTGCCAAACCGCCAGCCTATACTCTCAAACCGCGCGTTTCTGAGATGCACGCGGAACAGGCGGCTATGCTGGCTGCATTGATTGAACAAGAGGGTGTTTCAAAGCCAGTTCCACAAGCGCCGATCGTCAAAACTCAAAGCCTGCAGCGGATTTTAATTGGGGTGATCCTGTTCGCCGCCATCTTGATCTCTTTGATTTCCTCGCCGCTGGTTTTCAACGCGCCCGCGTTGAATTCGCAAGTCTTTGCGGTTAACCAATTGATCTCTAATCTGCAGCCTGGCGCGCCTGTTTTGGTTGTGGTTGATTATTCACCCGGGTTTTCGGGCGAGGTTACATTCAACCTCAAATCAATGCTGGCGCATGTTCTTGCCAAAGGGGGGCATCTCGTACTGGTATCCACGCTGCCTACCGGACCAGTTCAGGCAGAGCAATTGATCCTTTCACTTGAACCAGTGGGCGCGGTGAATCCGGCTGCTTATACAAATCTGGGATTTATCCCTGGTGGTCACGTTGGGGTTTTGGCATTTGCCCAGGATACACGGGACGCGCTTCCCTTCGACACGCACGGCGCAAACGCCTGGGATAACCCCGCGCTGTTGAGAATACATTCAATCCGCGATTTTTCACTCATTTTGATAGCCTCGGAGAACCCGGATACAGTTCGTACGTGGATTGAGCAAACGCAATCCTACCGAGGGGATACGCCGGTGATTGTGGCGGCAAGCGCCCAAAATGAGCCGGTGATAATGCCGTATTACACTGCCTATCCCAGTCAGGTCAATGGATTACTAGGTGGTCTTTGGGATTCGGCGCAATACGAAACCCTGTTGGGCCAGCCAGGCGCTGCCTTATCGTTTTGGTCGACGTTCATGATCGCACTCAGTACAGTGGTATTGCTGATTGTTGTTGGCTCGGCGATCAATGCTGCGCTGGGCTTTATGCATCGAACGAGTTCCGCCAAACGAACCGAGGGGAGAGGGTAACCAGGGTGGACGTCAGTTTGCTGGATCTGATAGGCGGTTTTCTTGCTTTTTTCTTGACCCTGTTTGTATTCAGTTACATCCTAGGAGATAACCTGCTTTTTCGATTGGCGATCCATCTGTTTGTAGGAGTTTCGGCTGGCTTTGTCGCGGCGGCGGTTTTCTATAGCGTTATTTGGCCACAATTGTTGCGGCCTCTGCTCTTGGGTACGCTGGAAGAACGATTGCTGGTGGTGGTGCCTTTGATATTATCGCTCTTGTTGTTGGCAAAAGCGGCGCCACGGCTCTCTGTCATTGGCGCGCCGGTTATGGCTTTTCTGGTCGGCGTTGGCGCGGCGACAATTGTGGGCGGCGCTTTGTTAGGTACGCTCTTCCCCCAAATTCAGGCTTCGTTGAACTTGTTTGATCCAAACGCCGCTGGCAAGGCGGGGGTGAACTTTGGCTCGATGTTATTTAATGGCGGGCTGATTTTGGTCGGAACGGCTGTCACCCTGGTATCCTTTCAGTTTGGGACGCGCTTTTCGAACAACCCCTCCCTGCAGACAGCCTGGAGAGCGGTTTATCTGGTCGGTCGATTCTTCGTTGCAGTCACTTTCGGGGTGATTTTCGCCGGGGTGTATTCAGCGGTGCTGACCGTGTTGATCGAACGGGTTAATTTACTGGTTGAATTCATCCGATCGTTTTTGGTTCCGATAGGATGATTGGACAGCGATCATTTAGGGTGATATGACAGCGATCATTGATGCGGAATCTATCCTCGTAATTGACGTTGGGTCCGTCACGACGCGCGCGATTCTCTTCGAGGTTGCTGACGACCGCTATCGATTTATCGCGATGGGGACTGCAAATACCACTGCGATCGCGCCCTTCAAGAACATCGGCGAGGGCGTGAGATTAGCCTTAGATGACTTGCAGCGCGTGACCGGGCGGGTTCTGATCGATTCTCGCCAGCAACTGATCATCCCCGCTGCCAGCGACGGTACCGGTGTGGATCGGTTTGCAGCTACGATTTCTGCCGGCGCGCCGCTCAAAGTGGCGGTTGTCGGATTACTGGAAGATGTGTCTGGCGAAAGCGCACGCCGATTGGTTCAGACCACGTACAGCGACCTGATCTACACCTTCAGCCTCACCGATCATCGCAAAGCGGATGCGCGCTTGAATATGCTGGTTCGGTCTCGTCCCGACCTGATCGTCGTCGCCGGCGGCACCGATGGGGGGGCTTCGAAATCGCTGATGGCGCTCCTGGAATCGGTTGGTTTGGCTTGTTACCTAATCCCCGAGCTGGAACGTCCCGATGTTTTCTTCGTGGGGAATTCCGAACTCGCCGATCAGGTCAGTGCGAGCCTGGAGGGCATCGCCGCAGTGCACGTCGCTGCGAATATTCGACCGACGCTCGACCTGGAGCGACTAGAAGGCGCTCAAGCCGCGCTGGCAAAGATCATGGGGCAATTGCGCGTTGAAAAAATGTCCGGGGTGGATGACCTGAAAATCTGGGCGGGCGATGAAGGTTTTCTCCCAACGGCAGCCGCGTTTGGGCGGGTGGTGCGGTTTTTAAGCTCTTTTCTGCGCGATAAAAAAGGCGTTTTGGGGGTAGACGTTGGCGCATCGGCAACGGCAATTGCCGCAGCAATTGACGGGGAACTCGCGCTGGGTGTGTATCCGCAGTATGGATTAGGAAGTCCATTGAGAAAATGGGCGGACGGATGGCTCTTTGACGAAATCTCCAACTGGCTGACAGTCGAAATCACGGAAGACCAATTGCGGGAATACCTCTTTATCAAGTCAAAGCACCCGGCGACAATACCCGTAACCCCGGAAGAATTCGCGATCGAGATGGCGGTCGTTCGTACTGCACTGCAGGAAGCGTTGAAGAAAGCTCGTCCTGGTTTCCCGGCGCAGTTGCTTTCCCTGTCAGCATCAGGGCTGCTGCCGTTCGAGCCAATTTTGGCGACTGGGAGCGTTTTCAGCCGTTCCCCGGGTCCGGCGCATACAGCGCTCACATTGCTGGATGGACTTCAGCCGGCTGGCATCACCACGCTGGTTCTCGATCAAAACCACATCGCACCGTCAATTGGGGCAGCCGCGGTTTTTAATCCATTATTGGCGGTTCAGGTGATGGATTCGAGCTCTTTCTTAAACCTTGGTACGGTCATTGCACCTGTTGTAAATGCCAGACCTGGACAGCCGGTCTTGAAATTGAACCTGGTGAATGACAACGGTCAAGAGACGCAGGCAATTGTGAAACAAGGCTCACTGGAGATGCTATCGTTACCCTACGGGCAGAAGGCGCGTTTATCCATCCAACCTTTCCACAGGGCGGATATTGGAATGGGCGCGCCGGGCCGGGGAGGCAGCGTGACGGTGAAAGGAGGCGTGTTAGGGGTGATCATCGACGCGCGCGGGCGGCCATTAAGACTCCCGAAGGAAATCCATAAGCGTCAGGAAGCCTATAAAAAGTGGATCTGGAGCCTTGGAGGGCATTAGTATGCTTGCGCCAGTCACGCATTTTTCACCGATCACCCTGGTGCGCCGGGCAAGAGTTCTCCCTCACCCTGGCAAGGTGCTGGCGCGCACCGGTCAACAAGTCAGCGCGTTGGATGTGCTGGCAGAGACAAACGTCAATCCTGAATATCAATGGTTGGATATTGCTCATCTGCTTGGCATTTCCCCAGAAAAGACCGAGCGGTATTTACAATGCCAGGCTGGCGATCAGCTTGCGCGGGGAGACGTTATTGCCGGTCCGTATGGAATTTCTAATCGGGTGGTGCGCGCTCCGAAAGAGTGCCGGGTGATTTTAGCCGGCGATGGTCAGGTCCTCCTGGAGGGGACTGCAAAACCGTTTCAACTAAAAGCGGGCATCCCCGGGGATGTTGTTGAGTTGATCCCGGATTTCGGCGCCGTAGTCGAGACATCTGGCGCTTTGATCCAAGGTGTTTGGGGAAATGGGCTGGTCGATTATGGTCTGATGGCAGTGCTGGCGAAGCGACCGGATCATCCGCTCGTCGCCTCCGATTTGGACGTGAGCATGCGGGGATCGGTTATATTATCCGGTTCGTGCCAGGATGCTGAAGCGCTGCAAATGGCGGATGAGCTGCCTTTGCGAGGCATGATACTAAGCAGCCTGTCGATGGATCTGGTTCCACTCGCTCTGAAGGTCCGCTATCCGCTCATCCTGATCGAAGGATTTGGGGTGAAACCGTATAATTCAGTAGCGTATAAGCTGCTGGTGACCAACAACCGGCGCGAAGTTACCTTGAATGCAGAGGATTGGGATCCTTATACCGGCGCCAGACCGGAGATTGTAATCCCCTTGCCCGCCCCGGGAAGGACAACCGTACCTGTAGAGATCGATACTTTTGGCATCGATAAAGTTGTGCGTGTTCTGCGCGTCCCACACAGCGGGCAGACCGGCACGATTATCAGCATGAAAGGCAAGACAATGTTCCCAAGCGGTTTGCGCGCCAATGCGGCAGAAATTCGCTTGGATGACGGCAATACGGTCGATTTACCGCTGGCGAATCTGGAGCTTATACATTGAGAGCTGGCATAAAAATTGTAATGAGAACAAACATGATCAAGTCTGAAACCAACCCCTTTGAAATCAGGGTACCCGTGAGAGGAGGAGAATCCGATGTCGTTTGAAGATTTGGACTTGAGTGATGATCTAGATGAGGGACCCCTTCCACCGGAAGAGTCAAGCAACCGAACTTTTCTGATTATTGCCGGCGTGCTCGGTGCTATTGCGCTGCTGGCGCTGGTTTGTATTGCTGTCTATGCCTTGTTTATCCTTCCTGGGACGCGCAACGCCAGGGATAGTCAGAAGGCAACGGTTGAGGCTCAAAACACGATTGTCGCGGAGATGGTAGCCAGCACTTCAACGGAGGAAGCACTGCAGGCGATTATCGCGGCATTCACAAAAACACCAACTGCAACCGAAATTCCTCCGACCTTTACGGCGACAACCAGCCCCACTCCGGTGCTGGCGGTGCCTACAACCGCCGTAGTGATCCCGACCGACACGCCGAACGCTCAAACGGCGACTGCGATTTCCCTTTTTGCTACCCTGGATGCCAATGCAACCCGCCTGGCGAGCACGTTCACCGCCAGACCGCCGCAAGCGACCAATATTCCAAGCACGGGATTTGCGGACGAAATTGGCCTCCCGGCAATGATCGGGGTAGCCATTCTTTTAGTCGTGGTGATCTTCCTGGCGCGCCGTTTGCGGACTGCATGACATTTTGAGATTTTACAAGGGCGCCCATCGGGCGCCCTATAAGCCTGAATTAATCGCCTTTCAGGCAGCCTGTATTTACTGTCCTTGAACTCCTCGGTCTTGTGAGCCCTGATGCAGACCCTGCCGGATCTTTCTCAGATCTCCAAATTTCTAAATGGTCTGAATCTCTTCAATTCACTCGATGAATTTCAGCTTGCAGTAATTGCGGAACAATTTTCTGTAATTCACGATCAGCCCGATCGGGTGTTTACGGTACAAGGGCAGACCTCGAATGGCTTTTACCTAATTTTCGAGGGGCAGGTTTCTGCCCGCCGCGAACTCACAAACGATGATGTCCTGGTCGATGTCCTGGTGCGGGGCGATTTCTTTGGGGAGGATTCGCTGCTTGAAAACCGCACCGAACCGGCGACTGTCACCGCGCTTACTCCGGTTACCCTGTTATTTATGCCACCGGAGATTTTCCGCCTGGTGGTTAGAGAGTTTCCAGGCATCTTGGACAGCCTGCGCCTGTTTGTTGATAGTCATGATTTCCTTGAATCTCACCAGTTCGACTGGCTTAACGAAGATGAAGTTGTGTACCAGGTGCGCCGCAGACATGTTGCAGTGCTCTTACTTTCCCAGATTTTGCCGCTCTTTATCAATTTATTCGGGCTGTTTTTTGTTCTAATAGGATGGTACGCGCGCACACAGGCGACGACCAGTTGGGCAGCCTTGATTCTCGCCGCAGTTTTATTAGGGATCGGCATTGGTCTGGCTGTCTGGAGGTGGATCGATTGGGGCAATGATTATTATTTTGTGACAAATCAACGGGTCGTTTGGCTTGAACAGGTGATCTGGTTCTATGAAAACCGGCAGGAAGTTCCAATGAGCACGATCTTGTCCGTAAATGTGCACACAGAATATTTTGGTCGGCTGTTTGGATTTGGGGATGTACGAGTGACCACCTACACTGGGGGAATCACCCTGGGGAATGTGGGCAATCCTTATCAACTGGCGAGCCTGATCTCGGAATACCAACTGCGCTCCCAGGAAGACAGTCAACGGGCTGACCTTGACCTATTACGCCAATCAATTCGTCATATTGTTAGTGAAGAAGACGAGGCGGAACCAGCACCACAACCCGCAGGCGCAAAATCGCCCGGTGATGTCAGGATATCTGACGAGCCAAGAGAACCCTCGTGGTTTGATAAATATTTCAAACGAATCCTCCAAACTCGCTTTGAAACAGGGAATACGATCACCTACCGCAAACACTGGTTGTTTTTCTTTCGGAGAGCCTGGCTGCCGCTCATCATCTTTTTGGTGATTTCTTTTCTTTTTATATCCTTTGTTATAATAGGAGTTCAGCGTTCGCTCGACATTAGCTCTTTGCTGCTCGGATCCGTGGTTGTTCTGATTATCTTAGCCGTAGTTTTTGGCTGGATAAGTTACCACTACTTGGACTGGCTCAACGATATCTACCAGGTTACAGATCGCAGCATTTTTGATATTGAGAAGAAGCCGTTAGGAACAGAGACGCGCAAAGTTGCCCCGCTCGATAATATCCTCAGCTTGGGAAACGTTCGTCCGGGTTTTATTGGATATTTGCTTAATGTAGGTTCGGTGATGATCAATGTTGGCGAAACGAAGTTCACGTTTTACTACGTTCATGAACCCGCGCGGGTTCAGCAGGATATTTTCAACCGCATGAATGCGTTGAAAGTCCAAAAACAGCGCGAAGAGATTGCGCGCGAGCGTGAGAGAATTTTGAAATTGATTGAGATCTATCATGAAGAAGTTGGGAAAGAAGCTTGATTGTTATTCGGTGTGAGAGCTATGGCTGAGTTAAGAAGAATCGTAACGGTGCCGGAACCAGTTTTGCGGCGTAAAGCGCACAAAGTGACCGACTTTGGATCGGACTTGCAGAAACTGATCGATGACATGGTGGAAACCATGCGTGAAGCGCCCGGGGTTGGTCTTGCGGCGCCGCAGGTAGACGTGTCCATGCGTGTCATCGTGGTCGAATTTGGCGACGAGGAAGACGAGCAAGCGCCAAAGAAACTCTACGCGGTGGTTAATCCTGAGATCGCGCGCGCGTCCACTGAAACATTAATGGGAACAGAAGGGTGTCTTTCAATTCCAGGGTTCGTGGGAGAGGTGGAGCGATTTAAGAGCGTAACGATCAAAGGGCAGAACCGCAAAGGTCACCCCACGCGAATCAAAGCCGACGGATGGCTGGCGCGCATATTCCAACACGAGATCGATCATCTCGATGGGGTGCTCTTTACCGACCGGGCTGAACAGGTATTCAAAGTGGAGGGCGAGGTGGGGCAAGCCGTTTTGATGGATTGAGCTCCTAAATCCAATAATGCAGCTCACGCACCTTTCGCTGACCCAATTTCGAAATTTCTCCCGCCTGGATATCGACGTTCCGGGCGGGGCTGTGTTGTTGGTAGGGGGGAATGCCCAGGGCAAAACGAGCCTGCTCGAAGCAGTCTACTACCTGGCGACTTTCACTTCTTTTCATGCCAGCCACGACCGGCAGCTTATCAGTTTCTGGGCAAAAAACGAGCCATTAGTCGTCAGCCGCATTGTTGCCGACTTCGAATATTCGGCGGGAAAACCTGACAGAGAAACCCGCCAGCGTTTAGAAGTTCGGTTGATCTCTGAACGCGATGATTTTGGCAACTCACGCTTAAGAAAAGAGATCCTTCTCAATGGTGTGGGGCGCAAAGTCGGAGAGGCGATCGGTGTGTTCAATGCGGTGCTTTTTCTGCCGCACATGCTCAGGATTGTGGAAGGGGCGCCCGAGGAACGCCGGCGCTATCTCAATCTCTCTTTGAGCCAGGTGACGCCGGGATATGCCTCTGACCTGGCAGAATATAACCGCTTGCTCTCCCAACGCAATGCATTGTTAAAACAGTTGAATGAACGCGGCGGCGACGCGGACCAGCTTACGTTTTGGGATGAGCAGCTTGCCGCTACCGGCGCCCGCATCATTTATACGCGCATCCAGGCGATCCATGAGCTCGAAAAGCTGGCTGGCCCGGTCTTGCAAGATCTCACCCGCGGTAAAGAGGTGCTGCGTCTGAATTATGTCCCGGCTTTCGACCCGCTGCCCTTGTCGCCATTGCAATATGCTCTGCCGCTGGATGCCCCAGTCAATCGCTCCGGTCAGTCGGTAGATCAAATCCGGCGCGGTTTTCAGGAGGAGCTGAGCCGCATTCGCCATACAGAGATCCAGCGCGGCAGTTCTACGATTGGGCCCCACCGCGACGACCTACGCTTTTTTAGCAACGGGATTGATCTTGGCATTTATGGGTCGCGCGGCCAATGCCGTACAGCCGTGCTGGCATTGAAACTGGCGGAGATTGTCTGGATGACCCAAAAGACGGGTCAGACCCCGGTGCTGCTGCTCGATGAGGTGCTGGCTGAATTGGATCCTGCTCGGCGGGAGGATTTGTTGGATCGTCTATTGGGGAGCGAGCAAGCGTTGGTCACGACAACCGATCTTGATCTGTTCACAGAGGATTATGTCTCTGCCGCGCAGATCTGGAGGATTACTACCGGTCAGGTTCAGGTGCAGCCAACAGTGGATGCTTAGACGGAAACCCCACGCGGCGGGGGTATTTATCCGGCGTGGCAACCACTTTATCCATTACAACCAGGTAGCGTTCTTCCACCACCCCGGGAAGCGTGACTGGGACCAGTTTGCGGATATGTCCGCCGAGCAGCCGTATCGCGTTTTCGGCGGTGTGCACTTCTGCCGGAGCGTGCTCGCCTTTCATTGCGAGAGCCGCTCCGCCAACTTTCACGAGCGGCAAAATATACTCGGCAAGGACGTTCATTACCGCTACTGCTCTGGCAGTTGCCCAATCGTATTGCTCGCGGTGCTGGGGCATTCTCCCTATGGCTTCGACCCGTTCCTGCAATACTTGAACGCCCTCTAAATTGAGCAAGCGAACCAGGTGGCAGCAAAAGTTGGCTTTCTTCCCGACCGATTCAACCAAAGTCAGTTGAATGGAAGGGTACCGAATCTTCAAAGGGATACCTGGGAACCCGGCGCCGGTGCCCACGTCGATGATTTTGCTGCGCGAGGGGTCTTTGATGACCAACAGGCAGGTGAGAGAATCTAAGAAATGTTTCACCCGGATCTGTTCGGGGTCGCGGACTGCCGTCAGGTTGATTTTTTCGTTCCAGCGCAGGAGTTCTCTTTCATATATCGCCAACGCTTCCATCTGCGCCGGAGAAAGACGAATTCCTAATAGATTGTTGGCTTGTTTTGCCAGTTCCCGCATGTCCCTATTATACCTTTTCGGGTTATGAATAAAAAAGCTGGAGGGGTTTGTTCTCCCTCCAGCCGATTAGCCGCGGTTTCGATTACGAAACTGGCTTATCCGTTTGTTCTTGCTGCTTGCGGTTTTTGCGCTGCTTCATCCAGGCTCGGATGATCAGAGCCGGCGGCAGGACAAAGATCACAAACAGGACGAGTAATATCGGCAACAGGAAGAGGACGATCCAAATCAAGGCGTTTACCAGACCTTGCATCGCCCGGACCAGCGCTTCGATGGCTTCCTTCACGACGCCCGCGGGTTTCCATCCGCCAATTTCGATTGGCTGAATGGCTTTATCGGCGATCAATTCCACACTGATCAACGACATTGCAGCCGATTGTTCGTAGTATTTCATCTGACCCTTGATGACCTCGATCTGTTCACGGATCGAGACAAGCTGGTTGTAAACCGACAGCACATCTTCGGTGCGATGGGCATCTTCCATGATGCGCGTCAGCTCAACTTCAGCCGCTTCCAGGTTCTTCAATCTGGATTTCAAATCGACATATTCGCTGGTCACATCCTGGCTCGAGATCGTTTCGTTATCGGGAGCCTGTTTGCTCTCTGCTCGAATAGAATCGAGAGCCTGGTTGAACTTCTCGGATGGAACTCGAATAGAAATCGAGGCTCTTGGTACCTGCATGCCATTCGAAAGCGTTTGTTTATACATATTCGCCGTCACGACAAAACCGCCCAACTTCTCAGCCAGTTCGGTGATGTTGCTCATAGACACAGTTGGGTCGGGGACGACGATTGTCAGGTTGGCATTCTTGATCACCAGTTGGATCTGTTCCTCGGAGGAAAAATCCTGGGTCCCATCTTCATTCGATGTGTAAGCCACCATGGTCGGCGCGGGCGCCAGAGCTACCCCCGCCGCTGGGTACCCGGGTGCAGCCGGCATCTCCTTGGGGCTGGGTTCTCCTCTTGACTGCGACCGGTACGCTGCCGGAGCACACGCGGTCAGGACAAAGATACCGGTAACGAGCAGGATTGCTCCTAACTTGATGCGCTGAATCCATAGGTTTTTCATGCCGCTTCTCCTCTGAATATGATTTTGCTCAAAAGACGAACGACAGGCTGGGTTTGTTCCGCGTTAGCAGCAGTGAGGTGATCCAACTTAGAGGATGAAATTACCAACCTGCGGCAATCCGCTGAATGTGCCTCTCCGGCAGTCCGGCTTCTCTCATCCGATCCTGGACTGCGAGGACGTCATAACTAACCCGGCGGTATTCCCAGGTTTTGGAGTCGGTGTCATAGATTGCGTAAGCGGCGCGTGGGTCGTGGTCACGCGGTTGTCCAACCGAACCTGGGTTTAGAATGGCGCGTTGCGGAGTAGGGATAGTTTTATTGGCTTCGGGGACGGTCTGGGTTGCCGCGTAAAAGGAATTATTCATGGAAAAGATCATGGGAAGATGGGTGTGCCCAACAAAACACAGCGGCGTATCGAAGAAATCGAAGCTGTACGTTGCAGTGCGTGTGTCAAGCAGGTACTCCCAAACTGGATGGCGCGGGCTGCCGTGCGCAAGGGTAACATCGGCGAGCTCAATTTTCTCGGGAAGGTGTTGCAGGAATATCCTGCTGCTTTCCGAGAGAGATTTTTGTGTCCATACGATTGCAGTGCGCGCTTCCGGGTTGAACGAATCTGAATCTAGCTGCTGTAATGCAGCCATATCATGATTCCCGATGATGCACTGGATTCCCGGTAGTTGACGCACTCTGGTAATACATTCATTTGGATCCGGTCCATACCCCACTAGATCGCCCAAACACCAAACAGCATCATATTTCCCAGCTTCTGCGAGCACAGTATCCAGCGCAGTGATGTTGGCATGGATGTCAGATATAATCAATACGCGCATGCAAGCCCCAATGAGATTCGTTGTGAATGACTTGTGTTGGATAAATTATACTATTACTTTGCGAGTTCCCAAACCTGGTATTGGCTCAAGTTTCCCCCATCGCCATCAGAGCAATATGAAGAGCGAATTGAGAAACCATTCATTTCTGCTAAGAAATGAAGCTCAGCCTCGCTAAACTCGTGCACATAGCGCAGTCCGCGCCCACCGCTGCGCCAGTCCAGCAAATAATCACCCGCATTGAGATCGTTCTGGTCGAGGTTAATCATTGACCAATCTTGAATCCGCTGGGAAAGTTTGGCGCTTTTACGGAACTGCCAGACCGAAACAACCAACCGTCCGTCTGGATTCATCAAGCTGGCAATTTGGCTCAGGATCTTCTGCCGCAACGCGATTCCCGGCAAGTGATGCAGCACTGCGAGTAGAAAGACCCAGTCGAAGCGTTCATCGGGAGTTTCCGACCGCCAGTCCGCCCCGCTCAGATCAGCGGCAAAGAAGATTGGCTTTGGGATGGATAAGTCGCCAGACCGAACGTTTTCAGCCGCGGCGGCGGCGATTTTGATCAATTCTGGGCTGAAGTCCATGCCAACATAGGCGCCGCGAAAAGCGGAGCTTACGAGCGCTTGCCAGAGGTTCCCATTTCCGCAGCCGATATCCAGCACTTTGTGCGTGGGAGCAATCTCTGGCAGGATTTTCCTGACGCCTGGCTGGATGCGCTGCCGGGTCGCGGAAAAGTGATTGGCGAAGGTCTGGTAAAATTGAAGGTTGAGGCGCAGCAATTGCTCTGCGATGTCCCGTTTCACAGGATAATTATAACGGTATCTTTGGATGGAAGCTAAAAGATTAGCCTGGTTAAAGCAGCGCGAGCACACCCCGGAGAAGATCATGCTGGCGCGCAAAGTATTGGAAGAGGTGCGCGCCGGGCGCAACGTGGCTGAGGCGATCCGCCGATTTCCTCTGGAAGACGGGGGATATGTGGGCAAGCACATGCTGGTCTCAGTTTATCGCCAACTGCTCGACAGCGGGGAATGGACGGAGGATGAAAAGCTGTTGCAGCGCATCCGCATGAAACCGGTGCGCACGCTTTCAGGCGTCACGACCGTTACCGCGCTGACCAAACCTTATCCGTGTCCTGGTAAGTGCATCTTTTGCCCCACCGACGTGCGCATGCCCAAGAGTTACCTTCCCGATGAACCGGGGGCGCGGCGGGGTCTTGATCACAACTTCGACCCGTATGCTCAAGTGTGGTCGCGGTTAGAAGCGCTGGAGGCGGTCGGGCATCCAACTCAAAAAATCGAACTGCTGATCCTGGGCGGCACCTGGAGCGCGTATCGAAAAGATTATCAGGAATGGTTTGTCAAGCGTTGTTTTGACGCCTTGAATCAAGTAGAACTAGAAACGCTGGAAGCAGTTCAAAAATACAACGAAACCGCGCTCCATCGCTGCGTTGGGCTGGTGATCGAAACCCGCCCGGACAAAATCCGTTTGAGGGAACTGCGCTGGCTGCGATACTTAGGGGTCACAAAAATTCAGATGGGGGTCCAGAGTTTGAACGACCAGATCCTCGCGCTGAACCAACGCGGTCATGATGTTGCAGCAGTCAGACGAGCGGTGCAGTTGATCAGGGCGGCTGGGTTTAAGATTGTGCTGCACTGGATGCCAAATCTGTTGGGCGCGACGCTTGAATCCGATCGCCGCGATTTCAGCCAGCTATGGGAAGAACTCTGCCCGGATGAAATCAAGATCTATCCAACCCAGTTACTGGAAAACGCGGAGTTATATCAATTCTGGCTGGCTGGGAAATATCAGCCTTACAGCACGCAGGAATTGGTTGACTTGATCGCAGACGTGAAAACCACGATCCCGCGTTACTGCCGCGTGAACCGGGTGATCCGCGACATCCCATCAACCTACGTCGTCGAGGGGAATAAACGCACCAGTTTGCGCCAGGATGTTCAGGACAAGATGCGCAGGCGCGGCACGAAATGCCAATGCATTCGCTGCCGCGAGATACGCGCCCAAAAAGTCAACCCGGCGAAGTTGAGGCTGGATCAACTGACTTATTTGGCGGGCGCGTTCAGCGAGGATTTCATCTCTTTCGTCACGGAGGATGACCGGATTGCGGGGTTTTTGCGCCTCTCTTTGCCCGGGTTGGACGCGCCGGAAACAGGCATTTCAGACCTCAAGTCCGCGGCGATCATCCGTGAAGTGCACGTTTATGGTCAATCGATCCAGCTTGGCGGGGATGGGGCACGCGCGGCGCAGCATCAGGGTTTGGGGACGCGCTTGATCCGCGAAGCCGAAACGATTGCCAGAAAACACGGTTTCCCCAGACTCGCCGTGATCGCGGCAATTGGAACGCGCCGATACTACCGTCGTTTAGGTTTCAAAAACGGGGAACTTTACATGATTAAAGAGTTAGGGGGCGGAGAGGCACCTGTGAAAAATAAAGGCGATTGCGACTGAGAAGAGAAGTCTATCTCACCGTGAGACGAGGGAACGATGTTGTTTGGCGGAATTGAGGCAGGAGGCACAAAATTCGTCTGTGTGCTGGCGGAAGAACCGAATCGCATCATTGCCAAATCGGAATTTCCAACCACAACTCCACAGCAAACATTCGAGCGGGCGTTTCGATTTTTTCGGGATCAGGCAGTTGGCATCGGAGACCTCGCCGCGATCGGGATCGCCGCTTTCGGTCCGGTTGATTTGAACCGCGATTCCCCCACATACGGCTATATCACTTCCACACCCAAACCAGGCTGGGCTAAAGTTGATTTTGTGGGTCAATTCCAGCATGAGTTCAACCTGCGGGTCGGTTTTGACACAGACGTGAACGGCGCGGCGCTGGCTGAACTCAACTGGGGCGCGGCGCAGGGGTTGAACACCTTCACCTATCTTACGATTGGAACCGGGATTGGCGGAGGCGGGTTTGTTGGAGGCGCGCTGATGCACGGATTAATCCATCCCGAGATGGGACATATTCGGCTACCTCATGATTGGGAGGCTGACCCGTTTCCAGGGAACTGCCCGTTTCATGGAGACTGCCTGGAGGGAATGGCAGCCGGTCCGGCAATCGAGAAACGCTGGGGGGCGCCGGCAGCACAATTAGAGGTGGATCACCCAGCCTGGGCGCTTGAAGCGTTATATCTATCCTATGGGTTAGTTAATTTGATCTGCACGCTGTCGCCGCAAAGGCTGATCCTGGGTGGAGGTGTGATGAAGCAAACTCAACTGTTTCCGCTGATATGGCGCAAGGTTCCTGAGCTGTTAGCCGGCTATGTTCAGGATGCGGCGATCTTACAACGGATAGATCAATATATTGTCCCGCCTGGGCTCGGTCCCGAAGCAGGCGTGCTGGGCGCAGTTGCGCTTGCCATCCAGGCGTATCAATCTCAATGATACAAGCCAACCAATAATCTCTCTGACCCAGGTAAAGCCAGCCTTACGATTGAATTATGTGACACTTTACTTGAACAGAGATGATATGATTCCCTTGCAGAACTGGGCATTCTCTGTAACAATATTCACGATGTATATTTAGCTATTAAGGAATACACAAAGAGGAAAGGGCAAGATCTATGAGCGCATTAAAAGAGCCAGTTACACTTCGTCCATTTACACCTTTGAAGCTGCGTCTGCGCCAACCTGTGCCTTCGGACATCGAGATCGCTCAGGAAGCGGACATCAAACCGATCATGCAGATCGCCGAAGAGGTCGGTTTGCTTCCGGAAGAATTGGAATTATATGGGAATTACAAAGCTAAGGTCAAGCTGGAAACCCTGGAACGATTAAAGGACGTTCCAAATGGCAAATACATCGATGTGACCGCTATCACGCCGACGCCGCTGGGCGAGGGGAAGAGCACGACCATGGTCGGTCTGAGCCAGGCGTTGGGTGCGCATCTTGGAAAGCGCGTCTTTACCTGCATCCGCCAGCCCAGCCAGGGGCCAACATTTGGGATTAAAGGCGGGGCAGCCGGCGGCGGGTACAGTCAGGTGATCCCGATGGAAGATTTCAACCTGCATCTGACCGGCGACCTCCATGCCATCACGGCGGCGAACAATCTGCTGGCAGCCGCAATTGACACGCGGATTTTCCACGAAGCCAATCAGCCGGACGATGGAAAATTGTTCGATGCACTCTGCCCGCCAGCTAAGGATGGAAGCCGGAGGTTCTCAAAGTCGATGCTGCGCCGGCTTGAGCGGCTCGGAATTCAAAAGACCGACCCGAATGACCTGACACCGGAAGAACGCAGCAGGTTCGCCCGCCTGGACATTGACCCCGCCAGCATATCCTGGCGCCGGGTGGTGGATACCAACGACCGGTTCTTGCGTGAAATCGAGATCGGTCTTGGTCCTGAGGAAAAAGGCATGACCCGCCGTACCGGTTACGACATTACGGTTGCCAGCGAGATCATGGCAATCCTCGCATTGACGACTGACCTGACAGATATGCGGGAACGCTTTAGTCGCATCGTGATCGGGACGAATCGCAAAGGCGAGGCGGTCACGGCTGAGGACCTGGGCGTTGCCGGCGCGATGACCGTCCTGATGAAGGATGCCATTAAACCGAACCTGATGCAAACGCTGGAAGGCACGCCGGTCTTCGTCCATGCGGGACCGTTTGCGAACATTGCTCACGGGCAAAGCTCGATCATCGCCGATAAGATCGCCCTCAAACTGGCGGACTACGTCGTGACCGAGTCGGGCTTCGGGGCTGACATCGGCATGGAGAAGTTCTTCGACATCAAATGCCGTTACTCGGGTTTGATCCCGAACGTCGTGGTTCTGGTGGCGACGGTGCGCGCCCTCAAGATGCACGGCGGCGGTCCAAAAGTGGTTGCCGGAAAACCCCTCGACGCAGCCTACGTCAACGAAAACCTTGATCTGTTAGCTAACGGGCTGTCAAACATGCAGCACCACATTAAAAACGCGCTGCGCTACGGTGTCCCGGTTGTGGTTGCGGTCAACTCATTTGCCACCGACACCCCGGCTGAGGTCGAACTGGTGCGCAAAGCCGCCATCGAGGCTGGCGCGGAGGACGCAGTGACCTGCCGGCATTGGATGGAAGGCGGTCAGGGTGCGACCGAATTGGCTGAACTGGTGGTGAAAACCGCTGAGAAACCCAGCAATTTCAAGTTCCTCTACCCGCTAGACATTCCCATCAAGGATAAGATCGAGATTATCTGCAAGGAAATCTACGGCGCGGATGGCGTGGACTATCTTCCCGAGGCGGAAGAGAAAATTGCGCTGTACACCCGGCTCGGCTTTGATAACCTGCCGATGTGCATGGCTAAGACGCACCTCAGCCTGAGCCACGATCAGAGTCTCAAGGGTGTGCCAAAGGGCTACCGCGTGCCGATCCGCGATATTCGCGCTTCGGTTGGGGCGGGGTTCCTGTATCCGCTGCTTGGGACGATGCGCACAATGCCCGGTTTGCCCACCCGTCCGGTTTTCTATGACGTTGACCTGGACCTCGAAACAGGGCGAGTGGTTGGGCTGTTCTAACCGTTGCTGACCAACACATAAGAAGACGCCAGCCGGGTGTATCCTGGCTGGCTTTTTCGTTGAGCAATTGAAGGGTAATCGTCCGGCGAGTGTGGGGTAAGCGTCAAGCAGGCGTTCGCCAGATCTGCTAAGATAATCTCAGATTGTTGCTTCTCCTCCTCAAAAGAGCGCCGGATCGGAATCCTTCGACCGGCGCTCCTTCATGATTGCTAAATGAAGTAATTTCAATGTCCCCGGCTTTACTCCGAAAGCCTCGCCAATTGTGTAGCCCGGAACCCAGGCGATTGCTTCGCCGCTGGCGATCAGAGGCCAGCGCGGGCGCGCCCGCCGGGGGATTTGCTGATTGATCATGTAATCCGAGAGTTTGATCGAATGTCCTTGCATGCCGAGGGGCTGGAAACGGTCCCCGGGCAGGCGGGGGCGCACCTGCAGGGGCAATTCCAAACGATCCAGATCCAGCCAGGCTTGCCAGGGATCCTGATTTTGCTGGATGCCGGCTAACAGTTCGGGAGTTGGAGAATGCAGGCTGACGTTCAGGGTGCAATTGCTTGAAAGCGCGATCGACCCGGGGATCGACACGCCGAGCGCCTCGCTTGAATCCATGCCCGGCCAGTATTCCAGAGGCAGGTCGGTGCTCCAATCCGCCAGCCAGATCTGACTGGCGTCCACTTCGAGGCGCAGCCCAGCTGCCAAGTCAGATTTAAGCGTACTGGAGGGCGACTCGATAAATTGCAGCGCCCGCTCGACGGTATCGAAATCGATATTGCGCATGCCGGGACGCAGTTGGGAAATTGCCTTGCGGATCAGCCTTCTTCGTATAGCCAATGGTTGAGCGCAAAAACGATCGCGATCCAGGCTCAGGGCTTGTTGGCTGGATTGAACCATGACGTTTAGCCAAATTTGCTCGATGAACGACTGCAACACCCGTTCGTCTTCGTGCAGAATGTTGGCGGTTTGCCAGATGCGGTTGGCTGCACCCGGGTTCAGCTCTTCCAGGCGGGGGATCAGATCGTGCCGCAGACGATTGCGATAATAGCGCAGATCCTGATTGCTTTCGTCAATGACCGGCGTCAGGCTGCGTTCTTCGAGGTAGCGGAGAATCTCAACGCGCCAGACGCCCAGCAGCGGTCGGACGAGCGGGATTTCGCTGTCCCAGGGGTTGGGCAGGCTGAAGTATTCCATGCCGCTTAAGCCAGCCTGCCCGGAGCCGCGCAGAAAATGCATCAATACCGTTTCGACCTGATCGTTCGCCGTGTGACCGGTTGCCACCGCTTGCGCCTCATACTTACGCGCCTGTTCGAAAAGGAAGCGGTAACGCACCTCCCGCGCGGCTTCTTCAATGGATTGCCGATTGTCTTTGGCGTATTGTTGAATGTCTGCCGTGTGCTGCACGAATTCCAGCCCGCGCGTCTCTGCCAGCTTCTTGACTTGCAATGCCTCTTCCATCGAACCTGGACGAAGCTGGTGATCCAGGTGCGCAACGATCAAGGGATAGCCGAGTTGATATAAACTATCGAGCAGACATAAGCTGTCGGCTCCGCCGGACACGCCGGCGAGCACGGGTTGGCTGCGATCCAGCCGGCATTTATTTTCCAATGCCAATAAAACTGTCCTTAACATCGTGGAAATGATTATAATTCATAAGGAATGCTTGCATCACTTGCCTCTTTATGCTAGACTTTTTGTAGCCGGTTCTTTTAAGAAAGCGAGGGTTGGTCATGGCTGAAAAGATTCTGGTTGTTGATGATGATTTGGATACTCTGCGCCTGGTGGGGTTGATGTTGGAACGACAGGGCTACCGGATCATGGCTGCCAGCAGCGGACAGCAGGCGCTGAGCATGATCTACTCTGAAAGACCCGACCTGGTTTTATTGGATTTAATGATGCCCGACATGGACGGCATCGAAGTCGCCCGGCGCCTGAGAAGCTCCCCCGAGACGGAGGACATCCTCATCATCATGTTCACCGCAAAAAGTCAGATCGAGGATAAACTCGAGGGTTTCGATGCTGGGGCGGATGATTATCTGACAAAACCCACGCAACCGCGCGAACTGATCGCGCACGTCAAAGCGGTGTTGAAGCGCCGCGGAAGCCGCCAGGCTGCGCCCAGCCGGGAATTCCATGAGCAGGGCAAATTGGTCGGCATCCTCGCCGCGAAAGGCGGGGTGGGCGTCTCGACCTTGGCGGTCAACCTGGGCATTGTGATGCACCAGGAAACCAAGCGTTCGGTTGTCGTAGGCGATCTGCGCCCGGGATGCGGCACGATTGGACTGGAAGTTGGGGTGACCAACCCGCTGGGGTTGAGCAAGCTCCTGGCGCTCAGCGTAGATGAGATCACGCCGCAGGCAATCCATCGCGAGCTCTTTGACCATCATTCGGGTGTGCAGTTTCTATTTTCATCAGCGCAGCCGCTGGATGCGCGCCTGGTTACCTCGACCGACCAACTGGTTGCAGTCGCCCGCCAGATTACCTACCTGGCAAATTTCTCGATTTTAGACCTGGGAGGCGAGCTTACGCCGGCGGTCGAGAAGATTGTTCAATTTTGCGATCGACTGGTTGTGGTGACCGAACCCGTTCCACAATCCGTTTATCAAACCCGATTGCTGCTAGATTTCTTGGGCGGCAAGGATACAACCAGCCGGCGGGTTCTGGTTGCTCTGGTTAACCGGCTGCGCGCCGGCATGCAGCTTTCGCTGGGTCAGGTACAGGATCAATTGGGACGCGATGTCTCGGTGATCTTCACCGCGGCGCCTGAGCTGGCTTATCAATCACAGGTCTCCACCACGCCGATGGTTCTACGCCAGGCGGATGGCGTGACCATGCAGCAGTTCACGACCCTGGCGGGAAGGGTGATCGGAAAGCCGGGCTGATTTTATCAATGGGACAATTGAGCGATGCAACTGAAATGAGCATCCGCAACGCCGCGGACATCATTCGCGCCAGCCAGCGGACGGTAGTGCTCACAGGAGCAGGCATCTCCACCCCGTCCGGCATCCCCGATTTTCGTTCACCGGACAGCGGCTTATGGGAAAAATTCGACCCCTTTGAAGTCGCCTCATTGACTTCGTTCCGCTACAACCCGCAGCGTTTTTATGAATGGGTGAGAAATCTGGCGGGGATCATCCTCCGGGCACAGCCGAATCAAGCTCATTATGATATTACATTGCTCGAGGAATTCGGCTTGGTTCAGACGATCATCACCCAGAACATCGATGGTTTGCATCAGCGCGCCGGCTCAAAGAACGTACTGCAAACACACGGCTCGCTGGAGAGTTTGAGCTGTATTCGCTGCTATAAGAACTTCCCAGCCGCTGATTTTATTGTCAACTACCTTGAAAATGGGCAAATCCCGGTGTGCCCTTCGTGCGGCGGGATTCTGAAGCCTGATATGGTATTGATGGGCGAACAGCTTCCAGTGCAAATATGGCTTCAAGCGCAGGAAGCCAGCAAAGCCTGTGATTTAATGATCGTCGCCGGATCGTCGCTGGAAGTGCTGCCGGTAGCCGGCTTGCCGATGCAGGCGCTTCAAAACGGCGCGCACCTGATTCTAATCAACTATTCGGAGACCTACCTTGATGCACGCGCCGATGTGGCGCTTCACGAAGATGTCGCCGAAGTGTTCCCCCGGATTGTCCAGCAAATTTGCTCAGAATAGGTTAACCGGCTGCGGGTTAACGGGCGCCCCGGCGTCCAAACTGGCGCTCTAAAAGATCCACGGATAAATGGATCATGGTTGGTCGTCCGTGAGGGCAGGTGCGGGGTGACTGGCAGCTTTCCAGATCGGATAATAAAGCGCGCTGTTCCTCTGGCGAAAGAATCGTCCCGGCTTTAATTGCGGAACGCTTACAGATCCTGGCAATCAAGCGGGCTTCGCGCTGATTTTGCAGCAGGGACTCGTCCTCCTCGAAGTCTTCCACGAGCGATCTTAACACCTCAGCCGGGTCGCTGCCGGTTAGAATCGCCGGAATGCGGCGGATGAGAAACGTGTTCGGTCCGAAAGGTTCGATCAGGAAACCCAGTTGATTGAGGCTGGGAATTTGTTCTTCGATGAGCTTTGCGGTTGCTGAATTCAGTTCGAGCGTAACGGGTTGCAGCAGGATCTGCGATGGCAAGGGGTCCTCGCCGTGGTTGATGAAGCGTTCGAAAAGCACCCGCTCGTGAGCTGCGTGTTGGTCGATCAGGTAGAGACCGTCCGGGCTTTCAGCAACCAGATATGCCGAGGCAATCTGACCCACCGGGCGCAGGATTGGAACGCGCAGGTTTGGAATGGTTCCCTGCTCGATTGCTGCCGATGGTCTGTCTGCTTGTGTGGGGGAATCGATTTGATTTCCTCTGTTCCAGGCTGTTGATGAGCCCGCGACGAACCCTGCTGCGCCCGCGTCTTGTTCCCACGGCGGCGCGGTCGTCTCGATGCCAGCCTCGCTCTCCCAATCCGGCTGATTGTTCCAGTGAATGGCGTCCGTGAGGTTTTGCACGGGGTTGTTGGCTAACAGCGCTCGGCGAACAGCGCTTTGCAGAGCTAAAAAAATCCGATCGGGTTCGCGAAACCGGACCTCGGCTTTGGTGGGATGGACATTTACATCCACCAGTTGTGGATCCATTTCAATAAAAAGCACCGCCAGCGGATAACGCCCGACCATCAGCAAGGTGTGGAAACCTTTGACTACGGCAGCGCTTAGCGCCGCCTCTTGAACTGGTCGCCCGTTGACAAAGAAGTGAATCTCACGCCGGTGCGGACGGCTGATCGAGGTTGGGCTGATAAAACCGCTTACCTTCAATTTCTGATCTTGATAGATCACTTCGAGCATTTGGCGCGCGGTCTGCGGGTCGTACAGAGCGCTTAAGACCTCCCGGCGGCTGCCGCTGCCGTTCGTTTGTAATGCCAGACGTTCGTCCAGGGTCATGTGGAAGCGGACGGAGGGATACGCAATTGCATAGCGCGCAGCCAGGTTGTTGATCACTCGCCGTTCGGTTTGATCGGTTTTTTGGAATTTCAAGCGCGCTGGCACGTTGAAAAAGAGATTCTCCACGCGAACCAGCGTCCCCACCGGTCCGCCATAGGGCTGGGTGGTTGAAATGCGACCGCCCTCCACCTGGAGCGTAGCGCCGAGTTCCTGATCAGCGCACCGGCTGGTGATTGTCAGGTGAGAGATCGAGCCGATCGAGGCGAGGGCTTCGCCGCGAAACCCCAGGGTCTTGATCGTAAGCAGATCATCTACCTGGCTCAGCTTGCTTGTGGCGTGGCGCTCGACCGTGAGCGAGATTTCTTCAGCGGGGATGCCCTTGCCATTGTCGCTGACCTCGATCAAACTGCGACCGGCATCCTTCACCAGGATGCGGATGTCGTCAGCCCCTGCATCGAGCGAGTTTTCAACCAACTCTTTCACAACCGATGCCGTGCGTTCGACAACTTCACCGGCGGCGATTTGCGAGGCAACCTCGGAAGATAAGATGTGAATGGTCATGATGACATTATAATATCCATATGCCGATTACTACTTTGTTTTTCGATCTGGACGACACCTTATACCCGAATGGGAACGGTTTATGGCAGGCAATTCGCAGCCGTATGAGCGCGTACATGGCTGAGCGTTTGGGTTTGCCGGTTGATGTCATCCCTAAGTTAAGGGAGCATTACTTCAAGACTTATGGGACAACCCTGCGCGGCTTGCAGAAACACCACCAGGTAGATGCGGACGATTATCTGGCTTATGTTCACGATTTGCCGCTCGAAGAGTACTTGCAGCCCCAACCCGAATTACGAAAATTCCTGAGGGAGCTGCCGCAACGGCGGTTCATTTTTACGAATGCAGACTCGGGTCACGCCAGGAGGGTGCTCGAGGCGCTCGACATCCAGGGATGTTTTGATGGTATTATAGATGTGCGAGAGATAGGCTTTGCGTGCAAGCCCGAACTTGAGGCATACCAACGGGCGCTGGCGCTGGCAGGCGACCCCGCGCCGCAGGATTGTGCGATGCTGGATGATTCAACGGAGAATCTGGCAACCGCTAAGCGCTTGGGGATGACGACGATCCTCATCCGCCGCAACCACGCCGACCAGCGCCAAGCAGATTATGTCGTGTCGTCTATTTTAGATTTGCGCCAGATCTTCCCGCAGCTTTGGGAAGATATAAATTTCTTTGTATAATTCAGAGCAGCCGCTTGGCAGAAAAGCAAATTTCACTAGCTGAGGCAGCCAGCCTCGTACAGCCAGGCTCCACATTGGCAATTGGCGGCATTACACTCTACCGCCGACCGGTGAGTTTTGTGCGCGCGCTGCTCGAGCGCTGGCGCGCCGAGCGCGAACCCTACGACCTGACGTTGCTGGCTTTCACGGCTGGTTTTGAGTGCGACCTGTTGGTTGGGGCTGGCTTGGTTGCTAAAGTGCGAAGCTGCTATTTTGGCATGGAGATTTTTGGTCTGGCGCCGATGTTCACTTATTGCGCTAACCACGGTCTGATCGAAGTGCTCGAAGAAACCGAAGCCAGCCTGGCGTCTGGACTGCGCGCCCAGCAAGCGCAGGTCGGCTTTATGCCCGCGCGTGCCTGGTTGGGGACCGATCTGCCGCGCTTGCGCGCCGATGTAAAAACCGTGATCGATCCTTACAGCGGGGAAGAATTGATGGCGTTTCCCGCCATTCACCCCGACGTCGCCGTGATCCATGCCATCCAGGCTGATTATGACGGGAACGCATTGATTGGCGACAACAAGGGCGTGGATGAGGAGTTGATGTTCACCGCTGACCGCGTGATTGTGACCGCTGAGGAGATTGTGCCCAGGCTCAACAAGGTGGATTTAGTTGGTCCGCTGGTTCAGCATGTCGTCTTGGCGCCTGGAGGCGCGCTGCCAACTTCATGCCATCCCCTTTATCCGATGGATGGAGAGCAGATTCTGGCGTACAGCGAAGGGGTGACAGATCCGAATTCGTTCCAAAAATACCTGGATGCTTGGTTGGAACAGAACTGACATAGTCTAGAATGAACCGCCCTATGGATAAGAAACGCATCATCATCGATACCGACCCGGGCATTGACGACTCACTGGCGATACTCTTAGCAGTGGCTTCGCCTGAACTTCAGATTGAGGGTCTGACGGTTGTGAGCGGCAACTGCACGCTGGAGAACGGCGTGATCAACGCGCTGAGTGTGCTCGAACTGGCTGGCAGGTCGGATCTTCCGGTTTTTGGCGGCGCAGCCCGACCGTTGGTTCAACCCTTGCTGATCGCTCCAGAGACCCACGGCGAGCGGGGGATCGGATACGCCAGGCTGCCATACCCGGTTGCTAAGCCCTCCAGCCAGCACGCGGTGGAGTTCATCATCGAGAAAGTCAGCGCTCATCCGGGGGAAATTTCGCTGGTTTGCATCGGTCCGTTGACCAACCTGGCGCTCGCTTTGCGCTTAGCCCCGCAGATCGTCGAAAAGATCCCCGAGGTGATTATTATGGGCGGCGCAATCCGCCATGAGGGAAACACGACCGCTCTGGCAGAATTCAACACATACTGCGATCCCCACGCGGCGCACATTGTGTTTCACTCGGGGCTGCCGATCACGCTTGTGCCGCTAGATGTGACCTACCAGGTGAACTTCACCCGCATGGACGTTCAGCGCTTGTTGGACATCCCGTCGCCCGTCTCGACCTTTATCGCTGACGCGACGCGGTTCTACATGGAATTTCACGACGAGTATCAAAAAATCGACGGCTGTATTATCAACGACCCGCTGGCATTGGCGCTGACGATTGCGCCGCATTTTGTGACGACCGAGGAATTATTTGTCGATGTGGATATATCGGGGGGCGTCTCGATGGGGAAGACTTTTGCGGATTTTTATCGCATCAGCCAAAACCCGCCGAATATGGACGTGGCGCTGAGGGTGCAAGCCCGCCAGTTCATCGAATTCTTTCTGGAGCGGGCAGCGGATTTATGCCGGATGATCCCCGAGTGAGGAGGTGTAAAGCTGAAGATTTGATTTTTTAAGACCCGGAGATAGGCGCAAGGAAGTTCGGTTATTAATCATATTTTTGTAAAGGAGGATGAAGTGAAACTGATTGATTCGATTAAGAGAGATTTCAACACGATGACGCTGGTGATGATCCCAGTCGCGATTGCGATCAACGTGGTGATCGGGCAGATTGTCTCTTTGCTCAAACTGCCGGTTTACCTGGATTCGATTGGAACGGTGCTGGTTGCCGCGATCTGCGGTCCCTGGGCGGGGGCGCTGACCGGTACGCTCTCGAACATCATCTGGGGTCTGCTGATCGATCCAAATGCCTTCCCTTGGTTTCCAGTCGCCTTGGTCATTGGTTTCGTCGCCGGCTGGTGTGCAGTCGGAGGTCTCTTCCGCGCCTGGTGGAAGGTGATCATCGCGGGCATCCTGGTCTCGCTTGCCGCCGCGGCGATTTCGTCCCCTATTCAAGTGTACCTGTATGGCGGGATCACTGCCAGCGGCTCTTCCTTCATCACAGCCTTTTTGCTCCAATCGGGGCGGGATCTGATGACGGCGGTGTTGAGCACTAATTTCCTGGTTGAACCCATCGATAAAATTGCGACCTGTTTGCTGGCTTTTGCGATTATCAAAGGGCTTTCCGCGCGTTACCTGGCGCGCTTTCCGCGTCCAGAAAACATTATGGGGTCGAGTAGCCGCTAACTAGAGGCTGAGCGCCAGGATTTTCACTTTGTGTTCTATTGCTGTGCTTCGCAGGGGTCTGTTTTATAATACAGACCCCTGTCGAGATTGGGAAATATAAAATGCCGGAACGTATGTCGTTTTTTATTCCACGCGAGAGCAGGATACATAGCCTGAACCCGCTGACCAAGCTGACGTTGGCATTCAGCCTGATTATTATTGCGTTTTTCTGCCCGGGCTTATTCCTGCCGATCACGATTAATTTTCTGGTGCTGGTACCGCTCAGTTTTCTGGGAAAAGTTGGAAAGGAATTTATCCAGACATCGATTCGTTTGTTGCTGCCTTTGTTTGCCTTCCTTTTTGTGATGCAAAGCCTTTTCTACCCTGGCGGAAAAACGGAATTATTTGGCATTTGGATTTTTTCTGTTACCTCGGAGGGGGTGGTGTTTGCTTTCCGGACAGCCACGCGCATCCTGGTGATGGTTTCGTCGTTCTTGTTGCTGCTCTTGACCACCCATCCGAGCGCGTTGATGAGCGACCTGGCAAGGCGCGGAGTGCCGGCCTCGTTGAGTTTTATTATTACTTCAACCCTGCAGATCATCCCCCAGATGCAGGCAAAAGCAGCGACCATACAAGACGCTCAACGCTCACGCGGCCTCGACACGGGCGGGAACCTGATCAACCGCATCCGCTCTCTGCTGCCGCTGGTTGGTCCCTTGGTTTTCAGCTCTTTGGTGGATGTCGAAGAAAGAGCGATAGCAATTGAAGCGCGGGCGTTCACGTTGCCGGTCGAAAAGACCAGCCTGGTCGAAATCCCAGACAGCCCGGCTGAGGCGATCCTGCGCTGGTTTTTGGCGGCGGTGGCTATCATCACAATAGGATATCGAATTTGGCTGTCATTGAGCTCAAGAATTTAACTTATCACTACCCGCTTTCTGAAACGCCTGCGCTTCAAAGCATCGATTTAGAAGTCGAGGAAGGCGAGTTCCTGGCAATCGTCGGCGCGAACGGGGCGGGGAAATCCACGCTGTGCTATACGATTTCGGGATTTATTCCCCATTTCTTCAAAGGCGAGCTGGCTGGCTCGGTGAACGTCGCGGGGATGGATCCTACCAAGGCAAATCTGGGCACCTGCGTTCAGAAAGTGGGATTGGTCTTCCAAAACCCCTTTAACCAAATCTCGGGTTCGAAGTTCACCGTGTACGAAGAGATTGCATTTGGATTGGAGAACCTGGGGGTGGACCCACAGGAAATGCGCGAACGCGTGGACGAAATCATCCGCCGGACGAGGATCGCGGATTTACGTGACCGCTCACCCTACGCGCTTTCAGGCGGGCAGCAACAGCGTGTCGCTTTGGCGTCGATCCTGGTGATGAAGCCCCAAATATTGGTGCTGGACGAGCCAACCTCCCAACTGGACCCCATTGGATCTCAGGAAGTGTTTCAAGTGATTAAAGAGATGGCTTTGCAGGGGATGACGATCGTCATGGCGGAGCACAAAGTCGAATGGCTGGCAGAATATGCCGATCGGGTCCTGGCGCTGTCCGCGGGACAGATTATCAAGCTCGGCACGCCCCAGGAAGTGTTTAGCTCCTCCGAACTGCCCAAACATGGGGTTGGGATCTCGCGTTACACCCAGGTGGCGCGGCGCGCCCTGCAGGAAAACCTGTGGCTTGAGGGGCGGCGAATGCCTGTGACATTGGATGAAAGCATCGAAGGTTTCAGGGAGATTATCCCGTGAACATCGAGATCGAAGAGCTGATTTTCAATTATCCAAACGGCGTCGCAGCGCTGGAGGGTGTCACGCTGGAAATCCCAACTGGCTCGCTGGTTGCGATCGTCGGTCAGAATGGCGCCGGCAAGACCACGCTCGTTAAGCACCTGAACGGATTGCTGCTCCCAACAAGCGGTACGGTGCAGATAGGAGGCTGGGACACACGCCAGCATACGATTGCAGAATTAGCCAAACGGATTGGGTTCGTCTTTCAAAACCCAGACGATCAGCTATTTTGCCGGACTGTAAGAGAAGAAATCCAATTTGGTCCCCAGAGCCTGAAATTCGAACCTGTGAAAATTGAGGGACTTATTGCCTCAGCGCTGGAACTCACCGAACTGCGCGGCAAAGAAGCGCAGAACCCCTATGACCTCTCGCCCGCCTGGCGGAAAATGGTTGCCTTGGCTTCAATCCTGGCGATGGACACGCCCATCGTGGTGCTTGACGAACCCACCACTGGTCAGGATGCAGTCAGCATTGAACGCATCTCGCGCATTATCCATGCGTTGCATAGCTCTGGGAAGACGATCATCGCCATCTCGCATGATATCGATTTTTGCGCTGAGAATTTTGAGAGAATGGTTGTGATGCGAAACGGAAAAGTGATTTTGGACGGGCCGATCCACGAGGTGGTCGCGCAAAGAGAAACCCTTGCCTCCTCATACGTTGAGCAGCCGCAACTAACCCGGTTGGCGCAAAAGCTCGGTTTTTCGCCCGTTGTGTGCACGCCGGATGACTTCATTCGGGTCTTACGCGATTCATGAGCGTTGTTTATATATTTCTAACCTAAATGTGATAATCTTATCTGGCGATTTAACCAACTTAGTGTTATTTCAGTTGCCTGATGATAATAGACCTCTTGCATAAGTGGAAACTGTGCCATAATAGGCACATGAGATACGAAGAGATCAAAGAACGGGACGAACAAGACTTCAAGCGGTTGACAGGTGTTGAGCACCAAACGTTTCT
>WBZO01001410.1_pt1 | contig 37718 bp, 66 predicted proteins | sample 5204261 | NCBI WGS metagenome assembly WBZO01 (sample SAMN12412400, study PRJNA552823) | activated sludge metagenome | isolation source: activated sludge from anammox sidestream of wastewater treatment plant... | place: USA: North Carolina | collected 2017-09
AGGAAGATTTACTCCACTATCTTTTGTTCCGTAAAGCTGAGAATGTGAAGGATTATTTGAAGGTGGTGCAGAAAACTGTCTTGGAGCTTGTGCGCCATTATTAGGATTATTGTTTTGTGCAAATTGTGGATTTCCAAATGGAGAAGGTGGAAAAAAACCACCATTTCCTCTATTATTATCAGTTGACATATATAATCCTTATTTCATTCCGCCGATTACTTTAGTTGCAGCGAATGCAGGAAGTAACTGTCCAATTACTATAGCTCCAACAACTACAACTCCTGCACCAAGAATCCATCCCCATGGAATGTCCATTCCGCCAAGTCCAGGAATATCTTTCTTTTGACCAGAAGGAAGTTCGACTGGTTTAATATCTAGTTTATATCCAAGTGATTTATACTGCTCTCTAAGATCATTTAGATTTTTTTCAAAAGCTTTAATTTCGGCCATCTCTGTAGATCCGGCCCATTTAGTCTTTTTTAGGTTACGATAATAACCAGGAAAGAAATCGAACTTTCCCATCTGCTCATCATCATCTCCACGCCAATTATAAACAAGACCAGATGCAGCAGTTACAAACTTTTGATGCTTTGACTTTTTATCCGCATCATCGAACTTTTCATACTGACGAAGACCGAATACTGGATTTTCGTCTACTTCAATTAAAAAGTTATTTAAATCTGTATCGAAGAAATCAGCCTCATTCTGAACTTCATCATTTGATACATAAAAACTAGCTCCAGTCTTAATAATTTCTTTGTTAGACGGAACTTTGTTTTTAGCTAATATATCACTTTTCTTTATTGAAACCAGGTTGGTCATTTTTACCTTTAAATCTTGTTTCAGCTAATATTTGGTTTCTTCGACCGAATGGTTCATATTTAAGTTCAGTCGAATCTGGAGGACAATCGGTTATTATCCATCTAATTCTTGGATCTAGATTTATACGATTACTTGACCAACGTTGAAATTTAATTACAAATAAATCGTCGTATTTTTCTTTTGAACCTGTAACACGTTTAGCTTCATTCCATAAACGTACTAGTTCATTTTCAGTGTTAGATAATTCCAATGAACAGTCAAAAAGAACTATAGCTGTTGAATCTTTCATTCGAAAAATTTCAGCAGCAGATTCATCTTTTGGACTTTTGATTATTATTATCTTACGTAATACTGGACTATGTTTTAAATGGAAATCGTATCTTTCATTTACTTTTTCTAGAGTCTTTTTACGTTCTCTAGATCGTGTATACAATCCAATAGCATCTACAAATAAACCAAGCATTTATTACTCCAATTACTACAATTTTTTTATGTTATACGTTTAACTCTAGTTCCATTTCCCATATCAAATATCTGTCCAACAGATAAAAGTTTCAATATACGGATTTCAGAATTAGTTAACTCTCCTTCTGAATTGTATTTAAGGTAAATATTTCTTTTTCTTTTTCATTTCTTTCTCATTTCTGCAATATTTACTTTATCTCGAACTCCAACAATTCCTTTTTCTTCTAAAGCATTCCAAAGGTTCTTTATTGACTTAACCGCTGGTTCTGCTTCTTTTTTTATTCCAGCTACAGCAACAGGAATTGTTTCGGCAACTTTTGCTGATTTACGCATTATTTCAGCGGCATCTTTAGTTTCTTCTGTATCGATTTTTTCAACTAAAGATGCTGTTGTGTTTAAAGCTTCAGCAGCTAGTTTAGCAATGTTTGGTTTGCTAACTTTTACTTCAACTACTTCAGGATCGTTTGATTTATTATTTGATGATTTATTATTTGATGTATCTGACATTTTTTTAACTGTATTGTTTACAATTGATCCTGTTGTAGAAATATTTAATGATGGTTTAGCCATTCATTAAAAAAGTTTAGTAGCAGACATTGAAGTTTTACCTTTAGAATGTCCACTAAGTGTTACATTTGTAAAATAAGGTTGACCTATGTCTGATTCACTGTTTCTTTGTTGCATAAAATCTATAAATGAATTTACATCATCCATATTTTTAAAAGTACGAGCTTGACGTTCTTTTCTAATTCCTAATCCACGTTTCCATGAAGCTGAATCGAAAGTAACGGTATAATGCGTTGGATGTCCGTTTGACATATTCCCTTCACTCTGACGACGCTTAATCTCCTTCATAGCTAAGCTACGTTCTTTCTTAGTCGTAGCTTCCTGCCAGATACGATAAAGAACATAGTTATCAAACTGTTTAACGTTTGAAGCAGTTATTTTAATTGATGACATTTTTTAATCCTTACGCGCGACGATAGTCTGCTCCAGTAGCTAATCCTTGAAGATAAACTTTAGCCACGTTTAAAAGTAATTTGAAGATTCTAATACAGTTTTAGCTCTTCGAGATGCTGTATATCTGTCCCCTTTTTTAACTATTAATTTTTTAGAAACTAATTTATTTAATGTATCTATAATTTCAGGATCTTTTCCTGTGTAAACTAAAGCTCCACCGTAATAAATATTTGATAACAATTCATGTTGTCTATTATTATCTAATGAATTTGAATCATGAACAGTAACCATATTCCCTTCACTCTGACGACGCTTAATCTCTTTCATAGCTAAACTACGTTCACGCTTTGTGGTCGCCTCTTTCCAAACGCGATATAAAACGTAGTTATCTAACTCACGAACGTTTGATGGTGTTACTAATAGTCCGTTAGACATATTATTATTACTTTCATTTTCTACAATAAATTTTACGGCATCTTTTATATCGTAATTCTTTATAGTAATCCAATATTTATAAATCAAATCTTCTGATTTTGTTTTACTAAAACCTTTCTGTTCTAATAAATATTTTAATCTACCAGGGCGCTGCATAACAGTTATATTCATTAAACGTACGGATTAGGTTTATAATCCGCTCCCATTTCATCAAATAAAACATCCATTGGAAATCCAGATCCTGGATCTGTATGTCCGCCATCTATCTTAAAAGCTTTAGTCAACTCATTATGAGTTGTAATTCCATGAGCAGAATTTCCATCTTTTTCTAGATCTTCTGAATCTAAAAACACTAATGGAATATTGTATGTTTTAGCCCAATTTGAAATGATAGCAGCACCTTTTTTAATCTCTTCTTTGTGCTTTAACCATTCATCTCGAGACCATTTTGCATAACCAGTAAATTCAATATGCAAACCATCTTCGTTTGCTCGACCACCTTTTGCTCCCCAAGGAATTACATCATCAGGAAGTGTTCTATAACATTCTTTATCATCAACAACGACATGAGCGCTTCCTCCGCTAGCTTTGTTGGTAAACCAACCCGCTGCTCCAGAGGCAGAACCACCTTCTGTTGAATGTATAACAATTAATCGAATTTTAGAAAGCTGTCGAGAACTACCTCGTTTATCAGCTTTCAATGAATCGTTACAATTCGGTAAAGGTAGATCTTTTGACATTTTAGCTTTGCCAGTAAAACGGCTAAATAGAAAAATGGCCGCTCCGGTTAAAGCTCCTACCGTAGCGGCCATCCATCCGGGTTTCATTTTTTTATTCTACCCTATTATCATTTTAGATCCTATGTAATTTCAATAATCAATTTCAGTTAATATATCCTAAATTACTTCTTTCCACCTTTTTTAACAGTAACGTTACCTTGAGTTTTTCCGCCACGTTCTTTAATAATTCGACCAAGCTTCTGATATCGCTTTTCTAAGATATCGAGCGGAACGTGACCTTTACCTTTTTTAGCAGCCATCGGTAACCTCCTGTTAAATACTACACTAATGGGAGTTGAGGCGCAAGCGAATTTTTACCAGTTGCGCTTCTTAACCTTGTTAATCCAGCTATATAAGTAATGTCTTTTGAGACTCTACGCATATAATCAACCAAATCACCAACAGTTATATATCCTTTTTTAGCTGTATCTAATTGCTTGTTTTGAGTATAAAAAACTCCATCTTTAGCTTCTTCGTATAGAACTGTTTTTAAATCAGTTCCACGCTGAAACATTCTTGCTGGAGCAAAATTAGCTTCGTATATAGCTCCAGCATGATCAAATGATTTTCCAGATTTGTACCAAGCTGAAGATGAAAAGAAATTTTCTATAAGAGGTAATTGATATGAAACTGGTTTAGTTGGTATCTCCAAACGCTCATCTTCAGTTATTTTAGCGCTTGAATTTGCAGCAGATGTAAGTTGATTTAAACCAACAGCAATCGGAAAACCATCTGATCGACGATTTACAGCAGTAGGTTTAAGTCCACTTTCGCTAGTAAGTACAAGTAAAAGATCTGCTGGATTCATTCGTAATCGTTTAGCAATATCATATAAGGTTTTGAAATCATTATCATTCCAATCCTTAGTTAATGATTTTGCGCGAACTAAATCCATATCATCTATTTTAGTAATTGAAATAGATGAATCTTCTGTTGGTTTATCTTCGTAAGAACTAGGATCTCGTGAATTGTAATTACTGTCTTTTACCTTTTTATACACAAGGTAACCGCTAGCAATTGCGGCTAATGTTAATGTTGTTTCTAATATCATTTTCATGTTACCAAAGACCAAACAAAGATCATTACAAATGGACCAGCAACCATTGATCCTACAGCCAATCCAACCCAACCAAATAATAAATAACCAACTACTGGAGGTCCAGCTATCATACTTCCAACTACAGCAATTCCAGCAGCTTTACCTATTGAAGATGTTATCTTTTTTGATAAAATGTGAGATTCACTAACTCCTGTATCTGTTCCAGAATCTACTTTGACGGGAGGATCTTCAATATAAGCGTTACCAACCTTAGTATTAGAATTATCAATATATTCATGAGCATTACCAACTATAGTTCGTTTACCAATTCCGAGTTTACCAACACGAACTGTAGTTGTACTTTTGTTTGTTTTCTTGCTTTTAATATCAGCAAGAATAGTTGACGACATTGTTCGATTTAACTGAATCATAACTTGTCCTCAACTTGCGTTGTAAAAAGTATATCCTATTGAAGCTACAATTAAAAATGGTACAGCAAATATAATTCCCATATAAAGATTCTTTTCAAATGGAGTTTGACTTTCATTTCTTAATCCGACAGCCTCCATTTCTCGAGCAGAAAATTCGTATAATGAAGTTCCAACTTTAATTTTAGTATCGGATAAGATTGTTGATTTTTTTAATTTCATTTTTATGGTTTTTGACAGCAAAAATTGATAAATTCGTTATCCTTGTTATAACAAACCTTACCACCAATTCCTCCAGAAGATTTCAGTCCATAATGCGCTGTTTTGCATTCAACTGAATAAGGAACTGGATTTTTACCATCAATAGAAAATTCATCACAGTTAAAATTATTGCTGTAACAACAATCATCGATACATTTAATATTATCAATATTGTTATCAGTAGAAGATGAACAACCAATAATAAAAGAAATTACAATAAAAATCTTATTCATTTTACACCTTATTTTGCAACAGCAGGAGGTAAACTATCAGGAATATTTGATTCAACTAAATTTATTTTAAATTTCTTTTTATTTACAGGATTAGATGATCCTGTTTTTTCAGAAACCATCTCTAATGCAGTAAGAACTATATCAAGATAATTTAATTGACGAGCGTTAGTTATACATTCAGCTGCAAATTCATATCCAGTTTCGTCATCTGGACCTATGTTTTTATTCCATCCAACTGAATATACTGTTTTTTCTTGATCATAAGTAAATCCTCCGTTTGAGCTTGACCCAATAGAAGACCCAATAGAAGATTTAGATCCATTTGCAGTATTTAAATATAAAATGTGATTATTGGTAGCTAAACCTTTAAATCGATTCCATCCTCTACATCTATCCCAAAGTTCAGAAGAAAAATTAACTATATCTTGATTAGAAGCTTTTGCGAATACAACTCCAACAAGATAAACTTGTTCATCGCTAGCAAGATTTCTTCGACCCCAATCGCTATTATCGACGTAATTAATAGCTGTTTGAACATCCGAATCTGTTGCTGCATATGAAGCTAGTAAAGCAAAAAATGTTCTAAGTATTGATTTTGCTTTATTTGGAAGAACTAATGTCTTTTTTAGATTTGAATTAAACAATGAAGTTCTATGTTTAAGATCATCTAAATCAGAAATTCCGTAATCCAATGAATGCATTGGATACGGTATACTAAAACCTACAGTTGTAAGTAATGTAATTTTTAATTCATCCGCTGTATCATTTGCTATAGATACAGCTCTATCATATTCTTTATTCCAATTAGCTGGCATCCAACGTAAAAAAGCAGCATACAATTCAGCAAAAGCTATTACCCAACCATTTTTAGTGCTTCTTGCGTACTGCGAAATCTTATCTGCCCACCAATTTTGGCGATCCTTAAGATTGTTTTCAGTAGTAGTAATAGCTTGCGCACCAAAAGAATCAGCAGCAGATATCATTATATCAGCCGCTGGCATTATTGTTGGTTTAGTAGCTAATGCATTTTTATGCATATATTCAATTCTAATTTTTCCATCTTTTGGTAAAGACATCAATCCTGTAATTCCGGATTGATCTACTCCTGGCCAGCATGCTCCATCTAAAGCATACGGATCGATAAACTTTTGTCCATGATTGTTTAGTTTATCTGATGGTATATTTGTGTTACTTTCCCAAATAGCAAGTTCAATTTCACTTACAGAATCTGTAAATTCAGGTTCTTTGTTAAGATTCATTACAACAGATGTTCCAGCAACAAAAAGAGGAATAACAGCAAATGCTATTGGCGCCCCAAACGATAACGCTAGACCGCCTACTGTTATTCCCAATGCAATTTTAGCTGCTGGAGATATTTCAAATGAAGATTCATTATTTGGAATAAGATCAAAACCTCCACCTACTTTTATTGAATTATTACGTAAAGTAGTAATCGGTAGATGAAGTAATTGACGATAGTATTTTTTAATTAGTTTATTCTCACGATCAGCATGAACTTTCATTAAACCTTCATCCGGAAGTTGATTTTTCGCAACTACAGGATAAACGTATTTAATATGATCATCGTACAAATCATGAACTTCTTTTAGAATATAATCAGATTCTCCATTATCAAGATATTTATCTTCCTTTGCTATCTGAATTAGCATTGGAAATAAATGCTCATCTTCCTGTTTACAGTGAAGATACCAATCTTTAGGCGTCCACTCTGTTTCAGAACGAGCATGCATTCCTGCAACGTAAAAAAGCTTTAATCGCTTTAATACGTTAACGATAAAAGCGTTGTCAGCACAAGCACATCCTAGAGTTCTAACATCGATTCGACCGACGCGAACATCAGAAAGAATTGTTGATTTGACACGCTTTAACATTTTATCACACGATTCCTAGTTTATTACCAACTACAGAACCATTAATATGAGCTAAAATTCGATTACGTGTTCCCCATTCGCCAACACGAGTATTGTTTTTAACAGTTTCTTTGAAACCTTTAGTTGTAACTCCAAAATCATACCAATTTGTTTCATCATAAACAATATCAGGATTATCTTTGCTTCCTTCTTTTAGACGTTCTTTTTCAGAAAAATCTTTAGTTGCAACAAATTTAGATTCATCAACTTTAGATGACGTGTCGCTAGTAGATCCGTAAGATTTTATTTCACCATAAACAGGTCCTCCAGCAGCATCTCCTGTTACTATAAAACCTTTGTTACGTAAAGCTTTAGCTAGCAAAACTCGAAAAGCATCATTTACAACTCCAGCTTTAGCTCCATCATTATCTGATGAAAACTTAAGAACTGCTGATGATGTATTTGCTCCCCATTTATCATCTGCGCCAGAAGATCCGACATCGTATCCTAAAGTAATAAGACCTTTCTGAATACCTTTTACAGGACCAATATCGATAGTCTCACCAACTTTAGCTTTATCAGATTCGCTTGTAGTTGATGATTTTTCAGATGCAGAAGCAGAAGATCCTGATGAAGCAACAAGATAAACAGCTACAGCAGCTAAAGCTCCGATTCCTAGATGAATTGCTTTTAAAGGCATTTTAAAATCCTAATCGTTAATTAGATCTTTGTACCAGTTTTCATCGTTACCTGAAACTTCAGATTTTACAGGAAGTGCTTTTTCATGTTCCGGAAGCATATGCTTTAATGAATCCGGAAGTGGTGGAGCATTTCTTACATCATCACTAATTCCAAGTCGATGAATTACTTTTGTGTATGCTAGAGGAAATTTATCGAACAATTCTTTTCGATCCGCTTCGAAAGCTTCTACTGTTTCGTATTGCTGAACGACCACACCGGATGTTTTGACTTTACCGTTCTTTGTTTCACGAACAGCTTGTCCTTTAGCAACTAACGTAACTGTATCTCCATCTCGGTAAATATCTACTCCAGCTTCGTGTTGAGTTACACCGAGCTTTAGAAGTAGATTGCTCATGTATAGAAATCTTTCTTTAATGAATTTATTATTAACCGCATTTCAAATACAGCTTCACTAAAAGTAGATCCGTATTTAGATTCTACTTCGTTAGCTGTATTATTTAATCTATCAACATCAACTGAACAACCTGGAATTGCGGATGTTAATTTAACTGCTGGAGTTTTATCATACATCGCAACAGCGCTCGTTTTATGTAAACAAAGCGCAGCGGCTTTTGCGTTACTAGCAATTGGTATATCAGGAAGAGACATTATAGCAGGCCATTCAGTCTCTGCTCTAAGTTCATTCTCTGATTTAATTTTTTCAGTTTCAGATTTTGATATAGCAGTCTGAATTTTAGCAGCAAGATCTCTTAACTGAGTTTCAGCTTTTAAAGCTTTATATTTAGCAGCAACATCAGCGTAAGCTAAAACACGACCTGCATCATATGAAAATTTTGTATAATCTATTTTACTATCTTTTGACTGTTTTAAAATAGTAATAATTTCAGACTTATCTGGCTCAGGTACACTTTCAACTGAAGCTTTAATATCACCAATCATAAGTGATATTACTGAATCTTTTGAAAGTTCTAACTTTGCGCTCTTTTTTAACTCTAAAGCGTCAAGAATCTTTTTACGCTGTTCTGTGCAACCGTTTTTATCTAATGTGTTAGCAAGTTTCTGAGCTCCATCTAATGAAAGTTTGCCAGATGAAATATCATCAACAGCAATTTTCATCTGCGAGTCATTAGGACACTTGCTTAAAATATTTGATACATTTGATTTAATTTGATCAGCAGCACACTTCCAGCCATTTAATTCAGCTTGCTTTGCAAACGAATTAAGTTTTCCTACATCTTTATCTTTAATTGCATCTAAAACTTCTTTTTTCTTTTGATCAGGAAGATCTTCAATACATAAATCTTTAGCTAAAAGTTTTTTAGCAGAGTCTGTTTTTGAATAATAAAAAGCCGCTCCTCCGATAGTAGCTAATCCTAATATCCACCATATTGTATTAGTCATTTTTAAGCTCCATGAAAGTCGAAACCATCACTATCGCTAGTGATAAGTTCTGCTGTATTTTCATCTTCAATAACTTCTACTTCAGATCCAGAGGTTTCGACCATCATTCGAGCATCTGGAGGATAAGGAAGATATCCTCCTTTAGCTACACCAAACTGATCAATCCATGAATTCATTGTTTGAGGAATAAAAATCTTTGTATTTGCAGAAAGAACTCCAGGAGCGAAATCCCATGCATCTTCTCCTAGTACAATTCCCATTTTTCCTTTCTTCGGAATATCTGGATTTGCAACTAGAATTTCAGCATATCGAGATGAGTCTCCTGTTATCTTTTCTGAAATAGATCCAGCAGAATCTCCATTAGATACTAAATAGCACCATTTGAAAAATGGAGAAGATTGAACACCTTTGTTAGGTGGACGAGATCCTCCTGCCGGGTTACCTTCGGAACACGGAATCAAAGTTATTGAACCTGTAGTAAGTTCTTTAACTTTGTTCTTTGCGTTTAGGATTTTATCTTTAGTTTTGCTATAGAAATCTGGTGCGTATTTACGCACAACGACATATCCGCCAACTAAAGCTAAAACCCATACTGCAACTTTTCCAAATGTTCCTAACATTTTTACATTCCTAATTCTTTAGATGGGTCTTCTATTAAGACTCCATTATAACGCTCGACCGTATTTGGATATTTGTTAAGACCTTCCGGCCATTTACAAACAACGTGATAAAGATGACGTCGGTGCTTTTGACCTAATTCATCTTTTATCCAATCACGGCGCAAAAAGACGTAAGGCGTGACTTCAGGCGAAATGAAGCCACGCCCATTACATCTAGGGCACGTTATTTTTTTAGCATTACGACCGACTTGAAATATCACATTAGCTTCAGCAGCACGCCAAGAAGCTAAATCTTCGCAATCTGCTAAACAAACTCCATCGCTATCCTGAGTTTCAAGAATAGTAGGAATATCAGCCCATTTATCATCCCCGCAAACAGAACCTTCTTCTGGTTCTAATTCGTCGTATCGGAGAAGACCTTGTTGAGCTAAAGTGTATAACCTTGGAGTTTTGTTAGGAAACCGTCGAAGGTGTGACTTATTGATATTAACCAAGGCTTCCAAAAGGAAACCCATAGATTCAATACCAAGCTTTAATGCAACAGGCTCATCTCTTCCAATGGCACTGACACTAAATGTCGGCTCGTACATGAAAAGGCTCCATTTTCAAAGAGTCTTAACATGTATCAGATAGGAAGACGCGAAATCGATACTTCGCAATTTACGAAATCTTCACTAAGAGCTCCAGCGTCATCTCGTACGTAGATATCTACAGTACAGTTTCCGCCTAAAGCGTTAGTGAAAACTACTGTTGTTCTACGATTTGCGCCAGCAGCATTATAAGCTCTAGCGTTAACAGAAATTCGCTGCTCGTCTAAGTTTCCAGGAACAGTTATTTCGTAATGTCCAGCAGCAATAGTTACAGGAACATCCGCTGGTAAATTAGCTCCAGAACAATTGCGCATATACGCACTTGTACAATTAGCAGGAGCAACTCCAGGAGTGAAAACTGTAGATGCAATTAGTCCGTCAACAACTGAGTCCATTTTATCCTCCTAAATCAGTTAATTCCTAAAATTGAATCAACTATCAAAGAGGTAGACGAGCTAATGTGCATTCAACATTAACACAGTCATCGCTAGCGACGCCAGCATCTGTTGCGATAAATATGTCGAGAACAGTTCCAGCAGCAGTTAATGTCGGAACTACAGTAACTAGTCGGTTTGCTCCAGCAGCATTATAAGCGCGAGCGGTAATCGACTGACGCTGAAGTTCGACCTGATCTGGACATGTTACACGATAATGTCCAGCAGCGGCGCGAGTAGGAACTGTAGCTCCTGCATCTCCGGCGCAATTACGCATATACGCGGAAACTACAGGGTTAGCGGGAGTAAAAATTGTTGAAGCTACTACTTCACGAGTTCCGCGCATAATATGCCTTCTTTCTTATTTTAAAACTTATTGACGCAACTAAAACTAAAAAAACGGTTGCGCACGTTTTTTTAAACACGACAAAAACTAGTTTCTCGCAATTCACATTTCATATCGCGAGAAACTAGTTTTTATTAAACTATCATTGACCGCAGATTGAAAGCTCTTTGCCTAGAATAAGCATCGAGAAATAAGCCGCAGCGCCAGAGATATTTTTAACTGAAACTACTAGAGGAAGACTTGGGAAGAATACGCTTCCGCAACCGAGACTTACTCCTGGACCCTGAGAAGTGAAGCTCTCAAGCGGCCAAGGATTAGTCTCGATATAATCTACTCGACAGACCTTAATTGAAGTCACTTCGAATAGTGAAGCAAAGCTTTCAGGAACGCTGAAAACTCGATTATTATCGTCACCAAGCTTGTAAGGACCGCAAGGTGTAATAGTAAAAGCAGTTGTAGTTCCGGCCGCAATGGATGTACGCGCTACTGAAAGCGGACGCATACAAGCATTCGACCAATCGTAAGTGTTACAAGATCCTCCACCAACTACATCGTTGGCATTCGCGCCAGTACGAACGCGAGTACGAGGAACCTCTGTACGTCCTACCTTAGTAACATTACGTGAAACTTCACTACCACGACGACCAACACGAACTAAAGCAGATGTTCCGAACATTTTCTTTTACTCCTTAATTGGAAATTTAAATCAGAATCCGCCAGCATATACGTCGAAGCTCTTCGCGTTTCCGCGAGTAGCTGGACGTTCGTGCTGAACTCGCTTATCCGTATCAAGCTCTCGAGGAGGGTTGTGCGGATTATCATTATCGTAATCCCAACCCTTAGTCGTACTAGTTGATTCAGCCTTTGACTTAGTCGCGCCCCAAATGGTTCCCTGGACAGCGCTCCAGTGACACATTAAACCAGTTGAAGCTCCGCCAATTACAGCGGTAGCGCGACCAAACTTACCCTGATACATACGCCAGAATTCCCAAGCTCCTAAACCTAGACCTACTAGGATATCAGCGCCAGCAAAATTCTTGATCTCAGGGAGACCTTTATAAGCACTAATTCCACCAGTTACGCCTGAAACAACAACAGCAACTCCTTTATGAATTCCAGCATTCATCATCATATTTGATTTTGAATGATTAGAATCACCTTCCGAACGGTTAAAGGTTCGAGGAGATGAAAATGAATTAAAGCTTGATACAGCAGGTCGGGATAATGTGTTAAAATTCCACATTGAGCACTCCTTAATTAAAACTGGATACAACGTAATTTTCGACCGTTGTATTGCAATAATAGGATTGCTCTCTTTCTAAGGAGATGCCAGAGCAGTTCACGCAAAAATAGCGTTACGGATCTGAAATATTCATTTCTTCTTTATACATTAATCTAATTTGTCTTGCTATCTCACGACATTCGCTGCAATCGTATTTTTTAGGTCTACCACGATTTTTAAACAACTTAACCGGAAAAACCTTACCATCAACAGGACATCTTATTCCTGTAATGATGTAAGGTTCTCCGGTTTTATTTTCTTTGTCTTTTAATCTTTTTTTTCTTACACGGTATAAAGATCCGTGAGATTCGCAACAAAAACGTTTTTTTGGATTAGATAATTGATCGATTACATTATCACAATCATCTAATTCACAAACTCGTATTTTGCTGCTTTCATTCATTACTTGATTAATGTATTTTTAGATAGAACTAAATTTGCTCTTGTGGCTCTAATCATTGTTTCTGCACCAATTTCTGCATTAATTACAGTAATACGAAGACGTTCCTTATCTTCGTCTGCAAATTCATCTATAAAAGAAACGTTATTCAAACAAATATGTAATGGAAATTCATTTAATAGCTCAAGATTTATTTCATGCTTTCCAACAGTAGCTATAGCTCCTGTATTCCATTCACCAGTTGGACGTCCCTTTCCATCCATTACAGGCATTGGAAATTGAAGCTGCTTAAGAATATATCGTTTCTTTAATGTAACACATATACATTTAGAAACCATTAATTCATTAATCAAATCTTCCTTTGATTGATTATCTTCTACTTTAGCAATTGCATCGCAACCACCAAGAGTAAAAAATATCCAAACTCCATCAGCGAAAGGATTTGATTTCGGATCTGTATAAGAGCTCATTGATTGGTTCCCTTTGTATTTTCATTATCATCGTAAAAGCAACCAAGACCTTCATTATCAATTGATTTTTTATTACCAACAGATATTTTAGGTTTAATTACTTCTATATAAGTTTCATCTGTTTCAATTTCAGAGTTATTATCTATTTTTCTGATGTTCGACCGAACATCTGTATTTACTCCTCAACCAACCCTAATATTGCAAATTTTTATATCGTGTTCAGAATGAAGTATTTCGTCTTCGTAATATACTTCATCATCTAAAATTTCTTCTTCATCTGAATAAAAATCCATATCATCCACCTACTCCGCGAAGAGTTTCTAGTGAAATTAGTCGAGGTATAGAAGAATCTCTTGGATCTGGATCGTAAAGAATTGACATTCCGTATTCTTTACCTCCATCTCCAGTTTCAAAAACGTGAAGCTTGTCTCCAGGCTCAGCAATTCTAATCTTGCCAGTTAAATTATCAACAGTTGTTGGTGCAGCCCAAATTACAGGACGACCTTCTGGACCTTTTGCTAGCGGAATAATTGGAGCCCAAGATACTCCAGCATGGACAATTAATCTAGCTCCTTCAGGTAAAGAAACAACGCGACCGTTTCTGTTTCTACCAAATGCTGGAGCAACAATTATAAATACAATTAATGTTGATCGACCTTCTTTTTCAATTACTCGATCAGGTACTCCATGAAGCGGTCTTCCTCCCCAAATATCTGGAGACCATTGATATAGACCTTCTGGAGTTTCAAGATAGTTTGGAGGAGGTAGAATAGTAGATTTAACTACATTTTCTTTAACTACCTGTTCAACCTGTTTTACTACAACTTCTTTTTCTTCTTTTTTATTTTCAAAAACAGGTTCTTCCTTAACTATAATTGTATTATCTGGTGAATGTTTTCCATTCTCCAAACTTTCTGCAATAGACATCATTTTATCAAATGATTCCTTTGCGGCTTTACGTATCTTTTCAGGATCGTGACCAAAATGTTCTTTCATCATCATTTCCGCTTCAACTTCTGAAGATGGAAATGAAGGATGATTAGCAGGATGATTTGGATTGCTTATTTCAGATTCATCTCCGACAGATTTCTGTTGAACTACAGAACCGCCGTTTAATGTAATAGGAGTATTCATACCAACAGATTCTCCAAAAGTGATTTCAAATTAGTCTTACGACTGTCGTCTTTGTTATTTCTTGCAGCGATACTAATCGCACGATCAGACCCTACCATAATACACGCACGCTTTGCACGCGTAATTGCTGTATATATCAATGTTCTTGTAAGCATTATATAATGTGAATCTACAAGAACAATTATTACAACAGGAGCTTCGCATCCTTGAATAGAATGAATAGTTCCACAGTAAGCTAAAGTCAATTGTGATAACTGTTCTTTAGTGTAATCAACTATTCCTACACCTTCAAAATCAACTTTAATAATTACATCATCTTTAAGAGAACTACGATCTTCAACAAATACTATTTTACCAATATCGCCATTAACAATTAAACGTTTATAATCATTCTTTGTTTGACGAACTTTATCTCCTAATCTAAAAATACGTTCATTATCTTTAATTCCATAAGTTATCTCACGCTTGTCTTCAGATTGAGGATTTATAGTATTTTGTATATCTTTATTTAGTTGATTTACTCCAGCAAATCCTTTTCTCATTGGAGCTAAACAAACTACATCTGATGGATCTACATTCAACTCTGATTTAATATTAGACAATATTGCTGTAACTATTTTAGATGAATCTTCCGCATTTGATTTTACGTAATGAAGGCAACCGGAATTACGGTCTCCTTTAAGTGAAAGTTTTGGCGCAACACCATTTAGTATCGAATGAGATCCAACAACAATTGCACTACCTTCTGATTGACGATGAATTTTTGTCAATCTAGAAACATGAACTTTTTTACTTTCAATTAGATCTCTAAAAGGATTTCCTGGACCAACAGGAGGTAATTGATCTTTATCACCAACAAGAATAAGTCGACAACCATCAGGAATAGCATCTAAAAATTTTGCCATCAATTCGACATCACACATACTCATTTCATCTGCAAGAATCAAATCTGCATCAATAGGATTATCTTTATTACGAATAAAGTTTCCTCCGAAATTTGGTTCTAATAAACGATGTATTGTTCTAGCTTCAAGACCTGTAGATTCGCTTAATCTTTTTGCTGCTCTTGCGGTAGGTGCACAAAGCTTAACTATAAATTCATTCGCTACAGCAATATCTACTATAGTTTTACAAGTTGTAGTTTTACCAACACCGGGACCTCCAGTAATTATTATAAGACCTTTTTCAAGAGCAGCATTTACAGCAGAATCTTGTTCATCCGTTAGTGCGATCGAACGGGTGGTGTAGCTAGCCCCCACTGTTGCCGTTTGCTCGCCCTGGTCGGCGCCTAGAACGCGCGATCGGTAGATCGGTGCACCATCGCCCACGGTATCGGCCAAGCGCGCTATATTCGAAGCTATTTTAGATTCGCATTCAAACAAATTCTTTAATGAATAAAAATTTGTATTAGGTACATTAACAATGATTTCTTTTGCAATCAAACGATTTACTGATTCTTGTGTTTCTTTTAGTGGACTATTTATGAAAAAACTAGGTGGAACTCGCTTCATAAAAAGCGCACAAATGGATTTACATATTCCTTCAATTGAATTTGTCGTATGTCCAGAATCTAAAGAATCTTCTTGCATACAATGAATTAAAGCAGAATCCAGTCTTTTAATTGAATTTATTTCAACAGAACCTGACTGTAATGCGATATCATCAGTAGTTAAAAAACCAATACCGTCAACTTCCATTGATATACGATAAGGATCATTCTTAACTATAAGCGCAGCTTCTGCACCGTACTTTGCTCGAAGCTTATTTCTTATTCCAGGAGTTAAATTCAACGATGCAAGTTCTGCATCAACTTCTCTTTCTAGTCTAGTTTCTATCCATTTTGTTTTAAGTTCATTAAACATTTCAATTGGTATTACCAGTTCTACATTTACGGAACCACCAATTCCGTCATAACGCAAAACGTTACTATCCATAGCGTATATAAAATCCGAAACTCCACCAAAAGCCTTAATTAGTTTTCTAGCTCTTGCTGGACCAAGTCCTTTAACTAATCCACATATAGATTCAATCATTCCATCTTCTGTAACTGAGTTTTCGAACTTAATAATATCTGCTGTTAATTGTGTTCCGTATTTTGTTTTTTCGTATTTACCAATTGCTCTAACACGTTCACCGTTTCTAAATGAAGTTGATTTACCAGCAACTGTAACTATCGAATCAGATTCATCTAAAGCAACTTTAAATACGCGAAATAGATTTTCATCATTTGAATATACAATTCTTACAATAATTCCTGATATAACAATTTTTTCTTCTTCATTCAATTGATTCATTTTTCAATCCCTAGGCGTACGCCGGTAAATCAGGATAAAACCGCGACTCCGTGTCGGCTAACTATTGGAAATCACTAGGTTGGGACAGGGTTAGGCCATCCAATTCGTTAGCAATAACGGGCATGTCCCTACTGTCCTATCCTATTAATATAAAAAACAATAGAAGCTTAAGCCATAGACGGCCCGATTGCCTTTTGGGTTGGGACGGTTGGTAACCGTTTGAAATCATAGGGTATTTCCCGGCCCAACCCCCCGGACCAACCTAGTGAATTCAGGCACTTACACGACATGAACTCGACTTTCTATCCGCTTTTACCGCTACGAATTTGGCGGATAATACGGATAAACACGGCCAGCATGTGTCCGTAACCTTTCGCCCTTTTGCCAGTGAAAACGCGAGGTTAGGATTTGAGCAACTCGCATTTCATCTTGCTTAGTTGATCTTCCTGGTTTTATTTTTAATGCATACCAAATTATCTCAGAAACGGTAATATAGCCTTGTTTTATTACTTTAGATTCATTTTTAGCTAACCAAGTAGATATAGTTTCTTCCCAAGAGTCTGCCATATACCGTTTTTCTTGTTCTTTTCTAGCTAAACTTTCGTGATCGTCATCTAACCACCATTGATATTCATGATATCCGTTTTGCCAAAGCTTATAACAATTATATGCTTCACCAATTAAACGATCACGGTAAGTATAAACCAAATCTAAATCTATTTTATCAGAAACCTTACAAGGCCACGATCTACGATCTCCTGTAGGATCTGTTAAATACACACTATCGTTAGTTGTAGACCAAAATACATTTGTACGTAATTGATGTATTTTACGTCTTACATTTTTAGGAGAATAATCATCAAATTTTCTAGATAAAAAAGCTTTTGATTTTTCATTAGAAAAAGCTTTCTGTAAAACCATTTCAGGTAATTCATACATCCATACTCCAATTAACTGTGCTGGAGAGAATGTACTATTTAAATCAATTGGAGAATCGCAATAGTTTCTAGATCCTGCTAATATTTCAATAACAGAAGATTTTCTAGCACTGGTTTTACCTTCAAGTATTAAAACATGGTCTGCTTTACATCCTGGTTCCATAGCTCTAGCTACAGCACTTATTAAAAACTTCTTTCCAATTTCACGGTGATATGTTGAGTCTTCTGCTCCAAGAAACTTGCATAACCAATCTTCAATTCTTACAACTCCATCCCATTCACAAAGTTTTATTTCTTCTTGTAATGAATTGAATTTATTATCATGACCTATTACAGAGAAAACTTCTTCTAATGAAACAGTAGGATAATTTACACCAAATTTATCAGATAACCAAACTTTTGCTCTAATTGTATCGATATCGCGCCAAGTGTTTTGTCCATCTCCCCAAGGTGTAGGTTTATCTTTAACTAATTCATCTTTGTATAAATCATAACGTATAACATCTTTCCAATCAGGATGTTCAGAAAAAACTTTTTTAATGTGTGTATGTGTAACAACTCCAAATTTAGGTATCCAAGAACCAATATCTATATCAGAATTTATCGGAACAATTTTAGAACTTCTAGGTTCATCGGAAGAAGAAAAAGATCCATCATTTAATGATGAATCTCTGCCTTCATTACCTTCGATCATAGTACGCTCCCTATTGCTATCAGCGCTGGAGCGTGGTATGTCTGTAAATAAGGAATTAGCGCGCGCACGCTCATCTCCTGAGAGACTCGAATACGTTGGTAGCGTATTCGGGTCTCGCTCTTTTTCCGAATTAGACGAATTATGCGCCTTTTCTTCTGGCGCGTCAAGCACTGATTTTAATATCGCCTGAATTTGTTTTCGGCGACGGTCGTTTTGATCGTCGCTCATTTTTTGTCTATTTTAACTAATTGAACATTCTTTTCTGAACCTAAAAAAAGCATATACGTGTGAGATGTACCTTTTGAAGATCCGTTCCATACTCCAAATCCAGAATCGGAAGCTTCAAACATTTCTTTATTACGTATATATCCAGCTTTTCTTCCGTGTTTAAACCAATTTGCTGGATACTGATGAACTCTACGTTGATAAAACTCAGCAGCACGACGAGCTTCTCTATCAGCTCCTGGAGCTTCACCTTCTATTATGATTGCGTCTTTTGAAGTTGAAGCTACAAAGTTGAATATTGCGTTGCGACACTGTTCTAAGTTTACTTCTCTACTTCCGAATATGCAGATTTTTTCTGGTTTCATAGATTTTTTCGATCGCTAAAAATTTTCATCTTAAAACAATGAACCTTGTCCTGAATTACTTGACTTTTTCGAGTTTTTAGAGTTTCCAGAATTTTTATAATCCTGAATTTCAGACAATCCAGATGAATTTGAATTTGTCAAGTTTAATTCACCTTTATATCTTGCTCCATATTTAGGTAATATCTCTTTAGCTAAAATAGTTCGATGGCATTTTTCATGATCTGTGCAATAACAAGTTAAAACTACTCTATCTTTCATTAAAAATCCGAACCAAGCTATATTGTTTTCAGTATAGCTTTTTTTCATTTCTTCTAGATAAAGTAGTCTATATGTATCAAAATCTATTTCTTCTTTTTTATATTTATTTAGAATATCCCAACTAGGAGCAAATATAAGTCCAATTCTACCAGCAGACTTTCTTGTTATATCAAGACGATCTTTATCTGTAGTATCTATTCTAGAAGTATACACTTCAGTATTTACTTTAAATCCTATATTTTCTTCTTTTGTTTTTGAGCGTATTTCTGATCGTACTTTTGAATCTTTTTAACAAAGCTTGCAAGAGATTTAAGATTTATCGGTTTACTGTTTGTTTCGTTTTGTTCATCATTTTCTTTTTGATCTTGATTACTATCTTGAATATCTGTATTTTCTGTTTTGAAAATAAGATATTCAGAATATGCACATATAAAACAATCTATTAAAGATGACTTTTTAAACTCTGGTATTAAATGAAATTCAATGTTTATATTAGATGTGTATGTCCATTTGTTATCTGTACATAGATGCCACATAATTAATCTTTTAGCTTAACAGCAAGAATAGAACTAAATGGAAGTATAATAAGTTTACCTTCACTTTTGAATTTAGTTGCTGGATTTCCATTTGCATTTATAACTTCAACACATTTATCTAAACATTCATTACATTTATTATTAATACATTTAGTATATATTTCAAGCAAGAATCGGTCCAGAAAAATTTGATTTCCATCAAAAGTTCCTTCATCTACAGGAACCCATCCGCAATTCAACAGTATATGAGTTGTCTTTTTAAAATCTATTTCCATTTTATTTCCTATTCTATAACAGTGTAATCAACACCAGGAACCAATGAATTAATAAATCTATCTGTTTTTAATGTTATAGCTTGATGCTCTAAACTATACTCTCTTTCATCATCAGGAAGACCAAAATTAGGTTTATGTATCACTCCAAAAAGATCAATAAATTTACAAGATTCTTTATTTCCAAATGGACGTAATCCTCGACCAACCATCTGTAAGTATGTTGATGCGTTAGATACTCCGCGATTAAGTATAATAGTTTCTATTGATGGATCGTCGTATCCATATGAAAGTAAATAAACATTACATAAGACTTTTATTTTATCTGTTTTATGAAGTTCTACTCCTCTACGATCTCCAGAGTGAGCAAATGTAGAAGATATTCCGCATTTATTAAATTCACTAGAAAGATCTATTGCTTCATCTACAGTAGAACAAAATACAGCGGCTTTAGTTCCATTTGCATATTTAATATATGCAGATATTGGATCATAAGAATTATATCTGTAATCAATTGAAAATACATTGCATTTAACCAAATGCTTTAATTTAATTAATTCACTAGTTGATGGTCCAATAACTAAACTATCAGCTAATCCAGAAAGAGGAGATCCATCCTGTCTTGATGGAGTAGCTGTTAATGAAAGAACTTTTGCTCCTTTATGAATATAATGTTTTGCAACATGATTCCATTCTGGAGTTCCAAAGAAAAACTGAGCTTCATCTAGAACTACAAATTGAGCTCTTGGTCTAAATTTTCTGCCTTTATATGATAAAGATTGAACTGTAGAAATATGAATTCTAGGAAACATAGTTTCTTGCAATTCAGTATCTTCATCTACTTCAACTACATCAACACTTGTAGGAAAATATTTTTTAGATTGATTAACTAGTTCCTTTAACGGAGCAAGCCAAACAACCGAATTGGCTCTATTTTCTTTAATAAATCGTAATACAGATTGAGCTCCAACTGTTGTTTTTCCTGCTCCAGTTGGAAGTACACAACAGACTGAATTTTTACCTTGTTTAAATTCGCTGAATATATCATCGATAGCTTTCTGTTGATAAGATCTTAATTCCATTATATAATATCTTCGTTTGTGTTTTCTAAATATTCTGAAAACTTTTGTCCTAAATTCAAACTAATGTAAAGATATCCATCATCATTACCAATTTCTGCTTTATCTATAATGTATTCGATTTCATGCATATTAATAAGAACAATTGAATCTTCATCGACATCCTTTAGAATTTCAATCAATTCTTTTGCGGATACAACATTATCTTTTTTAATTTTATATCCATTTTTAAAACAACTTATTTTGAATTGGTGCTCCAGCAAACTTCTTATTTTTTAGATCTCTGTCTTCAATTTCTTTTTTTCGTTTTTCTTCTTCTTCTTTAATTTTTACTAATTTATCTTCTTCGTATTTTTGACGAAGTTCTGGATTATGAATTAAACATTCGAATACGATTTCGTCTTCACTACATATACATTTAATTTCCTCCTCCACACTGGAGATAACGTTGTTAATTGAAATGGTATCTTCTTTTTTAATCGACGTAACTTCTTCTTTAATTTCTGATACATTCGTTGTCGACGCAACATTTGAATCGTTCGAGATTCGTATCTGCTCCTGTCCTTTGTTAGTTTCGATAATTTTATTATCAATCGATGTATTTCCTTGCTGTTTCGATTCAATTTTTAACTCAACTTTTTTCGGAATAACTGATTTACCAATTTCAGTAGATGAAAATAATGTCTTTTGACTTTTACCTAAACAATGCGGAGAACACCATAATCGTTCACGGTAGCTATTAACATCTGCATCTGTTCCTTTTCCGCTACCATAACCTCCTTGCGCTTTCCATTCTAATACAGTCCATGATTCAGGAGGATTAAATTGACCTTCATATCCACAATATATTATTCGTAATAATGGATTATCTCCATTTTCTATAGCCCACTTTTGAACCTCTTTAGCAACTTTAGAATCTGTATTTCCTCCAACCGAATAATCCATATTACCTTCACCGTAAGGAGGATCCAAAACAATACCGGTAAGACCTCTTTTATATGTAATTGTTGGAGTACAGACACGAGACCAATCTCCGCATGCTACATGAGTTAAACGTAATCTATTCTGTAATTTCTTGAATATATCATATAAATTACGGATACGTTCGTCTGTTAAAATACCGCGATCAATAATCGCTGGCATTTTACAATCTACTTCTTTAACGCAAAATCCTCCACCAACCCAATTACAGAGACCCCAAACCCACCATCCTGCTATTTGAGGATCAAAATAAAATGGTTCACGCAACATTCTTTCGCGAAATTCTTTTTGACGAACAAGCCAGTTTTGTCTTGAAATAAGATCTGTTTCATTTACTGGCCAATCACAATGTTCTGCAACAGCTTGTGCGTTGTATTTTATAGAACGCCAAAAGTTAGCAACGTAAGAATCAAAATCATTAACAGACTCAATTTTAGGTTCATGAGGTCTTGCTAATAAAATCGCCGCTGATCCCATAAATGGTTCAACATAATTATCTACGTTTCCTAATATTTCCCAAATCAACGGAGCTACTCTAGATTTTCCGCCGAAATAAGGATAAGGACTTTCTAACTTATCAACCATTTTTTACACCTAGAGAACGACGTAATAATATTAATGCCATTTCGCTTCTAGAAACTTTCAAACCTGGAAACTGAGTTTCCATTTTTTTAATCTCATTATCAATTAATTCAACATCCGAATTTTCTGCTCGAATGTTTATCTGCTGAGTTGAGTTACTGTTATTTGATTCAGAAACTTTAACATCTATATTGGCCAAGCTGCCCTTCCTTATATAGCGCTGGACGTGAACCGCCCTAGCCCTGTAAACCTAGCGTACCGCGCTAGCGCTTGCTACTGGTAGCGTGCGCACGCTATTTACTGGACACTGGCGCGCGACCGTGGTTACGTGGAGCGTACAGACGCTAGCGCTAGCTAGAGCGCATGAATCATAAATGAACATTATCGATCATATTTCAAACTGTATTGTTGGTATCGATCAAATTCAAAATAACGAACTGACAAATAAAGAAAAAGCTGAATACGTAAGAGGATCGATAAACGACTTAACAAAGATTTTAGAGCAACTTGGTTATATAGAAGAAGCTAAATTGATTAGAAAAGAAATACAGGTTGGAAAATGAATACAACTAAAATTTCATGGTACATTTGGAAATGGAACAAAGGTTGTAATACAGAGTTTCTTTTCGATAATATTATTGTTAGTAAATCTTGGATTGAAGCTCATATGAACGAAAAAGGACAAGTAGTTAAAGGTCCTTTTGAAGATTATACTGATGCTCTTCGAGAATGTACTAAGCTTAACGAAATTGAAGAAAATAAATGTAATTTTAATTACGACGAACAAGATTATAAGTCGCTCGATGAATCTATGAAAAATTATTAAAAATGTCTGACATTAACGACCTTCTTGACATTACATCAACAGGCAAATCAAATGCTCCATTTAGGACTTTGATTTACGGTCCTGGTGGTGTTGGTAAATCAACATTTTGCTCTAAATGCAAAGATGTTTATTTCCTTCCAACAGAAGAAGGTGTTAATGATATTCATGTTGATCAATATAAAGAGCAAATTCGTACTCTCGAAGTTCTTTTTAGAATTATCGACAAACTACTTAATGCAAGACATCCTTACCGTGCTGTTTGTCTTGATTCTGCTGGCGCTACTGAATCTTTGATTATTGAACACATTGAATCAAAGCTTCGTAAAACTGCTAGCGGAAAATCTCCTAAAAGCATTCAGGAGATGAATGATGATTACGGTTCTGGTTATACAGCTATTGCAAATGAATGGAGAGAGCTTCTTAAAAAGTTTGATGAACTTCGCGACAAACGCGAAATGAATATTTTGATTACAGCACACTCTAAGCGTGAAAAGATCGTAAATCTTGAAAGTAAGGATTATGATCGTTTTACGCTTGATCTAATTGGTCAAAAGAGCAGTAAAGTAATCACTAATTGGTGCGATCACGTTTTGTTTGCACGTCAGGACGTTAGTGTAACTAACGAAACAAAACATAAAACAATCGCTCAAACTGGAGCACTTTCTATATACACTAGAGGAACTGCTTATTGGTCTGCTAAAACTCGAGGAGAGGTTACTTGGCCAGAGCGTATTCCTCTTTCTTGGGATACATTTTCTAAATTGCGTGAATTGATTTCTACACACGGGAAAAATCTTCCTAATTATCTTCGTAATAGATTTAATAATATCAAATCAACAATTCCGAAAGATAAAATTGAAGCTGTAGAAAAAATGTTTATCGCATCTTTAAATGGAAATGTTTGGCATATCGCAGATGCGATTTGCGAACAAGCTGAAGATGAGGCTAAACAATGAATATTGTTTTTCATACAAATCTTGATCTAAATAAATACATTAATATTCTAAATTCTGCTTATGCAATAAAATCTTCATCTGAAAAGCGAATACCTTGTATTGGTGAAAGAATTCAATTTAATACTCATCCAAATAAGTTTTTTGAACTTGAAGTAGTTTCCGTTAGAACAAAAGTTAATTGTACTTATACAAGCGATACAGAATTGGTTGGTGATATAACTTACGAAATTGAACTTCATATTCCATCTAAATTGTTTAAATCAATTTCAGAATGGGAAGAATATTTAGAACTGCTAGTCAACTTAAATCAATGAGATAGTATTTTGGGGATGTAACGGTTTCGACGTGGGAAGTGAAGATATAGATGCATGTTAATAAACATATCAATGGACGAGGTTGGAATTACTGATTAAATAATAATAACTTTCCAACGTAGCTCAATTGGCAGAGCAATCGACTGTTAATCGATTAGTTATAGGTTCGATTCCTATCGTTGGAGCTTTCCTCCGTTCCTTCCGGTTGAAGGACGATGTCTTATAAGCATCCAAGCTTGGTTCAACTCCAAGACGGAGGACAAAATGGATAATAAAGAATTTTGCGAATCTAAAGGATGTATTAAAGAAAAAAATAACAAAGGAAATCATTTTCCTTATTCTGAACAATACAAAGAATTTTATATTAAAGATTAGAAAGAGAAATAAAAATGTCAAAGATTACAGACGCAATTAAAGGTCTTCAATCAAAAATCAATCCTTCACATTACGCTAAGATTTTTAATATTCTTAATTCATCTCAGCAAGCTTCAATAATGAAGCTTATTATGCTAGTTAAAACAGATTCTCCTGAAATCGAAAATAAGGGTAAAGATTTTATTCTTACTCTTTCAGAAGATCAAAAGAAGAAGCTTTCAGATATCGTTGGTAAAGATGTAATAGATTCAATGTCTGAAGCTATTAAGTAAGCTTCAATGCAATCGTGGCGGAATGGCAGACGCCGTTGATTTAAAATCAACTACTCGAAAGAGTGTATGGGTTCAAGTCCCATCGATTGCACAAAATGTAAAAAGTAAGAGCTGCATACTCAACAGAATGCGAACGGTAAAAAATGGATAAAACTTGTAATCATAAAAATATTGATGGATCAAAGATTGTTAAATGTTATAAGATCGCTGAATGTAAGATTTGCGGTCACTGCTCTAATGATTGTCCAGGTCATTACTTGATTCGATATACTAATAATAAACTTGAACCTAATCAATCACGAACTATCTATAATCATAATCTTGGATATACATAATTTGAATTAAAATTAAATGCTCTCGCATGGATGGTCCATGGACGGCATTTCTTCTTAGCTTTAAAAAACCGAAAAGGTAAAAAAGAAAAATGGCTCAGATTACAGAAGGTCACTACCGCGCAGTTGTTGAAAGTCCTGAAATTGCGGTTAGTGCTAAGAAGGATACTCCTTGTATTAAAGCAACTGTTCGTATCACTGAAGATGGACCGCATAAGGGAATGCGTCTTCCATGGGAAGGTTGGTTGACTGATAGCGCCGGAAAGCGAACTATTCAGTCAATGATCTTTGCAGGTTGTAAGTTTCCGCCTAAGCCTGGAGAGGATGAACCTGATCTCGAAAACTTTGAAGGTTGCGGAAGTGTTGAAATCGAAGCTGTTATTAGCCTAGAAGAATATACTCCTGAACCGACAGATAGTAATCCTAATCCGAAGACTAGTCGACGTCCTCGCGTAGAATTTATTAATCCAATCGGTCAAAGTCGAGCGACTAAGTCGATTGATTCTAATCAGAAGAAGATGATCGCATCTCAATTCGGAGGTCTTGTTAAGCAGGTTCGTAAGGAATCGGAAGATCGTAAAGGAAAGAAGGATGATCCTACATCCTTTAATCCGACCGAGCTTGATGCTCAGAACGCTTCTGCTGATGAAGAAGGAAAAAAGAAGCTCTATTAATTAGTAGACGGGCTAGCGATCGTATGGTACAATCCATATGATCGCTCGTCCAATTGGACCTAAAAGCGATATGGTTGTATCGGACATTTAATACTAAATAAACTAATTGCCGCCCCCCCCCTGGTAGTTAGTTTTAATAATATGTAAATGTAGGTCCAGTTGGGCGAAATAAGTAAGCCCTAAATGTTTTGGAGTAAATCGTGTCTACAAAAGATCAGAATACAGAAAATTTAGATACACGCGTTAGACGAGAAGAATGGAAAAAAGCAGAAGAGTTTGAACGCGATGGTATTGTAGTAATAGTGAGCAGACTTCCTCTTCGTTTACCTAGATATAGTATTGAAATCGCCGCAAGAACTCAATTTGGAGACCGAAAGATCGGTCGTCATTTTCAAGTTCATGTAGATCGAACTAGCGGTAAAGCTTCTGTAAGTCGTATTGCTACTAGAACTTTAGTTCAATTAATTACACAAGCTGAAGAGTATATCGAATCTCAGGAACAGTTAGATATTAAAGCTTTTCTTGAATGGAAAGAAAACAAAGAAAAGTCCGAATCTAAAAATGAAGATGATGAAGTTTTAATTCCTGAAAAAAAGAAATAACATGTCTAATGATGATGGACTAGATAATGAAACAGTAAAACTAATTCATACTCTAGTTCAAGAGCTTAAAGAAGAAGGATTTGAAGTTACAGGATGTCAAATGTGTAACAATCGATATCCTTCTCGTCCTGCAAAATGTAGATTTTGTGGGAAAGTGTGTTTTCCAAAAGAACAAACGAACAACTAATGATTTTCGCTCTAATTCATCTAATTTCAGTTACTTTATCTCACGGATCTATGCCGCAAGATACAGTAACTGAATCTGCTTTTTCACTTCGAGATATTGCACTAGAAGAACCTGTTCTTTTACATGTTAATGGATTAGATGAATTTGGCGACCGTAAAGCTTCGGCGTGTTTAACTGCAACTTGGTTCTATCGAGAGAGTGCTTTTGATCCGACAGTAGTTGGAGATAAAGGAACATCTTTTGGTATTCCTCAAATGAAAGCCGAACACGCCGTTCTTACTGGTATCGATTTAATATTGATTAAAACTAATCGAAAAGAATCTATTAGAGCTGGATACAGATTGCTTAGGCATGAAATTAAACGATGTAAAAATGTAAGTGATGGTCTTGGAGCTTACGCAACAGGGTTTTGCGGAGGCGCACAAGAAAAAGTTAAACATCGTTTGAATATCGCTAAAGGTTGTTGGAGTATGTAATATGGATGAAAATACACGAGCAATTGTAAGTCAAATCTCTTGGTCAACATTTTGGATTTGTATGGCAATTTGGAATGGATTAACTATGCATAGTTGTATACTAAACATTAGGCATTAAAATGAAATATAAAGACTTAAAAGTCGGTCTTTCATACATAACTAAAATTGGTAAAGATTATTGCGAAGTAATTCTTATTGATCTACGAGAAGATATTAATAAAAATAAACTAGATAAAGATAAAGATGTAATTTTACTTACTTCATTTAGAAACAAAATATATAAAGAGTGTCGGTAATCTTTTCAAACAACCGATCGTATAAATGCGAACGACAACGCTAACGTCGCTGCTGCCTAATTAAGCAAAAGCGACCATCGAATAAGCAAGGATCTTCTAGTAGCTAATTCGGTGTAATTACAAGAAGAAAAGTAGATGGATAACCAGTCTACAGAAACTAGACATACTTGTCTTAGCTAGACATATCAATGTCAAAATTTCTATGAAGTTGGTTATTGGTGGAACTGGAGCGCTGCTCAAGACGGTCTCAATCGCGAAGATAACATCAAGCAAGCTTTGGCCCTGATCCAGGACACACAAGAGATTCTAGCGAAGCTTCCGAAGGGTATCTGGCATGAATGAGTCAGAGAAACGATGGATTGAAAGTCTGACGATCATGCATAGACTCTCACAAGGAGCTTTGCATGGATCTCTTTCGGCAGTTTCAGAAGTCACAGACAGCCAGTGGGCGTCCTGACGGATCTCGTTGGGGTATCCACAGACAGTACATGATTTACGGCTGTTCCTGCTGCAATTCGATGGACTTGAATAGCTTTCGTAAGTTCTCACGCAAGCGTGCTAAGTTGTGGTTGCGTGAACACGATCGACGACTGATTCGTAAAGGGCAATTGGAAGACTTGTAGAGGATCGTTTAGCAAGGCACCGCCTGGTAAGGATGCTGCAGCATTCGCAGGAAAGGCAACCGATCGGAGTAGCAGCAGCCCCCGCTCCTATGTTTGTTTATTCAGACAAAATAAACTAAACATGTAGATTCTATATAATATCATCTTACGGACTCGGGTTCGACTCCCGACATCTCCACTAGGAAAAAGTAAATGCTTAAAACACCTACTCTAAACGAAGAAACATTAACTAGAAAGCGAGGCAAATACGCTCCTCTTTGGTTTACTGTTTTCGATTTAGGTTTAGAAGGTGTTGTAGATCCAAACGGAGCACCATTAATAGGAGCTGTTTCTTCTGTTGACGGAGAACGTATTGGTGGTCGTTATTTTCCAAATAAAAACGCAATTTTAATTTACCATCATACAGATCCTTTAATTTCACTAGCAACATCCGTTCACGAACTAGCTCATTACCAGATGTATCTTTGTAAATGCGGAACTGTACCAAGATCTTCAAGTCAAAGAGTTAAATGTATATACAAAGGCGAACACGATAAAGATTTTTATGAAATTCTAGAGCCGATGTATAAACAAGCTCAAGTTCCGACATATGCGGCTAGAGCAGTAGAAGGTAAGTACGATTATCCGAAACATTGGAATGAAGATCATTGGTGATGGCAAATAGATCAAATCATTTTAGTCTCGATTCTTCGTCTTTAGAAGAAAAACCGAATCTTGAAAAAGATATCGGTTTTTCAGCTTCTGAAAAGAAAAAAGGTTTATTACCAGATATATCTGATGTTCAAAATCTATTCAATAAAAACAGAGCTAATAACACTGATATTAGTAATAGTATTGATAGAAACAAAGAAGATCAAGTTCGATCCGAACCTTTGGTTAAAAATCGAGCTAATGACGAAAAAAATGAAGATATCGAATCAAAAGAATTCGATATAGAAAAATCTCCAAAAGGTCGTGAAATAGTATTGTATTTAGATCAAGTATTAGCTGATCCTAAAGACAATATTTCACGTAGCGGTAGAATATATCATGCTACAGATCATGAAGTAGTTACTCTTGCTCATATGATTAAAACAAAGGGTTTAATTAACCCTGTAGAAGTATCTAAATTAGATGAACCTATAGAACGTGAAAATCCAACTGAATACGCAAGTTTTTATACTCATAAAGTAAATTCAGGATTTAAACGTTTTTACTCATTAAAGCTTTTAGGATTCAAACAGTACAGATTTACTATTTTTGATAATATATCAGAAGATGATATTCTAATACACAACGGAATAGAAAATTTCGGAAGATCAGATCCGACAGACTACGATCTTGCATTATACATTGCATTGTTAAATAGAAAAAGAAACTGGTCTGCTCATAGAATAGCAATAGAGATTGGTGGTAAGATAGGTAAAGTTGAATCTTTACTTTTAATTGCAACAAAGTTACCTAATGAGTTATTGGATGTTTTCAAGATGAATCCTACGCCAGAAATTCGTCGAGATCTTTCTAAGATTTCTCTTATAGAAAGAGAAACAAAAGAAGAAACTCACCGCGCAATGATGGCAGAATGGATTAGATTGCAAAACGAAAAAACTGTAATTAAAGAAACTGTTTCTAATATACCTAAGCATGTAAATAAAAATATAAATCAATTTAAAGAATCTAAGTCTGGTCAAGTTAGATTTGCAGAAATAAGAAATGAACAATCATCTGCAAATCAATGGTTTGACTCATCTAATAATACATATAGACCTATAACGAAAGAAATGCGTGAATACGGAGATGCTCTTATTCGTTATATTTCAGATCGAAAATTAAGGAGTATATTTAAATGATTGAATTTTTAAATGGTAATCATTGTAGCGAGTACGGATTGGTTAGTATCAATTCAGGACCTCGTGAAGTTTATCGTCATGTCCTAGAGAATTTTTAGAATAATGTTAAGTAGAAAACATTGTATAAAATCATCAAGAGAAAATCTTGTTAGATTGGCAATGTTTTTACATTTAAATATAAAAGATTCTTGGAGTCATAAACATTTAGCTTCATTAGTTTATTGGCGAGCATCTAGACATACTAAAAAATTAGAGTTGATATCAAGATCTTTCATTTAAAGAATAAAAATGTCTAGAAAGCCTAAACGAATAAATAAAACCAAAAAGGTAGATGTTCGTTCTGGTTCTTCTGGATCTAAAGTACGTAAAAAAGATAAAAACCAAAATACGTATTACATAGACCGAAATACTGGTAAACGAGTAAGTGAGAAAGATTGGAAGTTAGAGCGTAAGCGAATTAAGCTTGAACGCGATCATCTTCGTAACGAACGAGATAAAGAACTAACAAAAATCAAACAACCTCCACCGAGACATTTTCCTGAATACGTAAGCGAAACTGGTATTCCAGAAAAACCTCGTAAACAGGAAAAAAAGATAGATTTCGATGAATACGATTCATCATTCTTTGAAGGTGAAGCTTTCGAGGTTGAAGATTTTGAACCATTCGCTATTGAAGGTGAGGATGAAACAGGATGAGCAATAACATCGGACCGACAAAACGATCCGCAGATCACAACGATTACGTCGAGCTTGAAGCTAAGCTAGCTCAAGTTACAGAAGATAATATTCGTCTAAAAGACTACAATAAAAAATTGCTAGCGTCTTTAAATAATAGAGATAAATTAATTAAAGAACTAGAAGTTAAAAAAGACAATCTTATAGACATATCAGTTATTCGTGAATACGTAAATCTACGATCTACAGCAGAAAAGCTTCGAAAAGAAAATAACGAACAATCTGCTAAATTTGGATCAAACCAAGAATCCGGTTCATATAAAACTCCTGTAAATGTAATCGATGCAGGATTGAACTGGACAAGAAAGTCTATCGAAATCTGCAATAAGATTGCAGAGAAACTCGGACTATAATGTCTGCATCTAAACTAAAAATAAAATGGAAAGGACAAATTGTATTAGGTGGTCCTGCTAATTTAGAATACGAAGCAAGACAACAACTAGAAGAAATTCTATATTCATATTTATCTGAATGTTACTACCTTGATGATTCTATGCGAGCAGCAAAGTACGCAGAAGAATTAGCTACAAAGGTTCCTTATCAGATAAAAGGTAATCAAGTTTTAGTATTCATTAATCTAGATGTACTATACAGAAATCCACCAGGACCTTTTAAATGGTGGATTAGAGTAAGAACAGATAATAACGGAAATATCAGTAACACAATCAAACCAGGAACTATCGCGTAATGGATGACATTCTTTACAGATATAGAGGATGGATAATTGCTATTATTGCGTTAGCTTGTTGGTTTGGTGGCGCACTTAGTTGGAACTGTATTGATGGGATGAAATAAATGTCAGATAATGGATTCTGTGATAAACCAGATAGAGATTTTCCTCCTGGTCATAGGTATTATGGTAAAATTAAATGTGGATATCCATTACCTTGTCCTTATCATACTATAGTTATTGATATGACAGATGCTCCAACAACAACAATTCCACCAAACGCAAATATCGATAAAAATACACGAGAAAAGATTTCTGAAATTGTAAATGTACTGAAAAAGGAAGATTGAAAAATGTCAAATCTAGTTTCTGATCTACTAATCAAGATTGCTTGCGATCTTTCTAATAAGCTTGGATATAAGCTTTCTATCGATGTAAACGATAAATATGTTTGGACTGTTAGTATGTATAACGAAGACGGTCCTGCTGATGAATTGGATGGAATTGTATCTACATCAAACGATCTTCAGGATGCATTAGAAGCTTTTATTTCAGAAGCTGAAGATGAAGTTGATTCGGATCCTTCAAGTGTAAACGAATCAGATGAAGACGATGAAGATTGATTAGTTGATTAAATAGGCGCAATTGAGATCACGTTCAATATTGCGCCTCCGATGAAAAACAAAACAAAAAATTCACCATCTACATTAAAACCTTCACATCCAACTGCATTTAAAAGCTCTTTTTTTATTGAAGATAAAGATTGGGATGCAGTCGTAAAAGTTGATTACGATTCAAAAGTAAATCCAATTAGTACAACTAGAATTGCAAAGTTTATTAAACGAATTGTTTATGATAATGAAAATGTTTATAGTATAATTGGATGCATATATAAAGTTTTCAAAACAGCAAAAGGTCACCATTTACGCATTTGGTTTCATAGAGAAAATTGTAAAAAGATAATTACTGCTACATCAATTCTTAGATTTCAAAGAGATCTTAATGACGATCCTATGCGTCAAAGATTTAACTCAGCAAGGGTTAGACGAGGTGAACCTTATTGGAATGTTTTATGGAACCTAAAAATGCGTAACGGAAAGATTATTTCACAAGAAATTGAAGATTATGAACTTAGTCGTGAAATAGAAGATAAGATTAGATTATTGAAAAAGTATTGAAAAATAAAAAGTCTAAACAATGAATACAACAATAAACAAAAATATACATAAAGCAAGAGCTAAAAACATAAAAATAACTGAAACATCTGATGGTGTTAAATTTGTTGAAGCTGAATTGCTTATATTTAAAAATAACGACGCTGAATTGTACGGAGTAACATCTTACGATTACATTCATTGGCGCTCTCCATTAACATTAGGTGGAATAAAGAAAACATTTTTATCTCTACTTAAAATGGGAGCTAAAATGGAATTAAATGAAAAAGATGAAGTAGATAATCCATTAGATGGAGTTGGATCTAAAATTTTTGATGTAGAGATTATTCAAATTGAATGCGATGAAAATGAAGCTCCAGGAAAATTCAAAACTTTCGCTAGAGTAATTATATAATGAGTTTATTTGAAAAATTTGAAAAAAATTATTTAAACTACAAATTAGCTAAACAAGGATCAGATTTAGCTTTTAAATTAATGAACCGTAAATGTATTTGCGGTTGCTTGTGTAAAGATCATAATTTTGTAAATTCTGAATCAAAAGATTTTCCAGAAGCAAAAGTTCCTGATTCATGCAAAAATTGTGATACATGTTTAAAATTCAAACAAAATAAATAAAATGATAACACAAGGTAAATCAGCAGGTAGAATTGAATTCGATATCTGCTTTGAAGAGACAGAAGATAAAGACGGTAAATTTGTAAGATGCTTAATCTATTCTATACCAAATTACAACTGCACTATCGGTCAATGGATGAGAACTAAAGATTCTGCTTTTAAACAATGCATGTCAATAATCGTTAAAGAAAAAAACGTACTCAATACAGTCCATTGAGGTTTAAAGTGATTAACATTGAACACATTAAAATGAATATCAGCAACTGGGTTAAAGCTTGCACTGATACAGCAAAGTCTAAAGGTTGGGGATGGAAAGAAGGAGAAAGTAAAGATCCTATCTTTTTATCAGCACAGTTAATGTTAGTAGTAAGCGAAGCATCTGAAGCTCTTGAAGATCTTCGTAAAGGTTATTTTAAGACTAAGTATCTTGAGAAACGTAGAATTGGTTATGTTTATGATTCAACAGAAGAAGGAAAAGCTGCTTATGAAGATGTAATTCACGACGAACAACTCTATATCGAAGGTATTCCTCAATACAAACCAATTGGTTTTCCAACTGAAATAGCAGATATTTTAATTCGTATTTTCCATATTGCTGGTGAATGCGAAATTAATCTACTTAAGGAAATCACAGATAAAGATCTATATAACAACACTCGTTCGTTCCGTCATGGAAATAAAAATCTATGAAATACTACATAGCAACAAAGCTTGAAAATCACGTTAATCATAACATACTAAGAGATCTTCTTACTAGACTAGGACACGAAATAACATACGATTGGACTATTCATGGGCCTGTATTTGATAAAGGAATCGAAGAGATTGAACGAGTTAATGAATTAGAAATAACTGGAGTTAAAGAAGCTCAAGTTTTAATCGTTCTCCCAAACTGCCAAGAGTTTAATATTCCAACAGGACGTGGTACTCATGTAGAATTAGGTTTAGCTTTAGCATGGAATAAAGATATATACATGATTGGAAATAAAGAAATAATTAAAGGATCACATAAAGCAACAACTTGCTTTTGGCATAATAAGCTAATTAAACACGCAGAAGATAATCTTGATTTGATTATCCAAATTCAAAAAAAGTATTCGTATAAGATATGAGCCAAGAAATCTCTAGTAAAGAATTTAACGAAATTCTTTTCAAAAGAGATAAGAAAGATGAAGAAGAACTTTTAGCGGAAGTAGATAAAGCTGGACCACTAGGTTATAAATTACCTAATACTGGAGATCCTAATTGTATTAGGTTTTTACTAGCTTCATATAGACTATGTAGTAGATTTGTTTTGATTGAAAGACAGCCTTACGTATTAATCAGAAAGAATAATGAAAATGGACGACAATAAAAAGATGCCAACTAAAGATGATCTACGTGCAAATAATCGCGAAAGTCGTCTAGCAAAAGGTTGGGCTCATATTTGTAATATCTGCAATAGAAAATTTACAACACATAGCGGAATAAACAATCATATGCTTGAAAAGCATAAACATTTATTTTATCAAGAACCTGGGAAAGTCGAAACAAAGTAATGTCTTCACAAATAACAATAGAAAAATCACAAATAAGGACTAAACCATGTAGTCCAGATTGTCGACATCCGCAATGTAATAGAAAAACAAAAATAGAAAAATGCTTTTTTTATCAAAAATTATTACTTAATTACTGCAATTACTTAAATAAATGTTCGTTCAGTGGTAGTGTGCGAACGCTATTTACTGGTAGTAGCTATTATTTTTACGATTACTGCTTCGTTGTACACACGATAGAGATTAAAAAGTGTCTAACTACATCCAACAAATGCTTAAGATTGCTTCAGACGTAGCTCTTATGGGCGATGAGGATCGTAAGTATTGTTTAGGTGCAGTAGCTAAAAGAAAAGACGGAGCAATTGTATATGCATACAATGGTCGACCTACAGACGTTCATGCTCCATCTCACGCTGAATTTAGACTAACTAAAAAGTTGGATACATCTAAAACTATTTTTGTATCTAGAATCAATCGTAATACAGGCATTGTTGGTTTGGCTAAACCATGTAAAGCTTGTCAGATTGCGATTCAGAGCAAGAAGATAAATAAAGTAATTTATACTATTTCAGAGAATGAATACGGAGTACTTTTTCTATGAGCAATGAAGAAGATGATAACAACGACGATTCGATGCGTCGTTTTCTTGAAACTCAAAGCAAGTTCTTTATGAATGAAATGAAATCTGAAAAAGGTTTCATAATTGAAATTAGCGGAGAAGATTTAAAGACTCAAATTGGCCAACATGCTCTGAAAATTAAAAAGCAATTAGAAGAATTTAAACTTATCAAACACACAAAATATTCTATTCAAAAAGCTATATTCGATCAGAAAAAAAATGAAATTGAAGGAGTAACTATCGTAAGACCTCCATTAAGCGAATTGCGTGCGCTAGAAAATCATTGCGAAAATCTAATTGAATTTGCAAAACGAGTTAATGTAAAGAAAACATATAAAATACACTTTACAGAATGGTTTCAATTGTTTGATAGAGTTGATTTTAGAATGATTGAAACTGTTGAGATTTAAAATGAAAATATTTGATTTAATTAATACAGCAACAATGCTTATCGATGCATTGATATCTAAAACAAGTCGTTTGGTTCACGCTATAGAATCAATAGATAATCAATTAAAAGAACTAAATAGTATAAATAAATCAAATCTACTTGTAAAAATACAAACTACATATCTACCTTGTAGAGATGAGTGTAAAGACGATTATGGAAATAAAAAACTCACAACATTATTAATACCTTGTCCTAATTGCGGAAAAACATCACGAGTAGAAGACTATGAAAATGTATTTGGTATAAAATTAAACTCATGACAATAATCATACGCGATACCTGTATAAAGCAGTAATATCTAATAGGAGGTATCTAACATGATCAAAACAAACATCGGTCCAGGAATGCCAAAACCACGTCCACGACCTTGTCCGTCATGTTGAGTATATTTGATTGGGTAATTACATCATTCGGATTAGCTTTAATAATTACTCAATCTAAAATATTTAAGTCATTTCGTGAACGGATTAGATTATCATCTACGTTTCTAGGCGATTTAGTTAGATGTATAATGTGTACTGGTTTCTGGATCGGAATAGCTCTTTCGTTACTATTCGATCTAGGCCCTAATATTCACTTAATTCGAATAAAACCTATTCGAATATTTGCAGACGGTTTTGCAACTTCCGGTATTGTCTGGATTATATATGTTGTACTGTACCGCTACTTTCAAGATCCTGCTCCAGAAGAAAAAGACTAGCAAAGTCAAGCTTTTTCTTTTCAAGCAAGAATCGGTCCAGAAAAGTAGTTTCAAGAAACGTACCAAAAGTACGTCTTTCAAGAACCGTACCAACTACAACTTGACGAAAAGTAAAGAAAAAGCTTACCTTGTACGCCAAGGTAAGCTTTTTCCGTACAGTGTAGGTAAAACGTACGTTAGAAAAAACCGTGCCAACTACCTAAACCTACAGTTTACTACAGTGTAGGTAAACTAACCGTAGGTTAATGTTCGCGTAGCAAAACACGTACCAAAGCTTTTCTTGCAGTTTTCGTGCCAAAACAAGCTAGAAACTTTGGCACGGTTCTTAAAACCTTCAAGAAACAGGCTAAAAACGTAAAGTGTCAGGAAAAGTTACACTTCGTAAAGAAAAAAGACGCTGTTTTTCTCGGTGTTTTTTAACTTCGTGTAACAAAACGTGACGGTTTTAGCTCTTTCTAAAACAGGGACTACTAAAAACAGGCTGTTTCTGCAAAAGTAGGTTTTGGCACAAGGACTGCACTAGTCCTAGGTGCCCGGTCGGGCAGAATCTACTTGAAAAT
>WBZO01001411.1_pt1 | contig 37683 bp, 24 predicted proteins | sample 5204261 | NCBI WGS metagenome assembly WBZO01 (sample SAMN12412400, study PRJNA552823) | activated sludge metagenome | isolation source: activated sludge from anammox sidestream of wastewater treatment plant... | place: USA: North Carolina | collected 2017-09
CACGCGAGAGGCGTTCAGCGCGTGACGAGGCTCCGAGGAAAGTGCGGCCGGCACCGTGGAAAGCTCCGAGGAAACCATGCGTTCAACAGTGGGTCGCTTGAGTAAAACGGTCGCTCGAAGAGAATCGCGATTCTCGAGGAGAATCCTCCGCCGAGAACGCACTCGGCTCCGTCCCGGAGCCCCTCGGCGCCGCCTGCCGCGTTCTCCTCACGCACGACGGAGAACACCACGCGCTCGCCACTTCGCCGCGCATCCCCGCGTCGTTCCGCCAGAAATGCGAAACCCCGAGAAGCTCGCGCCGCTCGGGGTTCCGTTCAACGTTGGGTCGCGCTTCTTGGCGCGACTCGAAAATGGCTCCGTGTGCGGCGCAGCCTGCGAACGCTCTCGGTAAACGGGTTTGGGACAGATTCGGATGTTCGTACTGACCCACGAAGGCGCTCGCAGTGCGAAGCCGAGAACTTGGAGCGAACGCGCTGGGACAGATTCGCCGCTTCGCGCTGTCCCATCGTGAGTCCGTCGCCTTGGGATCGCGTGCCCTTGGGACAGGGTGAGCGAAAGCGAGGCGTCCCGGCTGCGCTGGACTGTAGCGGCGAAGCGAGCCTGAGTGGTCCGCATGGACCAGCCACCGCAGCCCGAAGGCGTCGCCGCGAACACCAAGCGCGAGGACCGACGCGCCGACGTGCAGCGCCGCATCGACGAGGTGGCGAGCGTGCTCGCCGAGACCCTGCTCGGCATGTGGCGCGCGAAGCACCGGGCCGAGCGTCGTGGGGAACCCTGGCCGCCGCCCGAGCCGCCAAAGCCGGAGCCGCCTCGCACCTCGGGGCTGATCGAAAAGCCGAAGGGGCCGCTGCGCCGTGTCTTCCGCGAGCTCGAGGCCCGGGATGAGCTGGTCGCGAACATGCTGCTGGAGATGACCTGGTTCCCCACGTCGCAGCTCTGGCTCGAGCCCGCGGGCGGAAAGCGGACGCGCGTCGTCCTCGAGTACGGCCGCGTCGTCATCGGCGTCGCGGTACTCGACGAGTACGGCGACGCCGCGGTGCTCCGGGCGCTCGCGGTCCGCGCGACCTGTCGGCGGCAGAAGCACGGCCGCGCGCTCGTCGAGTACATCGTGCGCCACGCGTACGAGGTCGGCGTCGGCCGCATGTACGCCGTCAGCGCGACGCAGTGGTTCGTCGAGGCAGTCGGCTTCGAGCTTCGCAAGCGCACGATGTTGCCCGAGGACGGGCGTCGCCTTCCGGGCATCATCGACGCGCCCAGCAACGCCTTCGTCTTCGAGCTGAGGCCGACCCAGAACGGGCGTCGCGTGCCACGACGGAGCGTGCCGTGCTCGGCGGTCGAGGCCCTGTTGACCCGGTCCGAACTGAAGGCAGCGCGCTGAAGCCGAGCGATCTCGGACTCGCAGACGGGCGCCACAAGGGCGCCCACGTTGGCCCAGGGCGCGCCGAAGTCGCTGGGCCGGGCGAAAGGTTCGGCGAGCCGAGTTGGCGCGCCTGCGGCGAAGCCTGGCGCAGCGTGGCCAGATTCCAAGCGTTGAGACTCCGCATGGTTACGCACGCCGCTGCGGCTGGCTTTCTGGCCATACGTGCCTCGGGCCGGGCGCCGAACGTGAAGGGCACCTCCTCATGACGTCCTCGCCCTGTTCTGTTCGAGGACGCGCTCGATCTCCCTCTTCACCAACGCGGGCACCGAGAAATTTCGCCAGAGCTCCTCATTGTCGATGAGCCACCTGAGCGCCTGAATCTCGGTCAGCTCGTCGGCGGTGATCTTCTCCGAAATGGCGATGGTCGCGGTTCTTGAGAGCCCGAGCCCCATGAGTGCGATCTGGGTCTGCTGGCTGACGCCGAGCTCCAAGAGCACATTGAACTGGGGCAATCCCTCACGCAGGTCGTCTCGCCCGATCTCGCGCAGATGCTGATCAAGCACATCGCAGTAGCAGCTCAGTCCACGGGGCGCGGCGAAGCGGGCGATCTGCTCGACCTCGTCCATCACGCCTCTGATCGCTGCCGCTTCGTCGACGCTCTTGCCGCCCTTCGAGAGGTACTTGATGCGTTCGTCAATGAGACGAGAGAGCGGGTACCCACGCATCCACTGCGTCACCAAGATGGCGAGGGAGTAACAGCGCTGCGGCGGACCGAGCTCGGGACAGGCCCGCTTGCAGAGTCTCCCGAACACGCGCATCAGCGCCTTCGATGCTGCCTCGTCGGAGGGGTCGCTTGGCAGGAGTTCCTCGACGGGGCCTTCGCGCTCACGGAAGTAGCGGAGTAGGTCGTTCAACGCGAAGGGGCTGATGCCCGGGTTCCGTTCGATGCTCTCGGGCTCGACGGCCAGCCCCTCCACCGCGTCCTTCACTGCCTCAGCGAGGGGAGTCAGCTTCTCGTGGTCGAACCGGCCCGCCCACGGTGCTTCCATGACGCCCTCGTGTCTGACGTGGATCGCAGCGAGGTACGAGAAGACGTACTCGAACTCGGGGTGCTCCTTGGCCGTGTCCAGCGGGGTGCCCGCCTTGATGAACTCGATCAACGCAGGGGCGTGCGCGAGGACGTCGTCGGTCGTTCGCTGGATCGGCTGCCGGGAGCGCTCGCGCGGTGGACCGCTCTCGCCCCACAACTTCTTCCAGTCCGGGTCGATGCAGAAGATGTTTCCCTGAAACTCCTTGCCCCAACGACCCGCACGACCAGCGAGGTTCCAGAAGTCTTCGGCGCTGAGCAGGCGTCCTCGGCCCTTCTGCGGGCCGCGCATGAAGATGTTCCGGCACGCCATGTTGACGCCTTCGATGAGCGTCGATGTGCACACCAAGAACCTGATGGTACCCGAGCTGAAAAGCCGCTCGATCTCCTCCCGGATCAGCAGCGGCATGTTGCCGTAGTGGAAGGCGACGCCGCGTCGCAGGCACGTGGCGAGGGCGAACTTCTTGTGGACGACATGCTGTGCGAGGTCGATGAGGGCGCGGAGCTCACCCCCCGCATCACCTTCGACATCGGCACCGATGAGATCGAAGAGCTGCCCGGCGATCTTCTCTGCCTCCGCAGCGCCGTTCACGTAGACGATGTTGCCGTGCGTGCTGCCACCGATTGCGTGCGCGATGAAGGAAAGGCGCTTGCTGTCGTTGCTTGGCTTGGAGGCGAGCCCGATCTCACCAAGCTTCACGCCTGAACCACGAGCGCAGAGCTGCACGTCCCAGACCTTCGGCTTGCCGTGCCGCTGCGACACCCAGAAGAGGTTCTGCGTGACGGTCACGTCTTCGCTGGCGAACGACCCCTTCGAGAGGTTGGCGCCTCCGTCGGCGAGCAAGATGCCAGGGTTGCTCGTCATCGGGCTCGCGAAGACCACCCTCAACTGGGGGTTCGCCTCGTAGATGCGCTCGATGACGTCCTGAAGAAGTACGCCCCGCTGCCGATCGCCGACCTTGTGCGCCTCATCGACGATGAGCGCGCGTGCCGGCAGATCGGGGTGCGCCGAGAGCAGGATGTGAAGGCGCTCCTGCGTGAAGACGAAGACGCGCCTGCGGACACCGGAGTCGTCCCCGATCTTCAAGATCGGCAACGAGGAGACCGCAACACCATCGAGCCCCTCGTCCCTGAAGAGCTTCCGAAGGTCACCTTCGACCTGGCTGATCAATGCTCGCGTCGGAACCAGGTACACGACCGTGGCAACCTCGGACTCACGCATCAGCCCGGAGATCCACCTCGCGAGGATGAACGACTTGCCAGCCGAAGTCGGCGCCGACACCGACATCCATGCTTGATTGCGAATCTGGTCCCAGAGATTGCGCTGGAACCGGTTCACGCGAAGCAGTGTGTTCCCATGCACCGCGACCGAGTGCTCATACCCCCTGCGCGAGTACTCGAGGCGGGCAGCACCCGGGAGGCGGGTAGCGAACTCCGGCTCCAGGTGCTTTCGCTGCTCGGCAAGTCTGATCGCCGGGTGGTTGGCGAGCGCATCGAGTACGAGGGCCGCCGAGTCCTTCTGCACGTCGCTGGCGTTCGCGTCGCTCAGGCAAGTCTGAGCGATCCTGAGGGCGGCTTCCTGGCAACGTCCCTGCTCCGACTGTGCAAGCACGCTCGCCGAAAGCAGAAGGTAACGCCAGTCGTGTTCGAACTGCGCGTGCTCGTCGAGCCGTACGAAGTTCGTGCCCAACTCACCGCACGCCGCGTCGACCAGAACCCGGTCGACCTGTCGGCGAAAACCGGGGACATCGAGGAGCCAAGGCCCGAGGTCACGCAGCGCCATTGGGACTCCCCCTCGGCTTCTTCCCACGCGGCTTGTGCGCTGTCGTCACGCCCGCAGCCGGCGTGGCCGAAGCTCGCCGGCCGCGCCCGGGCTTGGCAGGCGCAACCGAAGCAGCCGGAGGCGTCGCGGAGGGCGCGTTCGGCACTACGGCCGGCACAGGCGATACCTGTTTGGCCACTCCAAGTTTGTCGCGCAGCAACCGCCTGAAACCATCGGCGGACGGAAACGGCACGAACAAGAAGTGCATCGCGAACGCATCGAGCTTCTCCTCGGCGAGCCGCTTCTTGACGTGCCCCCTCCACGTCGGCAGCGTTCCGGCGATCTGCTTGGCCATCGCCGCAAGCTGCGTGGTTGAGGGGCCGCTCGGATACGCATCGCAGTCGAAGCCGACCAGGCAGAGCCCACGGAACTCCAAGGAGTTGAACTCGTCCGCATCGGGATCGAGGTACTTCTTGAGAGCCGCCTCGAGCGCCGGATCGTCGAGGTCCGCGTGCCTTTGGAGGAGCTGGAGGTCACGCTGACCCGAGGAGTACTCTGCGAGCATTGGGCGGATGGACGCCAGGCACTCCCGCACGGCCCCGGTGACGTCGCCGTAGATCTTCGACTCACCCCAGTACAAGAGCAGCTTGCCCGTCGTGGGATCGACCCCCGCGTGGAGCCCATCCGCACCGTGAACGTGCATCCTGGTGTTGGTCTTGAGACTCATCTTGCAGATGAGCTGCGGGAGCCGGAGAAGCTTCTCGGCCAGGGCGAACAGCAGAAGCTCTCCTCCCTCGCCGCTCTGTTCGAGATCGGTGAACAAACTCCTCGCTTCGTCGGCCAGGCGGACCAGTTTCTGCGTCGATCGGCTTCGCTGGAATTCCTCGTCCGCCTCCCGAATGTGACTCCTCGGAATGGCGTAGTCGAGAACGTGCTCCGCGATGACCTTCACGAGGTCCTCGGTGCGTGGCCGTCCGTTCCCATCGAGCTTTAGGCAGTGGCAGTGCGCGGTCACCAGCGTGCCATCGACGGTCACGTGGCTCTCGACGTCGTGGAGAAGACCGCCCAAGGCCGTCAGCGTTCCTCGCGCAAGTCGCTTCAACGCTTCCTCAAGCGGCTCCTGTGCGGGCGTCGTGGAGGTCGTCGATGCAGGCGCTGGCGTGGCAACGGCCCCCGTGGTGTCAGCGCTATCCGTCATGCGTCCCCCTCGCCGGGTAGCGCGCGCCTCTTCCACTCCACGAGCGTCGCGTTCGCGTCGTCGACGTTCATCGTCTCGCGGGCGATGAGGCCGTGCTCGATCTCGGGTGGGAGACACGGCTGGAACTTCGAGACGCGCGAGCGCTGGCCGGGATCGACGAGGCGCGCGGCGTCGTCCCACGAGAGGGTGCGGGCCGCGAGCGCATCGATGGCCTGCCTGATACCAACCGCGCTCTCGGCGGCGCCGTTCGAGAACGTGATGAAGGTGTTGCCGGGCGAGACGCGCTCGCCGAGCTCCAGCTCGAGGAGCCCCGCCAAGACGCGGTTCCCAGCCCCGCCGCCGAAGGTCCACCAGCGGCAGCGGCCGTCGGGATCCTCTTCGAGGGGCAGCGGTCCGTCGTCGAGGAAGGCGTGCGATTCGCGCTGGAGGTCGAGCTGCGTGACGGCGCGCTTGGACCAGGACGGGTCGGTGTCCTTGCTCGCAAGGACCCGGCGCATGGCCTGGCAGAGCGAGCGTTCGAGGCTCACAGGCAGGCCGAACCAGCGCGGGTAGCCACCCACCTCGGCGGGCTCGACGGAACACGTCCCGCCCTTCCAGTCCACACCGACGATGCGCCACGGACGGCCGGCGAGCACGAAGTTCGGAACCTTCTGCTCCTTGTCCTGAAGGAAGGATGCGTCGACAACGCCGACCTCCGACTGGCCGTGCATCACACGCAGGACGCGCGGAGTCGAGAACACCGCGTAGAGCTCCAGGAAGTTCTTCGCTCCGTAGAGCTTCTCGCCTCGCGCGCCGAGTGCGAGGCGAGCGTCAGCCTCGACGAGGATATCGTTGTCGACCATGTGGCGGACGATGCTCTCCCGCTCGGGCGCCGAGACCTTGCGGAATGCCGCGCAGCCATCGAGCCAAGTCCACCAACCGTGCGTTGCCGAACCCTGCTCCTGCATCGCCAGCGCGATGGCCTGGTGCGCGAGCACATGCGGCGACCAAGCCGAGGGCGCAGCAGGTTCGATGTAGCCCCTCCTGAACAGGTCGATGATGGCGGCGGCGCGCAGAAGCGCATCGTCATCGGTCGCGAGGAAGGTGCAGTTGGCCGTTGAGCCCGCGCGTCGTCCGGTACGCCCCATGCGCTGCAAGAACGACGAGACGCTGCTCGGAGCGTCGATCTGAATCACGTGGTCCAAGTCGCCGACGTCGATGCCGAGCTCGAGCGCCGAGGTCGCGACGATGACGCAGTTGGTGCCTTCCTCGAAGGCCTTCTCGGCGGCCGTGCGTTGCGAGAGAGCCAGCGACGAATGCGACAGGTAGACATCGACGCCTCGCTGCGAGAGACGATGGCCAAGCTCCTCGACGCGCCTGCGGCTGTCGACGAACACCAGCCGTCGCGTGCCCGGGTACAGGCGATCAATGAGTAGCGCGGCGTTCTCCAGTGTACCGACGAAGTCGAGCGCGAGTTCCGGCGGCTTGCGCGGTCCGCCCGGATCGACGACGCGCTGGGGTCGCAGGCTGCTGCCGCTGAGCCACTGGACGATGACCTCGGGATCTCCGACGGTCGCCGACAGACCGATACGCTGGACGTCGTTCTCCGCGATCCGCGTGATGCGCTCGAGCAGTGCCACGAGGTGTGCGCCTCGATCATCGCCTGCGAACGCGTGTACCTCGTCGATGACGACGGCGCGCACGTGCGCGAGGAAGCGACGCGCGGGCGTGCGCGTCGAGAGCAGCATCGCTTCGAGCGACTCGGGCGTGATGGCGAGCACGTCGGGCGGCTCGTCGATCATGCGACGGCGCGCGGGTGCCTTCACGTCGCCGTGCCATTTGCCTGCGCGCCTGCCGATCAGCCCCGTGAGAGTCGAGAGGCGCGCCTCCTGGTTGTTGAGGAGCGCGCGAATCGGCGCGACGTAGAGCACCGAGACGCCGCGCCAGTCTTCGGCATCCATCTTCGACAGGAGCGGCAGAAACGCCGCCTCGGTCTTGCCCCCGGCGGTGGGCGCGAGCACCACGCAGTTGGCGCCGTCGAGGATGGCCTCGGTCGAGAGCGCCTGCACCGGACGCAGACCGCTCCAGCCCAGCCCGTTCGCGATTTGGTAGCGAACGGCGGGGCTCAGGCGGTCGATGGCGTCCGGGCGGCTCGTCACAAGTCGATCTCGATGTCGTCGGGCTTCTTGCCGGCAGCCGCTGCCTGCTCCTCGAGCGTGAGCTCCTCGGCGTCGATGCGGATGTCGAGGTCCTTTGCCGGGTCGAAGTCGGGGAACAGGTCGACGCGGTCGAGGATGGTCGCCACCAGCTTGCGCAAGAAGATGCGCGGGGCGACGCCGACCTTGCCGCCAAGCTTGCCGGCGACCTCGTTCGCGAGCCCCGTCAATACGCCGTCGGTGACGCGCTCCTTCATGCGCTCAGGGTGCTCGGTCGGGTACAGGTCACGCACGCGACGGCCCACTTCGATCAACCGCTGCTGGTCGAACGGGAACAGCCGCACCTGGACGTCGCGCGGGTTGTCCCACTTGGCGTCCCCCGAGAAGTCGACGTGGAGGCGCTGCGCAAGGGGTGGCAGGCGCTTCACACCGTTCGGTCCGTCGAAGAACGCGGGCGTGCCTGTGAAGAGGATGTACAGGCCCGCGAAGCGCCCGCCGTACAGGTCGTCGATCAGCTTGCGGATGGCCTCGAGGCTCTTGTCGCGGCTGTCGGAGCGGACGCGCTGGATGGTTTCGACCTCGTCGAGAACGAGCAAGAGGCCCGGACGCCCGCACTGCTGCAGCACCGCGAGCAGCCCCCGCAGAAAGCCGAGCGCGCCGGTGTGGTCGATCTCGCCTTTGATACCCGCGTGCTTCTTGATGTCGGCGCTGACATTGGGCTGGCCCATCAGCCACGCGATGAGCCCTTCCGCGAGCGCGTGGTCCTCGGCTACCTCGGCGGCGTGGTACGCGCGCAGGACGGCTGCGTACTGCGGCTGCACCGCGCTCACGTCCTTGAGGCGCGCCTCGAGCAGGTTGCCGACGCCTTCGGCAAGGGCCTTCAGGTCATCGGGATCGCGCAGAGTCTTCGAGACCTCTTCCTCGAGGCCCATCAACCACTGCGAGATGATCGCGCGGAACGCGCCCGTGTCCCATTCGGCTGTGCGGAGCCCCTCGGTCGCGCGGCGGTAGACGGTCTCGAGCCGATGCAGCGGCGTGTCGTTCTCGGAGACCTGTACCTCGGCGACCGCAAAGCCGCGCTTGAGCGCCTCCTGCTGGTACCAGCGCGCGGTGAAGCTCTTGCCGCAGCCGAAGTCGCCGCGCAGCGCCTTGAACACCGCGCCGCCCGTCGCGCAGCGATCGAGCTCCTCCTTGAGCGACACGCCGAAACGATCGGTGCCGACTGCGAACAGGTCGAGGCCGCGACGCGGCACCGTTCCTCGGCGCAGCGCCTCGATCACGTCTTTGCGGAGGAGGACGCTGGGGCCCGTCGTCTCGCTCATTCGCTGACTCCAAACTGCGAGACCAACCTCGCCTTGTGCAGAACGACTCGGCGGCCTGCGACGTCGTGCTCGACGATGGCGAAGCCGTCAGCGTTCAGAACACCCATGCGCGCGACGACACCACCGACCTGGTGGGCACGCACGCCGCAGAGCCGTGCGAAGTCGGCCGCTGTCAGCGCCCCGCCACCTTCGACGAGCACACCGAGCCATGTCAGCACGCGCTCGACATCGGGCTTCGGTAGACCGGAGACCTGCTGCGTGAAGAGCTTGGACGCGCGCAGCTTCGCGACGAGCGCGGGCTCCGTTGGCGCAGGCGGCGGCGTCGTGGGCGTCTTCGCCGCAAACTCGATGCCCGGCAGCGCAGCCTGCGCAGGCGCCTTGGTCGGCTCCACCGCGGCGACGGGCGCTACGGCCGGGCGAGCGATCTTCAGAGCCCACCAGTCGGGTTCGGGCAGCACTCGGCACGACAGCTCGACGTCGTCGCCCGCAACGCGATCGAGCCATTCGGGGCCGATCAGGAATGCGGGCGCGACGGCTTCGGCGAGCGAGAGCCCACCGTGCTCGCCGTAGTGGGGCGCGCGGTTCGCCAGCGCCGTGTCCCAAAGGGCCGCGATGCCGGCCGCGCCACGCGGCTTCCAAGACGTCCGAGGCAGAAGCACTTCGCCATCCTGCGGCTGCTCACCTTCGGCCAACGCGCGCCAGCGAGCGCCGCCCTCACGGCCAGCCGGGATGCGCCCGCCCGCAACGCGCATGGCGTCACCCGCGACGTGCCCGTGGTCGGCCACCAGCAGCACCGCGCGCTCCGCGCCGTCAGCCGCCGAGAGCAGCGCTTCGAGCGGGAGGATGGGCGTCTTGCTGTAGTCGACGGCGACCTGGAGGCTGCCCTTGAGCTGCTCGTCGATGGCGTTCACGACGACCGCGACGACGCGCTGGTCGCCCGCCACCGCCTGCTTCACCTCGTCGATCAGTTCATGCCCGGCGTGGATGTCGCGGCGGAAGAACACCTTGAGGGGCTCTTCACCGACCAGCTCGCGGATGTGCGGGTTCGAAGCCCAGCGGGAGTCATCCTTGTCCGTCCCCTGGTCGCCGAAGCGCGGATCGGCCACGCCCGCGAAGAGCGCGGCGCGGCTAACCTCGGTCAGCGTCGGCGCGGCGGCGAGCACGGGCGGGATCGGGAGCTGCCCATTCCATCCCGGCGTGCGCCACGCGATGGGGCTCCACCGGCGCTGGTCGCGCAGACGCTGGAGCACCTGCACCGCCGCCGCGTAGCTCATGCCATCCATCAGCACGAGGAGCAGCCGTCGTTGCTCGCCGCCCTTGAGGAACTGCGCGACGACGCGCTTCGTGACGTGCTCGATTGGCAGCACCTCGTTCGAGGGCTTTCCGGCATCGACCCACGCCACGTAGGCCTTGGCGAAGCGCTGGTCGTCGGCGCGCGCCTCGGCGTCGACCACCTCGTAGAGCTTGCGGACCGCAGCCATGAGCGGGTCGCCCGCGCCGCGCATCCCGCGCAGGGCCTGCCGAGCCCAGTCGAGGAAGCCGCCCTCCTCGGTGTAGCGGCGCGCGAGATCGACGGCGGCCTGCCACTGCGTGCCATGCTCGGCGAGCTGCGGGCCGACCCGACGCGCCAGCAGCCAAGCGGAGAGGCGCGCCGCCATCTTGCGGGCCTCGACGTGTTCCGACCGACGAAGCACGCGGTCAAGGCGGTGCGCGCTCAGATGCTCGAATGCCTTGAGCAGCGCTTCCAGCGCCTCGGGGCTGGGGGCGTTGACGAACTTGGTCAACGAAGCAGCGGCCGCCGCTTCGCGCGCGGCGTGGCCTGCAGGTAGCCAGTCGCTCGCCGTGGCGAGAGCCGATGCCCCCCCGCTCGTGGCGTGCTGCTGCGCGCCTTCGAGGAGCCTTCGGTCGGCTTCGTCCTCCACCGAGAGCACGGCTTCGAGCAGCGCTTGCGCGCTACCTGTCGCGTGGGCACCGCGCACCTCGTTGGCGAGATTGGAAGCGATGCTCGCGACCTGCCCGTTCACGAGGCCGCGCAGGTAGGCGTCCTCGCTCTGCTCGACAGCCACGAGGAGCAGAAGCGCCTGAAGCGCGCGATCCACGATCCCGAGCTCCCACGCGCGAAAGCCGAGCACACCCACCGAGCCGAGCCGTGCTTCGAGCCACGCGAGGAGCTCACGCCGCACCGCTCGCAGGAGGTCGTCGCCCTCGCTCGCGCGCACGAACGTCGGGCCAGCGTCGGACGCTCGCGCCCAGCGCAACCACGCCGCCTCGGACTCGAGGGCGCTCTCGGGGATACCGAAGCGGGCCTCGAGTACGCGCTTCCAGAGGTCGTTCGTCGTGAGGCGAAGCCCGGTGACCTTGCGCAGACCCGTGACGCCGCCTGAGAGTACGAGGCGCGCGAGCGCGGTCGACGCGAGCCCCTGATCCACCTGGCGCGCGCCGAAGAGCGCCGCGAGGCGAGCATCACGCGCGACGTGATAGATGCGTCCGCCCGCGAGGCGGCACGAGACATCGAGCGGCAGCGCGTCCTCTGCCCAGTCGACGAGGTACACGCTGCCCGTCGTCGTCGGCTCGCCGGGCGCCGGCAGCTTCGAGCGGAGCTCCAGCTCGCACGACGTCGGGACGATCTCCCACCTCAGGCCGTCGAGCTCGAAGCGTCCTGGCTGCCCTCGACCGAAGAGCGCGAGCAGCTTGGAGCGGTGGTCGCGCCGGAAAAGGCGCTCCACCTCCAAGCGCACGTCGGCATCGGAGAGCAGCGGGGTCTCGGTCATTCCGGCCTCCGCTTCCACGCCGTGATGCGGATGCTGATGCGCGAGGCATCCTTGCCCTCGGCTTCGAGGCGCTCGGCCAACTCTCGGAGCGTCGACGCGGCGGCCTTGGCATCGAGGAGATCGTTCGACGCTTCGAGGACCAGCTCTTCACCAGCCGGCGGCTTCGGCGGCTGCGGCTTCGTGGTGGTCACACGCAGCAGGTCGTCTGCGCGGCGGGTCAGTTCGCCAAGGCCATCGGCGAGCATCTTGTTGATCTCGTCGGCCGCGAGCAGCGACGCGAGGTCGGCGAGGAGCAGCTTCGCGCGCTCGCCCCGTTCGGCGTCACCGAGCAGCGTCTTCACTTGCCGCAGCACGATCCACCGCGCGTCTTCGAGCAGGAGGCGCTTGCTGGCGGCGGCCGTGGTGAAGTTGCGGCCCATCGCCGTCAGCGAGGTCTTCGGCGTGAAGCCCGCCAGATCGCGTACGATCGAGGCGCCTTCGCCCCGCGAGAGCTGCTGGAGCAACGCCGCCGAGGCGCGCGCCGTTGCGAGTCGCGGCGCGTCCGCTGGCTCGGCCCAGTCGCGGATCTTCGGCTCCAAGGCTGCAGGCAGCTCGGCCGCGTCTGCCACGTCCTTCAGCTTGGCCTTGAGCGTGTCGACAAACAGGGAGAGGTTGCGCGCGCCGAGCGAGCGCCCGCCGATGGCCACGCCGAACAGCTCGCCCGCACGGTTGAGCGCTTCGGTCCACTCGGCCTGCGTGGGCAGCTCGGGGCGCAGCAGCTCGACGTCTTCAGGAAGCTGGCCCGGGCGCGGCAGCGTGTAGCTCTTGCCGTCGCGGCGGAAGGTGCGCCCACTCCACGAGGCGTAAAGGGAGATGAGCACGTCCTGCACCTCGGTGGGCAGGCCGCGCGTGCGCTGTGGATCGAGCCAGCCGCGCACGTTGCCGACGGTCGGAGTGTCGATGCCCGCCTGCTGGCGCTGCTGCTCGATCTCCTTGAAGGGCCGCTCGTTCAAGAGCACCGCCACGTCGCCCGTCTCGGTGATGCCGAGCGGATCGGCGTAGGCGCGCAGGTCGTTGCGCTCGCCCTTCTCGACGTTCATGCGGCGGTCGCGCTCGTCGAGGAGCTTGTCCACCAGCGCGCCGATCTTCTCCATGCGCGTCGCCGACACCGTGCCGTCGAAGCGCGGGTGGTGCGGGTACTTCTTCGACAGCATCGTGTCGACGACCTGCCGGAAGCCGTCCTTCATCGTGCCGGCGAGGACCGCGCGAATGTCGAGATCACCAAGCAGCGGGATGAAGTGCTCGTCGACCGTGCGCGACTGGTCGAGGAAGGCGCTGTCGTTCGCCATCGCGAGGCCGTACGCCTGCGCCAGCGTGCGCTTCACCAGCGCCTCCTTCTGGGCCCGCAGGCTCGCGAGGTCGGCGCGCGTCGTCGACTGGTCTTCCACCCGAAGGTGCCCGAGGTACTTGCGCGCGTCGCCGTCGAGGATGTGCTCCAGGATGACCAGCTCGCCGAGCTCACGTTCGAGCGAATGCGAGAAGAACGTCGGCAGCCACACCACCGTGGGGTTCGGCGGCGCGTCGGCGGGGCGACTGTCCCTGAAGCGCTCCACCGTCCGCAAGTCCTCGTCCGGGCCGTGACCGCGCTCGTCGAAGGGGTAGTCGACGATGAGCTGCCACTCCAGCTCCCGCGGGCACGTGAGCGTGGTGTCGTCCATCTCGCGCACGTTGCCGTAGCGGACGCGGCCCTTGCGACGCGTGCCGTGGAAGGGCAGCTCGGCTTCGACCACCGTGCCCTCACTGTCGAGCTCGAGCGCCTGGAACAGGAGCCGTCGCATCGCGTTCTTGCGCGCGCCGGGCGTGTCGGCTTCGGCGGCCTGCGCGAGGATCGGCTGCAGGTCGACGCCCGCGAGGTGGATGTTCACCTCGGGATCGGCTTGCTCACCGAGCCGCAGCGCGCCGACCTGGCTCGCCCAGTCGCGCAGCCGCTGCGCCACGACCTGCATCTCGGCGCCCGGGATGGGCGACGCGATGGTGCCGTGGTTTAGGTGCGCGAGCCGCTTCACCGTGAGACCCTTGAACGGCTTGGCCTCGGGAACGAGGGCCGCCATCAAGAGCGTCTTCGCGAGGCGGTTGTCGTTGCGGCACATCTTCTCCTGGCAGCCGCTGCAGCCGAGGCGTCGATCGTGGTCTTCACGCAAGCGCTGGCACTTCGCGGGAGCGTCGGTGTTGTGCTGCCGCCGGATGATGGGCAGGAAGCTCTCGCGGTAGAGATCTCGCGCGCGGTCGAAGCGCGCCTTCATCACCGGATCGTCGATGGGGTCTTCGCTCTCGGCGAGGGCGTCGAACGCATCGCCCACGGGCACCACGCGGCCGGTCTCCAGGTCGGGCAGGTGCGTGACGAGCAACTCCATCAGGATGCGGATCGCGGTGCGCTCGCGTTGCAGACACTCGGAGAGCGCGACGAGCGCTTCGATGAGCGCGGGCGAGAACGGGTACACCTTCTTGAAGTCGGCCTCGTCGCCCTCGCTGCCGATGAGCACGCTCTGCGCCTGGCCCGCCGCGCGCCAGGTCTTGGCGAAGTCGTCAGCGAGCCTCTGCGCAGAGGACTCGTCCTTCGGGCGCACGACGCGGTGGGCGACGATGGCCGGGAGGTTCGAGTCCGCCAGCTCGACGACCTCGAAGCGGCCCTCATGGTGCGACATGTTCCGCTGCGTCTCGGCGCGGAGGGAGCCCGAGGCGTGCTCGCCGAGGAACTGGCTGATGTCGCGCTGCCGCGCCATGAAGCTCACGATGGGGATGGCGCGGTCGGCGTCCTGCGCCTCCTTGAGCTTCACCATCTTCTGCGTCTCGCGGCCGACGAAGCCCGGCACGCCCGCGTTGCCCGCGAGCCAGAGCACCAGCTCGTCGAGGTAGAGCACGATGGCGTCGAAGCCGAGCGACTTGGCATGACGACTCATGACGCCAAGCCCCGTGTCCAAGTCAACGAACCGGCCCTGCTGCGCCGTCCACGACTTGAAGAACGTCCGCACCAAGTCGCTGAACAGCTTGGCGCGAGGGCTCTGGGAGTCCCGGTCGACCTCGCCGACGTACGTCGCTCCGGCGGCGGCCTCGAAGGTGGCCGCGTCCCACTTGCGGGCCTCAGCGAGCTTGCCCCAACCGCTCGCAGCCTGCTTCACGCCGCCATTCAGCTCCTCGAAGAACTTGTCGTCGCCCATCCTGCGTCGAAGGTCGCGCGCGTCGTCGAAGAGGCCCTGGTCGGCGTAGATGGCGGGCGTCGGCGCTTCGGGGTGGTTCTTCGCCACCCACGCGACATACGAGCCAAGGATCTTCGACTCCATGTCCTGCGCGCCGAGCATGTGGATCGGGAGTTGGAGGAGCTTCTTCTTGCCGATCCACTCGTTCTTCCCGCGAAGGGTGTGCAGCTCGCCCCGGCTCCACGGTGCCGGGTGGTCCGCGAGCATGAGGTCGAGCAGCGCCATGAAGTGGCTCTTGCCGGCGCCGAACGAGCCGTGGAGGTACGCGGCCTGGCTGCGACCGTCGCGCAGCGCGCTGCCGATGATCGACAGCGCGTGTTCGAAGGTCTGCACGATCTTCGGCGTGATCGCGTAGTCACGCACCGTGCGGTCGGGGTTACCGATGCCGCCGGTGAGATCCTGAACGAAGTCGCCCTTGCGAACGGCCTCCGGTAGGTCGAGCAGATCGTGGATGCGTGTCGTCATGCTTGGTCTCCAGTGGCCACGTACCGAGCAGGGCGCCCGGAGAGCTTCTCAACGAGCCCGTCGGCGATGAGCTTCTTCAGCGCCTTGGCGACGAGCGCCTTGGTCACACCGACTGCGCTGGCGAGCTCGACGTCGGTGGGCCCCTCGGGCGGCTCGGTGTCTTCGCCGTCGTCCTCGTCTTCCTCTTCGACCTCGGGCTTCCACGCGACGAGCGCGGCGAGCACTTCGCTCGGGTCGATGGTCGCGCGCTTCGGCGCGGCGGGCGGCGTCCACTTGCGGAGATCTCCAACGGCAACGCCGAGTGCGTGCGCTTCGCCGGCCACAAAGTCGCGGAAGAACTCGCCGAGCTTCATGCCGCCGAAGGCCGCCGAGGGCTCGTTGTGCCACTGGAGCAGCCACGGCACGCGCTCATCGAGACCCGCGAGCAGCGGCACAAGGCGGTCCTTTTGCCAGCCGTCTTCGGCCTTGCGTCGCTGGTAGAGGCCCGAGAGCGCCTGCGCGACCTGCAGGTGGTCCCAGCCTGCCCAACCGACGAGCGGCGTGGTGTCCTCGTCGGTGTTGCCACCGGGCACGGTGATGAAGCGCTCCTTCGGCACGTCGAGCTTGCCGCGCAGGCCCCAGTAGTGGCGCAGGAAATCCTTGGGCCCGTACTTGTCGGGCACCGGGATGTTCTTGAGGTTCAGCCGTTTGAGCTCGGCCTCCAGCTTCTTCTTGTCCTCGTCCTCGATGCGCTGGAGCCGCCAGGTCTCCTCCCAGCTCGCGCGCTTCTCCATGCCGGTCTCGGCGTAGCGGTAGCCCGCGAGGAAGGGCACGCCCTCGGCATCGACGAGGTCCGAGAGCAGGCGCGCGAGATCGAGCCCGCTCTCCTCGGTGAGCAGCTCGTGGGCTGCGGCTACGGCTGGATCGCGCGCGAGGTCGAGGGAGAGCTGACGCGCGGTGCGCAGCTCGGGCTGGCTCTGCTCGCGGAAGCTCCGCTCGATGCGTTCGAGGAGCCAGTTGCGCACGGCGTCGGAGAACGCTTTGGTGTCGTCCGGCGGTGACCAGCGGCGCTTGGTTTCGGGCGTCTCGAGCAGCCGAAGCTGTTTGCCGTGCTCGGCGTCGTCGAGCAGGCGCAGGCGTTGGCGATAGAGGTCGGCGAGCGGACCGCCGACGTCCTTCGGGGCTTCGCGCTTGTGGACGCGGAACCACTCACTTGCGGAGATGTCGGTAGCGACCTCGCGTGCGAGGCGCACCTCGAAGGGCCGGTGGCTCGGTTCGACGGGAACGCGCACCGCGTCGACCGACGGTGCTTCGACGGTGGGCAGGCCGAACAGACCGTAGACGCGCCAGTCCATCTCTTCCTGGAGCGACACGAGGATGCCGCGCAGGCGGGCGCGCTCGGCGACGCTCTTGGTGCGTGCGTCGCGGAGCGCGGCAAGCGTGGGCGTCTTGGCGAGGGTGGCCGCGACGACCTTGTCGGCGGCGTGCTCGGCGACCCGCTGGACCGTCTCTTCGGCGGCGACGACGAGATCGAGGAGCTTCTCGCGCAGGTCGTCGAGCTTTGGGACCGGGAGCTGCTGGAGCAGGTTACCGGCGTACTCGAGGCGGTCTTGCCACGGCGTCTTCGAGAGGCGCGCGCCTTCGCCAACCTGGTCGCCGCCCTTCGGGAACATCACGAGGCGGCACCAGAACGCGACGGAGGAGGAGTTCAGGTAGCCAAGGAAACTCTGCTGATCCGCCCCCGTGTAGTCAGGCTGCAGCTTGATGATCGGCGCGTGGTTGTTCAGGACAAGGAGATGGTCAACGCGACTGAAGTGCGGGTGCGTCGATACGAACGCGAAGACGATGAAGTGAGGAGGGGTGACCTTGTTCCAATAGAACTCCTGAAGCTCGTACCAGGTCAGGCCCCGCTGAAGCATCGGAACTCCGAAGCGTCGCCGGGTGCTGAGGTCCGTCCGGTACGACCAGAGGAAACGGAACATGCCCTGCTCGCGGTCCTCCGGGACTGGCTTCGAACCATCACCGAAAGGCCAAAGGCAACAGTTCTCGATCGCGACAGTCCAGTCTCGAACGTGCTCGCCGGTGACGAAGGGCTTGGCCGGCCACGACCCCAGACGAGCTGGGTTTCCGACCGGATGGACATAGACGTCGTTGTTGCCGGTCACCGAGAGAACGCCGACGCTGGTTGCGTGAACATGCAGCGCCTTCGGCGCCGCACCCTCGAGCTTGCGCATGAGTGAGCGGCCGCCACCGCCGACGAGCACCCAAGGATGCCGACGGAGCTCGGCACTCCTGATCACCTCAACCGAAGTGTGCGTGCCGTCGTAGCCAACGTTGTTGTGATTCCGCGCGATCTCGGACCATGCCGGCGCGGTCACCGGATCGGCGGGCACGTCTCGTTCACCACGCTTGCCGAGTACCGCGACGACTTCGGTGTCGCCCGAAGCTCTCCGATTTCTTCCGAAGAGGAGGAGCGTGGGGGTGCCGTGTCCCGGCAAATAGCAGCCGGACGTATCGATTACCTTCTGGACGTCGAGACGTGGCAGCACCTTCTCGATGAGGACCTTGCCAAAGTCCCGCTTGGTCCAGGCATTGCTGTTGATCAGCCCGACGAAGCCTCCCGCTGCACCCAGCTCAAAAAAGCGCTCCGTGAACGGCGCGGACAGCGAGAACCTACCCGCCGCGCTCTCGTACATGTCGTGGTACTTCTTCCGCTTGGAGGCGTCCTTCTCCGAGATGTACGGGGGGTTGCCAACGACCGCGTGAAAGCGCCTGCTCAACACTCGCTCAACGGCACCGCGATTCTCGAGGCGGAAGAGCTGGTCGCCCCACGCGATGTCGTCCATCGAGATCTGCTCGGAGAATCGCATCTGCGTGTTCGACTTCTCGCCGAACCGATGCAGCAAGCTGTCCGCGACGACGACGTTCGGCTTGATGTCGGGCGCCTTCTCCAGCCGCTTGATGCCCACCGCGTCGAGCAGCGCCAGCACCAGGCGGAAGCGCGCGATGGCGACGGCGTAGGGGTTGATGTCGACGCCGTAGACCTGGTCGAGCGCTCGGCGGGCGAGGTCGGCGACGTGCTCCGTCGGCGCCTCCTTCTGCCAGCGGCCGAGCAGGCGACGGAACGCGCCAAGCAGGAAGTGGCCCGAGCCGCAAGTCGGGTCGATGAGCGTCACGTCCTTGAGCCCGAACTCCGCGATGGCCGGATCGAGCGTCTGGTCGAGGATGAACTCCTCGACGAACTCAGGCGTCTGGAGGAGCGCGTAGCGCTTGCGGACCGCCTCGGAGAGGTCCTGGTACAGGTCCCCTAGGAAGCGGGTGTCGTCGCCCGCGAACACCAGCGCGGGCGCGCCGCTCGCATCGCGCTTGCGGAAGAAGTCGAGCAGCGCCTTCGCTCCCTCGCTCGATGGCGAGAGGACCCAGACCGGGTTGTGCTTTGTGTCGAAGACGTCGCGCGCCCCGGGGAGCTTGGAGAGCTCGCGGAACACGGCGAGCAGGTACTCGCGCGGCCCGAGGAAGGGCGCGACCTGCAGATAGAGCGCCTCTCGATCTTCGGCGGCGCGCAGCGCGTCAGTGGAGGCGCCCGCCACGCGCGGATCGATGTAGCCGCGGTCTTCGAGCGTGCGCACGAAGACCACCGACAGGATCCACGCGACGGCGAGCTGGGTGACGCGCTCGCGCCGCCACGGGTCGAAGCCGAGGCCCGTCTGGCCGGCCTTCTGCTCGTCCTCCCACGCGGCCTTGAGGCCCGCCTCGACACGCTCCGTCTTCGCGCGCGCGAGGAGGTCCTTCTCGAGCGCCTTGAGCGCGGGCTGCAGCAGCTTGGGCAAGTTGGCGATGCTCATGACTCAGGGCGTCTCCGCGGCTTTGTGGGCGTTCGCCAGCCATGCGTCGGGCATGACGAGCCGCTGGGAAGGGAGCGGCGCGGGCACGGGCAGCCGACCGTTGATGGAGGGCGCGGTGCCGTCAGCGTGCGACGGGACCACGAGGAGGATGGCGGGCGCGTCGCCGCGCTCGGCGCCATCGACGATGCGCGTGAGCGCGCCCGAGAGCCCGTAGCGCGCGAGCGCGCCCGGCCATGCAAGCACCAGCGTCTGCTCGCGACACTTCAAGAGGCCGTCGACCACGCCGTCGGTGGCCTGGCGCACGAGCTCGAGGAGCAGCGGCCAGTCGGGGCCTTCGGGGCCCGCTCGGTCAGCGCTCTCGATGTTGGCCCACTCGACGCCGAGCTCGGCGGCGGTCTTCTTCACGGCCTCGAAGAGTGCAAGGTCGAGCGACACGGCCTTCGTCTTGAGAGCCGAGGCGAGCGCATCGGTGGCGTGGCTCGCGACGTCGGCGCGCACCTGCACAACGCGAAAGCGTCCAGCCGCGACGCCGCGATCAAGCTGGTCCTGGAAAGCTGCCGCTCGCTGCGCCTCGGGGCTGCGTCGTTGCGGTAGGCCCGGCGCAGTTGGCTTGCGCGAAGGCAGCGCCACGGTCATCGACGTGTGCGCATGGACGCCGGGGCGCGCGTACTCACCCGCGCCGACATCGGCCATGTAGACGAGCCCGTGCGGAGCGAGCAGCGCATCGAGCGCCGGGCGCTCGGGTAGCGGCGCGGCCTCGGGGTAGCGGGCCGCAATGCGCTTCTTCACAACGTCGGGCGTGAGACCTGCGCCCGAGAGCGCCGCGAGCGAGAGCGCCAGAGCGCGCCCCGCCTCCATGCCGCGCGGATAGAGCTCGAGGCGAGCCGAGGCGGCGGCGTTGGCACTGGCGCGCGCGGCGAGCGCGAGGCGCTGGTCGGCGGGCAGCGCGGCCAGCGGCGTGCCCTCAGCGACCTCGGCGAGCTTGCTGCGCACCACTTCGGACGATGGCAGCGGCTCGGTCACGGCCAGCGCGTCGGCGGTATCTGCCAGGGCGGCGAGTGCGTCGAGCACTTCGGGATCGCGAGCCATCCATGGGGTGCTGCCGATACGGCGCCAGGTCGCCGGAGGGTTTGGGCGCAGCTCGAGGGCCACGCGCACGAGGGCGGCGGCCATGCGAACGTCGTCGTCACTCGGCGCTCCGTCGGTGCGCGCCTTGGCCAGCGCCTTCGCGATGTCGACCAGAGGCGCGGCGGGCGCGAGCGCATCGAGCGCTGACGACACGGCTTCGTAGAGCGAGGTCGCGGCCGCGTTGCCCGCCCAGCGCTTGTTGCGGAGCTGCTGAAGGCTCGCGTGGATCTGCGCCGGATCGATGCCAAACGACGCGGCGACCTCGGGTGCGGAACGCGCGGCGGCAAGCCCCGTCTCCGGCCGCCCATCGGGCAGTGGATCGAGCCCCGTCAGTACGCGGAGCCGCTTGTTCATCTCGCTCTTGCTGGCGGGGCCGATGAGCTCGCGCGCCCAGTCTCCGAGCGAGCCGGGCGTGGGCTCGGCAGCGGCGAGCGCCACAAGCCGCTCGCGCAACGCTTCCGCGCGAGGCTTGCCGAGCAGCTTCTCGATGCGCGCCGCGTGTGCCAGTGCGGCGTCGACGGTGGTCTTGATGCCCGCCTCGATGAGCCGTGTGGCGGTGCTCGTGTCGATGCCGGTCTCGGGCTCGTCGAGCACGAGGCGCGGGCGCGCGAAGCCGGGCACCAGTACGGGTCGGTTCTCGACCTCGAAGCGTGCGCGCAGCTCGTCGGCGACCTTCACGATGTCGCGCGCCACCTGCGTGCCGACGCCGCGCACCACCGAGAGCTGGTTGCGCGGCAGGAGCAGCAGCTCCGCGACCGTCGAGACGCCCGCGCGATCGAGCGCGTTGCGAGCGCGAGCCGAAAGCGGCAGCGCGTCGACAGGCGTCTCGGGACGCACCTGATCGAGCGCGATGGCCGAAGCGCCGTCGTCGGCCTCGGCCTCCACCGAAAGCGCGTGGACCCATGCTTGGCGCATGGCTTCCGCGCTGGTGAAGCGCGCCTTGCTGTCCTTGGCGAAGGCCCTGCGGAAGAACGCGGTGAGCCGATCGCGCACGGCAGCGTCGAAGCGCTCAGCCTCGACGACGATCTCTGAGGTCGCGTCGCCTTGCGGCAGCGCCGGGCGGGCGGCGGTGAGCGCGTGGTAGAGCACGGCGGCGGCGGCGTAGCGGTCCGCTTCCGCGTCCCACGCGCCGCGCAGGTAGAGCCAGGGATCGCGCCACTCGGCGGTGCCCGCCGTGATGGCGGTGGAGTCGGTCGATGAGAGCGAGAAGTCGAGGAGCAAGAGGTGGCTCTGCTTCTTCGACAGGCTCGTGAAGCCCACGTTGGTCGGCTTGATGTCGCGGTGGGTCACGCCCGCTTCTTCGAGGTACTGCACCGCCGAGAGGAGGTCGTCGCCGTAGCGTCGCGCGAGGTCGAGGGGCAGCGTGCCCTGCTCGCGCAGCACGTCGCCCAGGCTGCGGTCGCCCGCGAACTCGAGCAGGAGGCACGGAAGGCCCCCGAGTGTGACGACATCGCGCAGCGCCACGATGTGCTCGTGGCGCAGGTCGCGCAGCGTCTTCGCCTCGGAGAGCAGGCGCTCGCCGCAGCCTGCGTCGTGTGGGACCTTGAGCGCGAAGTCGCGCCCCTCGCGGCGTACGTGGAGCACGAGCGCGGTACCGCCGGAGCCGAGGCGACGCTCGACGCGGAAGCCGCCTTGGAGCGTGTCGCCCTTCTGCGCTTCGCGAGGATCGGCGCCGGCGCTCGGATCGGCCGCGGGCCGCGTGAGCGCTTCGAGGACGAAGGTATTGAACCAGTCGGAGATGTCGTCGGCGCGCGCGTGGAGATTCGGCTGGGTCGCGAACGCGATGGCCTCGTCGAGGATGGCAAGGTCCGCACGCACCGACGAGGGGCGAAGGCCGCCCTCGCCATCCTTCGTGCCCTTGATGCGCTGTTCCCGCTCGGCGACCGTTGCCGCCGGATGCTGACCGGTGAGCACCAGCCACGCGAGGCAGCCCACCGAGAACACGTCGCTCTCGTAGGTGGCCTTCTCGGGATCGGCGAGCACCTCGGGCGCCTGATACAGGCGGTCGACGTCCTGCGAGAGCTGATGGAAGTGCCGCGTTCCGACGCTGGAATGCTCGATCCACGCGGCGGTCTGGAAGCGGTGCAGGCGCACGTGGATGCGCCCGTCGCTGCCGCGACGCACGAGCACTGAGGCGGGAGACAGGTTCCGGTGCAGGACGCCGGAGCGGTGGCAGTGCGCGACCGCCTCGACGATCTGCTGCAGGAGCCCGAGGCGCTCGTCGAAGGTAAGGTTCGGCTCCTGCCGGATGAAGGCGTGGAGTGGGAGCGAGTCCTCGAAGGCTTCGAAGAGCACTGCCGGCCCGAGCGGCGCGTCGTCGACGAACGAGCGGTACGCGAGGATGCCAGGGTGCGTCCCGATCTGAGCGAGCGTCTGCGCCTCGCGCTTCGCGGCGCGGTGGAGCTGCGAGCGCCGCTCCGACGACGTCGCAGCGGGCACGAGATAGCTGCGGACGCGGGCCTGGTCGGTCTCGACGACCGAGTTCTTCGCGAGGTGCTCCTGGTAGCCCTCGCCGTCGTCGAGCAGGGCGCCAAGCTGGTAGCCGCCCACCACGCGCGAGGTCGTGCTCGGACGCAGGCCAATCTTGTGCGCAGCCTGGAGGAGCTGCTTCATCATCGGGCGGTTCACGATGCGGCGCGCGTCGCGCCCGTCGAGCCCGTTTACGAGCTTGCTGCCGACGTCGTCGGGGAGCAGCAGCCACGGCGGGCGGCCGCCGTCGAGGTGCACCTCGGTGACGTTGGAGAGGAAGACCGCCGCGTGGACATAGGGGCGCTCGTGGCCGAGCTGCCGCTCGAGCAGATCGCCGAGCACCTTCGCCTTGAGGTTCGCACCGGCGTACGGGCACTCGATGGTGCGGCGGCGGCCGTTCTCCGTGATGGTCCAGTCGACGATGTCGCCGGTGAGCACGCCGGGGTGGCTCTTGATCTCGACGAGGAACAGACCCTGGCGCGAGAGGAAGAGGAGGTCGATCTCGTAGAGGCGGCCCGAGGACGGATCGTAGAGCTCGTGCAGCTCCCACGCCTGGTGCGGATCGGTGTCCGAGAGCGACCCGTGCTTGTATACGAGATCGAGCGCCTGCCGCTCCCAGGGGAACGGAGTCGGTCTACCGCGATGGATGCGGGACTCGGGCAGAGCCACTACTTGCCCCCCACCTTGCGCGCCAGCTCGGCGGCTTCCGGCTCCGCGTCAGGCGAGACCACCGCCGCGTCGAGGTGCGCGAAGCCCAGCGCGCGCAGCTTGTCGGCCTCGGTCGGGCGCACGAGCGCCGTGCGACCGCGCGCCCCGAGCAGTACGGCGGCGAGCCCCGCGAGCTGTCGCCACGCCGCCTTGTCCGCGACGACGACGACCTGATCGGTCCACGAGAGCGCCTTGTTCTCGGCGAAGACCTTGGCCACCGAGACGATGGCTGTGCCACCCGCGACGACGAGCTTCGTCGACGGCGTGACGGACGACACCGGAACGCTGCCCGCCTTCACGCCGAGCCCGTACGCGACGTGGTCGAGGGTCGCAGGCGCATCGGGCTCCGCGAGCAGACGCTTCGCGGAGGCGTCGTCGATGCCGCCCCAGTCAGGCCCGAAGGGCTCGTCATCAGCGAGGCCGAAGAAGCCGAAGCACTCCGACGGCGAGAAAGCGGCGCCCCATGTACCTGCGGCGTCGCGCAGCAGGATGTCGATGCGGTCGCCCACGCCGAGGGCACCGGCGAACTGCGTCCAGCGGGCCTCCGCGTCACGCCCGAAGCGGCGGGCCGTGGTCTCGCGCGCGTCGAGCGCTCGCAGGCCGAGCACGGCCGCACCGTAGAAAGCAGCGCGATCCTGCGGGGTGAGCGGGCTCGTCACTTCGACTCCTCCTCGCCAGCGGCGCGGCGGGTCTTCGCGTCGATCCAGGCATTCAAGTCCGTCCGGCGGAAGCGCCACTGGCCTCCGACCTTGAACGCTGGCAGCTCCCCCTTCTGCGCCATCGTGTAGACGGTTTTCTCAGCAACCTTGAGCAGTTGCGCGACTTCGGGAAGCGTGAGGATCTCGTCCGTCATTGGGGGCGAAGCTCCGGCAGCGGTTGGCAGAACTTGCCAGCGTTCGCCAGAGTACACCGGGCTTGGGGTGCCCCACAAGCGACGGGCGCGGGTCGCGCCTAAAACAGCCCGAGCTGCTTCTCGGCCGGGATGGGCAGGACGCCGATGATCACCCAGGGGTTCGGGGCCACGAAGTGGAACTGCTGCGTCGTGCCTAGGAAGAAGTGCAGGTCCTTCTTCGTGAACTCGTCGAAATACTTCTGCCGGACCTTGGCGAGGGCCTTGGGCTCATCGCCATTCGTCGAACGGAGGCAGTTCCAGTAGAGGGCGCCCGCCTCCCAGTCGAGCACCTGCAGCTCGCTCTTCTTGCCCGTCGCGTCCTCGAACTTGTACGAGAAGCTGTAGGGCAGCTTGTCGATCACCTTGAACGTCTCGCGCCAGGTGTTGTCGGCGAAGAGGTCGTACTGCTTGGTCGCGTCGCGCATCTCGCGGACCTTCTCCGGGTCCCACGCGCGCTCCTCTTCCTCCCACACGAAGTCGGTGATCCGCGTCGGCTTGAACACGGCGAGCGAGATCTCGTTCGCCTTCGCGCCGGCGATCAGGTCATCGAGCCGGTCGTAGACGCGTGCGGTCTTCAACAGCAGCTTCCGCCGCTCGCGCCACTGGTCGTCGGTGTCCATGTGGCCCACCGGCTTCTCGAGGTCCGCTGAGTCGAAGGGGCGGTAGGTCTCGGGGCGTGGGTCGGTGGTGTTGCGGACGAGCCGCACCTCGAGCCAGTCGTACTTCTTGTACTGCTGCTCCTCGTTCAGGCGGCGGAACGGTACGGGATAGATGCGCACCCACGTTCCGTCCTCGCGCACGCCCGCCGTGCAGACCGTCTCGCCATACTTCCGAGAGAGCGTGGGGTACGTCTTGACGGTGATGAGAACGCGCTGCTTCTCCATCGTGCCCCCACATTCTCACAAGTGCTTGGCGGTGAGTTCCTTGCTGCTCTTGCCCTCGAGCGCTTCAGCGACGCAATGGCGGTGGCACTGGTTCGGCTGGTGCTCGTAGCAGGTGAGCGTCACGCGATCGCCAGCATCCATCCAGCCTTGGATCTTCTTCAGCGCCGCTCCCTGCTTCGGGAGCCACGTGCGCTCGTAGTCAGCAAAGAGCGCGTCGTAGTCGGCCTGCGTGTCGAGAGACTGCCGCTGCTCTGATGCGATGCCGAGTTCGGGCAGATGCTCGTAGCGGATGCCGACCCCCTCGCACCCGCGCGCGAGCGTGTTCTTCGAGAAGCCGTACTTCCGGCTGATTGGGTTCCGGCGCACGTCGCAGAGGAGCGTGACGCCGCTCTTGAGCAAGATGGTCAGGTAGCTCTCGAGCGTGTGGCCCTCGTAGCCGATGGTGCTCAGCGCAGGGCCGGTCGACTTGGCGCGGACCGCCTTGATGCGCGCGAGCGCCGCGTCGTCGCCCTTGAGGACCCGCTCGGCGATCTCGCTGCGGGTCGCGAAGAACGGGAAGCGCCGGTACGTGTCCGCCACCAGCGCATCCCCGTGCAGACCACGGTGCCGCTTCGCGAAGGCCGCGAGCTGCATGTCCATCGTGCGCCCGATGATCTTCCGCCCTTCGGCGGTGATCTGCCAGCCGTCCTCATCCTCCAGGAGCCCACGCTCGATGAGCTTCCGACGATCTGCGTAGGACGTGAACGAGAACGCGCCGAACTTGTACGGGACGAAGTCGTAGGGCGCCTCTCCCGTGGACGCCTCCTGGCAGTACAAGAACAGCAGCTTCTGGAAGTCGAGCATGCCTGATGTGCCGCCGAGCGCATCAAGGAGTTGCAGTAGCTGGCGCTGCCGCGAGAACAGCATCGGCGTCGTGCGCGTGGAGGTGCGGGCGGTCGTGGCGGTCATTTCGTCTTCCTCGTCGTCGTTCGCCGCACCGGCTTGGCCCGCGTACGCGCTTCGCTTGCTCCACCGGCGCGCACCCAGTCGTCAACCTCCGAGAGCTTGAACTTCCAGAGCTTCCCGACCCGATGGGCAGGCAGCCCCTTCGCGTCGATCCAGCGGTACACCGAGTCCTTGGCGACGCCGATGTGAGCCGCCACGGCGTCGACAGACACCCAAGGCTCAGCGCTCGTCATCGGTGCCACGGCTCGCATGCGCGCAGAATCTATCAAGATCCAAGCGATCGGACAACTTCCGACGTAAGTCGGTCAAAGTCGTTCAGACCCCACGATGCGCGCCCACGCCGCCCGCTGCTCGGCCCACGTCCCGGCGTGAGCCACGTCCCGAAGCGTTCGCTCGGCCATCGGCTCGGTGCCATCGACCCCTTCGAGGGCCAGCACCTGCTCCTGAAGGTCCGCGGCCAACATGAGCAGGTCGAAGAGCTGCGTGACCCGGGCGCGCGTGAGCCCCAGCTTGCGCGCCAGGGCGGCCTGGTCGGCCACGAGCCCGCGCTCGATGGCGGCCTGCAGGTGGTGCGCGAGCGCGAGCTGCCGGGCGACCTTGGCGGGGCGTCGCACGGGCTCGGGCCTATCGGGCGGCGGCGGCGGGGTGAGCTCCACGCTGCGGCTCCGGCGCCAGAAGATCGGCTCCTCGATCACCCGGTAGTCGCTCGGCGTGTTCTTCCGCGCGCTCTCGTCGCTGGTCTGCCGGTCGCTCACTCTGCCTCCTTCGTGCCCGAGGCGGCGCCGAAGTCGATCAGATCGACGCGGCACGTGCCCTTGCCCTCGTCGACCACCACCTTGTCGATGAGCGCGCGCAGGAAGCGCCCCTGGTTGTCGGGCGACATGTTCACCCAGACCTTGGCGAAGTCGCGGAGCGCGGCGACGAACCAGGCGTGGTCCTTCCTGGCGATCTCCAGCTCGGCGGCGTCGCGCTCGAGGTCGCGGAGCTGCTGCTCGCTCGCGGCGAGACGGTCAGCCTCGACGCCGAGCTTCTGCTCGACGAGCTCACGCGCACGCCCGTCGAGGCGCACCAACTCGTCGGTGAGCCGGGAGGCGTTTGCCGAGCACTCGGCGATCTTCGTCGCCAGCTCCGCGCGCAGCTTGCCGAAGTCCTCGCCCTTGCCGGCGGTGAGCGTCTCGAGGTGCTTCGCGACGCGCTCGGCCAGCGAGCCGTCGGCGGTCGCGTTCGAGATGCGGGCGACTACGAACTCTTCGAGCGCGGCGGCGGGCAGCGGCCTTCCGGCGCACTGGTCCTTGCCGTACTTCTCGCGCCGCGAACAGCGGTAGTACCTGTGCGTCTTCCCGGTGGAGGGCTTCGTCGTCGAGCCCGGGCACATCATCTCGCCGCAGAGCGCGCAGCGCACGAGGCTCCGCAAGACGTAGTCCGGGTTCGTGCCGGTCCACCGCACCACGCGGCTCGTGCCCGCGAGGATGGCCTGCGCGGCGCGGTAGGTGGACTCCTCGACGAGCGGCGGGTGCTCGCCGGGATGCAGCTCCTCACCGTACATCATGAAGCCCGCGTAGATCGGGCTCTTGAGGATGCGGCCGATGCCCTCCTTCGACCACGCGAGCTTCTTGGTGACCTTCGAGCCGCGCGGCAGGAGCATCCGCTCGTTCAGCAGGTGCGCCACCTTCGCCTGCTGTCGGTGCATCAGGAACAGGTCGAAGGCCTCGCGGACGACGCGCGCCTCGAGCTCGTTGACGAGGAGCTTCTTGTCCTTCACCGAGTAGCCGTAGGGCACCGGCCCGCCCGTCCACTTCCCCTTGCGACGGGCACCGGCGATCTTGTCGCGGGTGCGCTCGCTGATCATCTCGCGTTCGAACTCAGCGAACGACATCAACATGTTCATCGTCAGCCGGCCCATCGCGTCGGCCGTCGAGAAGTTCTGCGTGACCGAGACGAACGAGGCGCCAGCCGCTCCGAGGCGCTCCATCACCTTCACGAAGTCGAGGAGCGAGCGCGAGAGGCGGTCGACCTTGTAGACGACGATGACGTCGACCTTGCCCGCCTCGACGTCGGCCATCAGGCGCGTGAACGCGGGGCGGTCAATGTTCGCGCCCGTGAAGCCGCCGTCGTCGTAGCGCTCGTCGACGAGCTTCCAACCCGGCTGGCGCTGGATGTACGCGAGGCAAGACTCGCGCTGGGAGTCGAGGGAGTTGAACTCCTGCTCGAGCCCCATCGTCGTCGACTTGCGCGTGTAGATGGCGACGCGCCTCGTTTCGGGCTCGACGCTGCTCCTGGTAGGGCGCCGGCTCATCGCTCCTCCGGCGCGGGCTCGGTGGTAACGGGCTCGACCAGCTTCGCCTCTCGCTTCTCGGCGAGGGCGACGAGCCGCTCGAGGTTCTGGTTCATGCGCGCCAGCTCGCGCACGAGCGACGGCATCGTCGCTTCGTAGAACGTCTGGCCCATGCGGGTGCGGAAGAAGTCGCTGCTCATGCCGCGCTCTCCTCGCTCGCGGCGTCGCCGCGCTTCTTGAGCCCGAAGAAGAGGAAGCCGTTCCAGCGCGAGCCAGCAATCTGGTTCGCGATGGCCGAGAGCGTCTTGTACCTGCGCCCCTCGTACTCGAAGCCCTCGACGCAGACCGTCACCTCGTGGGTCTTGCCATCGAAGACGCGGCGCACGACGGTGCCGACCGGGGGCACGCGCGGATCGCGAGGCTCCGTCGTCGCGGTGCTCAGCGCCGCGTCGAACTTCGTCGCGGCGTCGCTCGCTGCGGCAGGTTCGCTCGCGGGCTGCCCGAGACGCATCTGCCAGCGCTCAGGGAGCTGGTCGCCGAGCTGCTGGATGCGCGCGATGGCCCCCTGCGAGAGGTCGCCCTGGAAGTTCGCTTCGATGCGCCAGGCCAGACGCTTCTTCAGGTACGCCCGGTTCCGCGAGCGGGTGGGTTCGCCGTACAGCTCGCGGTACTTCTCAGCGAGCGCCGGGACGTTCATCGTCTCGAGCGCGGCGAGCTGGCTCGGCATGTCGTCGAGCCTGCGCATCTCGGCGCGAGATCTGGCTGTCGTTTTCGTCATCGTGTCTCCGTGGTTCGCGAGAGCGCCATGCCCACGCGCCTGGGGCATGACGGCTTCTTCCCCCGTGGAAGACAAGGCGAGAGCCTGGGAGAGCGACGACCTCACGACGCACCTCCGCTCGCGGCTTCGCGTCGTGCGCGGCGCTCGCGCCGCCACATGTCGAGCAGCGTCACGGCGAGGATCGAGGCGGCCTCGTCGAGGCGGCGCTCACGGTCGGCGTGGCGCTCCTCGGCGCTCTCGGTCGCGGGTGCGGCCGCGCTCGCGGGCGGCGTCGGGATCGCGTTCATGGGACGGGAAACGCGGCCCCGATGGGCGCGGTGGGACAGGGGGATCATCCGCTGCCTGATGATCCCCCTTGCGCCCGGTGTGCAGTGTGCAGTATCTACTGCACAACACCTCCCGGGCATGCCGTCCGGGACGAGCGAGCGACATGGCCAAGCGAGAGAAACTCGGACATCGCCTCAAGCGCGTGCGTATCGCCCGCGACCTGAGCCTTCGCGAGACAGCGAGCAAGGTCGGCGTCTCGCCGACGTACCTGTCGCGCGTCGAGAACTGCCTCGACCCGAGCCCGCCCACCGAGAAGACGCTCCGCGCCCTGGCCGACGTCTTGGGGGACAACTTCGACGAGCTGATGCAGCTCGCCGGCCGCGTGCCAGAGGACGTCGAGAAGCTGATCAAGGCGGACCCGGACATGCCCGTGATGTTGCGGCGCGCCCGCGAGCAGAACGTGACGGGCGCGGAGTTCCTGGAGTGGCTCGAGACCAAGAAGAAGGGGGGCAAATGATTCCAGAGCTGAAGGTCCCCTTCCTGCACGAGAAGCAGGTCGAGCGCGCGGCGAACGAGCTGCTGCACAAGTACGCCAAGGACAAGGGCAAGCCCGTGCGCGCGCCCATCGAGGTCGAGAACATCCTCGAGGGGTACTTCGAGCTCGACCTCGTCTACATCGACCTGCCCGACTTCATCGGCGTGCCCGACGTGCTCGGGGCGACGTTCATCAAGGACCAGCGCGTCTTCATCGACGAGTCCCTGATGATCGAGGGCAAGGAGGGGCGTCTCGCCTTCACGCTCGCCCACGAGGGCGGACACTGGTACCTGCACCGCCCGCTCATCGAGATGGATCAGGTCACAGCCACACTGTTCGGCAAGGACGACGTGCCCAAGCAGCCCACCATCTTCTGCCGCTCCAGTCAGAAGAAGGCGCCCGCCGAGTGGCAGGCGGACAGGTTCGCCGCCGCGCTGCTCATGCCCGCCGCCGACGTGCGTGCCACCGTGCGGGCGCTCTGCGGAGACACGCTGCCGACCTGGGAAGACGTCGAGGCGAAGCGGAAGGCGCGCGTGCTCGACGAGAAGCTCCGCGACCTCGCCACCGAGGTGATGGCGAAGGGCAACTTCACGAACGTATCGAACGAGGCGATGCGTTACCGCCTCCTGGACCTGAATCTCGTCCTCGACGCGTCGAACCCCCAGAGGAGCCTGCTGTAGCCGCACGGCTTTGCCGTGCTCGGAGTGTCCACGGTTTAGTTCACAGTTCACAGGAGACGTCGCCATGCAGCTCACCCCCACCGCTACCAACCCGACGTCGCTTCGCGGCGTCCTCTTCGCTCGCGAGGAGGGCTGAGCCATGGCCACGTTTACGCTCCGACATTTCTCCAGCGCCGAGTCGCTGCAAGCCGTGCAGGCCAAGTACCTGATGGACCTGCTCGACAAGCACGCCGCCTACTTCGCGACGCGCGGCGTCGACTTCGGCTCCTTCAACGGGCACGGCCCCGACTACGAGGCCATCGCTGCCGTGCTGATGACGCCCGACGAGCAGACGCCGAGCGAGCTGATCGACGACCTCTACTACGTCGACGAGATGGCCACGGCCGACGCGATGGACGGTCTCCTGGGGGCGGCATCCGCCGCGGGCGTGAAGCTCGACGTCGGTGACGAGCCGACGCCCGCCGACGTCGCGGTGCAGGTGCGGCTGCGCGCGCCCGCCCTGCTCGAGCAGAAGCACGCCGAGCACTTCCTTCTGCAGCGGCGCCGGACGTTCGAGTACTTCCAGTCGCCGGACGGCGTCGACACGAAGTACCGGGCGCCGGGAGCCAAGAAGCTGCGGGCCTGCGAGGACGCGCTCGGCATTCGGCTCGAGGCGATGAAGCGAGGGCGGACCTGCAAACTGTTCGTGTTCCCGCGTCCCGACGGCGTCTGGTTCCTCGTGCGGCGTGGTGATCCCTTCAAGCGCGAAGGCTCCATCGAGAAGACCGGGATGACCTCGGTCTACTACCGGCCCGAGAAGTACGACGTGCTCAAGTACGATCAGGGGCTCGGCGAGCTGTCGGTGAACGCCGAGGGCAACAAGAAGCTCGTCGCGCTCTACCGCGAGCTGTTCGGCGAGCTGCTCTTCGGCGATCCGAAGCGGTTCCCGAACACCGCCAAGTACACGCTCGCGCCCTTGCAGGACGACGGCGCCGACGCGCTCATCTGCAGCGACGTCGAGGGCATCGACACCATCACGCTGAAGGAGGTGCAGATCCTCTGGGGCGGGCCCCAGGGCGAGATCGAGATCCGTCGCGCGAAGGACCTGTTCGAGGCGCTCAAGGGCCGCAAGAAGGAGCTGCCCAAGGGACGCCTCGTGAAGGCGAGCTTCCTCGTGAAGTTCACGGACGCGAAGACGCCGCGCACCGTGACCATCCGTCCGCAGAACATCGCGAGCTACACCCGCGATTCCGACGCGAGCGTCGTCGAGGCGTGGCTCACGGCCCGCGGGTTCGTGAAGACGCCCACCGTGGAGGCGCAGGATGCAGACCTTGCTCCGGCTGTGGCGGTCGCTTGAGGCGGCGCCCTGGAACCGCGCGGTCCTCGCCGAGTGGCAGGAGCGCTTCGGCCAGGACCTCGCGCTGCTCAAGCCCCACCTGAAGCCCACCGGCGAGCGCGCCGGGGTGTTCCCGTGTCCGAACGGCGGCGGCGACGGCTGCCCGCGCCAGGTCCACGAGCGCGACGGCGGGTTCGTCGCGGTCTGTGGGAACGTGCCCGCTGAGTGCGAGCCCATCCCGCTGACGAAGACCGACCTGGCGGTGCTCGCCCTCGATCGCACGGCGGCCCTTGGGCCCGTCGTGGCGCGCGTGTGTGCCGAGGAGGCGCTCGCGGCCACCTGCGTCGCCGCGCTCGAAGGGCTGCTGCCTCTCGGGGTCCTGGAGCGCCGCGTGGGGCGAACTCTGGTGGTGCTCGCCACCGGCGAGGAGAGCGGGCAACGCGGGGCGATCCTCGAGCTGCGGCGCGCGGCGGGCGCCGACGCGGTCGCGGTGGTCGTCGCGGGGCGAACGGACGCGCGGCTCGTAGGTGAAGGCCACGCCGAGCTCGGGCTCGACGCGTCGGGGCTCCGACTGCATCGCGCGCTGAAGCTGCTCTGGCCCGAGTCGTGGGCGGCCCGCGCGAAGGCCAAGGAGGCGCTCTTCGAGGACGTCGAGCTGCTGTTCGCCTCCGAGCCGGAGCGCCACGTGGTCCGCCTCAATGGCGAGTTGCTCGCGGCCTTCCGGGTCAGCGATGCGAAGTTCGCGCGGCTCCTCCGGCTCGCGGCAGCGCGGGCGGCGGCGCCCGACGTCGAAGAAGGCGGCTGGCTGAAGAAGGCTCCGCACCTCCAGCTCGACGAGCGCGAGGTGGATCTCGTCGAGCTGCGCAACGCGCTCGTCGCTGACCAGCCCGACGGGTACGCCAACATGACCGCAGCCGAGCGCAAGGCGCTCCTCCAGTCGTCGACGGACCGCCCGGGGATGCTGCGCCTGCCGCTCAACCCGCGCCACGTCCACTTCGACCCCAGCCTCGCGAACCTCCGGCTCCTCGGCGACAAGCAAAATGAGCCGCGCGAGGAGAAGCCCGCCAAGAGCAAGCGGAAGACCTCGGGCAGCGACGAGCTCGCGCACAACAAGACGCAGGCACGCGCCAAGGCGATCAAGATGCTCGGCGAGGCCCGCGCCCTCGGCGTGCCGCTCCCGGACGACAAGACGTTGAAGTCATGAGTCGTCGCGCCCGTAGCGGCCCTTGAAGTTGTCACGGAAGCCGCTGCTGCTGCCCGCCTCGGGCGTCGGGAAGTCGTCGGCGGTGACGACCTTGGTCTTGGAGAGGTCCACGAGGAACGCGCGGCGCCTCCCGCTGTCGAAGGTGACGCGCTCGCTCTCGGCAGTGACGAACCCGCCCTGCTTCTTGCTCTCGGTGACGAGGCGGCGCAGCGCCTTCAGGTCCACCATCTCGCCCTCGTAGTCGATGCGCTTGCAGTGCGCGCGAAAGGCGTCGTACGCGCTCTCGAGGTGGACGGCGAGGTGCCCGCTCTCGAACACGTAGTGGACCTTGTGCTTGAGGTCTCCCTGCACGGCCATCACGCCGAGCATCTCGAGGAAGTGGTCGAGGGCGTTCTTCACGCCGTGATCGGTCTCGAGCACGTCCTCGAGGACGGCGTTGACGGCGGCTTCGACGCCGAGCTCGTCGGGAAGCTCGCAGCCGCAGTGCTTGGCGAACTCCTCGAAGAGATGCACGCCGAGCAGCATGGCCGTGAGGTTCTCGACGATGCGCACGGGCACCTTGCGGCCGTCGAGGAGCGCCTTGGCCACGGCGCGCGCGACCTCGAGGTCGGCGTCGAAGTCGCGCCCGAGGCAGAACTGGATGTAGCGCGGGGCGAACAGCACCAGGTCCACCAAGCGCAGTTCCTTGTAGGCGGCGCGTGCGGTCGGGTTTTGCGCGAGCGTTGTCTTGTCCGGGTTCGCGGTGACGATGCGCTCGAGCAGTGCGGCCTCCGTGGGGCGAGTCTCGCCCGCGACGCAGACGGGCGCCTGCAGGTGGTAGCTGTTCACCTTGAGGTCGGGACGCCCGCGCTCCTCGGTCTCGCCTCGATACAGCCGGCGCAGGTATCGATGCAGGGTGTTCAGCCGCTGGCGCTGCATGTCGTAGGGCTTGTACTCGTCGATGAAGACGGGCACCGAGCGCGTCGACGTGAGGAGCTTGAGGAGCGCGAACTCGGTCTCCGTCGCGGAGTACGGCTCGGCGTCTCGGATGCCGAAGAGCGGCCACATGATGTCGATGCAGAGGCTCGACTTGCCCGAGCCCTGCGTTCCCCAGACGAAGAGCGTCGGGAACGTGCCGACCCTCTCCATGAAGCGCGGCTTCATCGGCGTGGCGAAGAACCAGCCGATGACGGGGAGCATCACCTCGGGCCGGTTCACCTGCGGCAGGCAGCGAAAGACCGTCGCCGCGACCTCGAGGAACGTGTCCTCGTCGACCTTCACGTAGGCGATGCGCTTGTCGAGCGAGGCGCCGCTCGGGACGTACATGACGGGCGACGGTTCCATGAAGCCGTCCTTCCCGATGGCGCAGTTCGGCCCGAGCCAGACGTGGTGCTCGCCCTTCTTGTAGTCGCCGAGCATGTTGGAGCCCGGACGACGCGGGATCTCCCGGCGCGCGAGCACTCGCAGGAGCCCCTGGACGTTGTTGTCGCTGCCGGTCCACTGGAGGTCAGCGGACGGGAGCTGGCGAATGAGGTCGCGCTTGCTGTGAAACGCGGTGAGCGGGAGGCGTAGCCCCGGCACCTTGCCGTGCTTGTCGGTGAGCGCGTCGCCGAAGATCATCTCTCCGTCCTCGGTGAGGACGCGCATCGTCGGCTCGATGGTGAACGACGAGATGACCTTCGACTCGCCGCGCGCGGTCATGCAGTAGTAGCAGGACGCGTCCTCGAAGATCGCGCCCTCCATGTCCTCGTCGCTGTTCTCGGGATCGGTGCCCTCGCCCTCCTCGCGCGCGGGCGCGGTGGCCGCCTTGGCGACCGCCTTGCGCAGGTCCTTGGCCTTCAGCCCGAAGCGCTTCTCGACGGCGCCGAGGTACTTCGACTGCACCGACGGGTCGCGGTGCGCGATGGCGTCGAGGATGGGCTTGAGCCGGTACTCCAGCTCGCGCGCGGGCGTGTCGGCGGGCACGGCCTCGATCGCCTTCTCGATGTCGAAGACGACGTCGTAGAGGTCGCACCGCGCCGTCGGCTCGACGTTCACCTTGCAGAAGCCGATCTTCTGGAGCGAGTGGCACGGCGGCGCGATGGAGCCGTCGGCGCGCGCAGTGGCGAGCACCTTCTCGTGGGCCTTGGCGACGTAGCGAACGCCGTCGCGACCGCGCAGCTTGCCCAAGCCCCGGCGGTCGTACTCGAGCACCAGCTCGGTGATCTCATCGAGCCCGAGCCCCTTGTGCGCGAAGAAGCGCACCATGTCGAAGATGGCGACGCTGCGGTCCTCGGCGCCGTGATCCCAGAGCCGCTGGATGGGGCCGCACATCTCGACCGGGTGCTCCCAGTCGTATTCGCCCTCCGGCGTGCGCTTTGCCTTCGTGGCGCCGGGCGTCGCCACGTTGCCCACGAGCGGGAGCGAGACGCGCGGGGCGATGACGGGCAGCGTCGGCTCGGGCTCGACGTCGAGGCGCGCGAGGAGCATATCGTCTTCGCTGCGGTCGAAGCCGGAGAGCGCAGCGCTCACGCGGTGCGGGCGGTCGCCCTTGCCGTCGCCCTTGTGGCTGACGGTGCCGATCACCTTGATGATGCGCGCGACGTCGTGGATCGAGTCGACGTGGACCGCGTCGGTCTGCGCGCGCTCGCGCACCTTCGTCTCGAAGGCCTTGAGCCCTGCTTGAAGCCGCTCACGGCGCTCGCCCTCGAGCGCGGTCGCCGGCAGCGCGAACCAGAGCTGCGCGCCGTTGCCGCTCATCATCAGGCGCGGGCGCACGAGCCCCTCGGCTTCGCACCACGCGATCGCCTCGTGCGCAGCGGCCATCGCGAGCGCGAGCTCGGCGTCGGTGCTGGCGGTGTCCTTGGGGCGTACCGGGTCGAGATCGATGACCGTCGCGGTGATGACCTCAATGTCCTTGCGGCCCGCGCCGGTCTTGAGCGGGCGCACGACGTTCGGCGCGGCGTCGAAGAGGCGGCGTGGGCGCGGCTGAATGCCGACGTAGACGTTGCCCGCCGCGTTGGTGCGCACGCACTCGCGGACGAAGGCCTCCTCGTCGTCGAAGAAGCCGATGCCGATGATGCCGCCCGCAGGGCGGATGACGCGCACCTCCGAGACGCCGTGCGCGCCGTGGGCGAGCCAGCGCCAAGTGGTGCGGATGGTGCTCTCGTTGGGGCCGAGCGGGCTCATGCGGCTCCCTTGCGCGTGCCGAGCTTCGACGCAGGCACGCCCAGCACCTCGGCGTAGAGCTTCCGTCGCTCGAGGTGGTGGCGACGCAGGAGCGGCACCTTCCGATCGACGAAGTCGAAGAGCGCCGCGTCGGTCTTCTCGGCGTGCGGGCGCATCAGGCGCCCGAGGCGCTGCACGGTGCGACCGCGCGCGCGGCCGGGGTACGCGAGGAACACGCGGGAGAGGCGCGGCAGGTCGAGGCCTTCATCGGCGAGGCTGGTGGCGACGATGACCGCCAGCTCCCCAGCGCGGGCGCGATCGAGCAGCTCCTTGCGGACCGCGCGCTTGACCTCCCCGGTGAGCACCGCCGCCGAGACGCCCTCGGCCTCGATGGCCTCGGCGAGCGTGTGGCAGTGGTCGATTCGGCCGGAGAGCACGAGGCAGACGTGGCGGGCATGGGCTTCGCGAGCGACGTGATCGACGATGAGCGCGTTGCGCGCGGGATCGCTCGCGACGGCGGCCAGCATCGGCGCGTAGTCCTCGGCGCCGGTGTAGAGGTACGTGAAGTCCGTCTCCACGCTGTGAATGTCGGGCACCGTGAGGACGCCCGCCGCGACCAGCTCGTCGTGCGTGACGGTGAGGAGGGGCGCGCCCATGAACAGGTCGAGCAGCGCGCTCAGCCCATCTTCGCGCTCGGGCGTCGCGGTGAGCCCTAGGCGGTAGCGCGCGGGGCAGCGATCGACGACCGTGTGGAACGTGCTCGCGGCAACGTGATGGGCCTCGTCGAGGATGAGCAGACCGAAGCCGCCGAGGAAGGCGTCGAGCTTCGCGGGTTCCCAACGCACCAACGCCTGGATGACGGCCACTGTCACGGGCGCGGAGCGCTCTTCGCCATCGCCGATGAGCCCTGCGTCGAGGCCGACCTTGTCCTTCAGCTCCCCGAGCCACTGCTCGGCGAGGTCGAGGGTGTGGACGAGGATGAGCGTCGGCGTGCGCAGCTTGGCGATCGCGCCCATGCCCACGCGCGTCTTGCCGCCACCGCACGGGATGACGACCGTGCCCTGCGTGACCTTCGCGAGCTTCTCGACTGCCGTCGACTGGTAGTCGCGGAGGCCGAGCGCGGGCACGTCGAGCGTCGCTTCGGGCAGCACGCGCGCGTCCTCGCAGGCGACGATGAGTCCGTCCTGCGCGGCCGCGCGCCGCAGCACGTGGATGGCGCCGCGCGGGAGGCGCAGCTCGCCTGCGCGCTGCTCGACGAAGCACACTGTCTCGAGCTCGGCGCCGGGGTTCAGCCCGAGGCGAAGCCGGTCGAGGAAC
>WBZO01001412.1_pt1 | contig 37683 bp, 26 predicted proteins | sample 5204261 | NCBI WGS metagenome assembly WBZO01 (sample SAMN12412400, study PRJNA552823) | activated sludge metagenome | isolation source: activated sludge from anammox sidestream of wastewater treatment plant... | place: USA: North Carolina | collected 2017-09
GACGGCGCGGTAAGCGTGCCCCTCCTTGTTGGCGTTGACCAGAATACGGCTTTCTGTGCGGTTGCGGAAAAAACCAAACAGCGCAGCAATGACGGATGGATCGCGGATAGTGCCATCGGGATACACCAGTCCGTGAATATCCCCCCAGAAGCCTTCGCTGATCAGGTTGAAGAGGTAAAAGCCAACATGGTGCTTTTGCAGCAACTCCAGCTCCACTTCATAAGGGTTGGCGCGGCCCACACAGCCGGTCTCCGTATTGAGGATGGGCTTTCCCCATTCCGCGCCTGTAGCTTCGGCGGCGAGAAGCGCGCCTTCGATTTCGCGGCGGGTGCAGAGGTAATCGTGGAAAGAGATGACATCCACCAGATCGTTGGTTGAGACGCAGTGAGGGACGGCCTCGTGCCCGACAGTCAGGCACCCTTCAGGATCGCACCGGCGGACGATATCGCACAGCCGGCGGACATAGCGGCGGATGTTATCGAAGCGCGCCGGGTATTCTTCAGCGGGGCCGTGGTGCATATAATCGTTGCAGAAAGGCTCGTTGATGACATCCCACATGAGGATGAAAGGCTCATCGCGGAAGCGCTCAATAAACGCCCTGGCGTACGCTTCAGCGCGGGCATACCACGCGTCGTCCGGGTCGGCCCACTCGCGGATAAAATTGCCGTTCCACAGTATCGGCATGCTGGATACGCCGTAGCGCCACGCGGTGCGCATGAAGTGATCCAGCATATCGAAATAGCCGTCCCCCTGCCGCTCCCAGGTCTCCATATCCATCCAGAACCGGAGCGAGTTAAGTTGCAGGCGCTGGCAGTAGCTCATCTCTCTTTCCAACTGTTCATGCCCATCCTGGGGATGGGGGTTATGGCATACGCCACGAATATGCGAATAATCGCTCAAAGGATGCATGAGTTTGCCTCCAGTCAGTTATCACCTGATGAGATCTGTGCTGGTAAACAGAGTATAGGCCAGAATGGGAGCGATGAAGATCGGGCGTCCGCCCTTATGCTCACCCCGGCGTCGGGCGGATCAGCGCTCAGGCGAGGCTTCCGCGACACCGTCCTGCTCGCGCAGGCTCTGAATTGCGTCAATGACGGCCCGGTTGAGGAGGTAAGTGGACAGGCTCGCAGAAATGAAGATCCAGGTTGCCGGGAAGACGAAGGTGCTGAACGCGGTAATGATCAGGATCAGGGCCAGCGTCCCCACCGCCGTCCTGGGACGCCGGAGATAAAGCACCGCGCTGTTGCGCGTTGCGATGAGGAAGCGCCGGTCGGCCTGTTCCAGGAGCAGCGGGAATGTGAACAACTGGAGATCGACCCAGATAGCGATCATGACCACGATCACCCAGCGTATCCAGCTCAGCCAGGGGAGGTCTATCTGGCCGTAGAAGTAGGCGCTCAGGCTCAGGAAGATCAGAATCCCCGCGTTGATCAGCCCCCAGCGCCAGCTCAGCCAGAAGTGCTGGCGAAAGCCTTCCACAAACGCCCCCCAGCCGGCGCTGCCGTCGTGCTTCATCCGGTTGGTGGCATAGAACAGCCCTCCCAGGGCCGGGATGGCCGTGACCATGGGCAGCGAAGCCACGAACCAGATCACGTTCAGCAGGATCAGGTCGATGGAGCGGTAGTAACCCTCCCCCAGTTGATTCTGGAGCGCGCGCTCTGCGTGTTGCCTGGACATGCTTACAGCTTCTTCACCCCCAGGTAGTCCAGCAGGAACATGAATCCCCGAATGTGGTGAGTCGCCTGATCCCCGGAGACAGTGTAATCGTAGTAAGGGTCCCAGGACCAGAAGCCCCACAGGACGTGTGGATCATCGGCGTACGGATGCCCCCCGTCCGGCGTGATCTGCACGCCCAGACAGTAGCGGAGCGCAAGCTGAGCGGCATCCAGCAGGTCGGGCCGGTCGGTAACTGCGTGCAGCCGGAGCAGCGCAACAGCGATATTGGGCACGTCTCCCGGCCCGACCGTGGGCACGACGACATTGCCATCCCGATCGATAGTCAGCGGCCATGCGCCGTCTTCGCGCTGGCGAGCCAGGAGCCAGTCCGCGAATCGTTCGGCCGCCGTCAGGAAGCGCTGCTGCTGCGTTCGCTCATATAGAAACACCAGCGCGCGCAGCTCGTCCGCGGCGATATCGGTATTGAAGTAATCGTCGTCGATCAGGTAGAACCCGCCATCCCCCGCCTGCAGAGTCAGGCCAAACTCGCCCCAGGCAAGCGCGTGAGCTTGCCAGTGCGCTTCGCCGGTGATATCCGCCAGCTCCAGGAATGCTTCCACGGCCCGCCCGAACGATTGCCAGCCATTTGTTCGCCATTCACCTGCGCGCGTATCGTAACGGGGGGCGAACTGGTGACGGGCTGACTGGATCAGGAATCCCGCGCTCTGCCGGGCGCGCGTCAGAGCTTCGGCATCTCCGGTGCGGCGGTGCAGCCCACAGGCCAGGAGCACAAATTCCGCCGCAAACTTGGTCCACAGGTCGCCATCCGGCAGGCTTTCGCGCACGCCGCCGATGACTACGCTCATCGGGTGGCTCACCACAAATCGATTGTAGAACCAGTCGGCAGCGCGCCGCGCTATCTCCAGAAGGGAGGCGTCCTGTTCGCGGTCGCAGGCGGCCAGCAGCAGCCACGGCGCAATCAGGTTGACTGTCTGGGGAGGTTCCAGGTGTTTGTCGCGGGCGCCGTAAAAGCCGTGAAATGCCCCCACGGCGTTATTGAAATGGCTGGGCAGCCACTGATGGAGGCAGCCATCGATCCGCAGGTGAAGATCGCTGACGGTGATTCCCAGCCCGTCCAGGTAAATATCGCCGGCTTGCGTGGCAACGGGTAAGCCCCAGTCCTGGGGAGAGATGACGCCAGTACGCATTTATACCTCTTTCAATGCCGTCCGGGACAGGAGTGCCACTACTGCATAAAGCGCCGCGCCGGCCAGCAAAGCGACGCTGAAACCCCAGGTCATGGAAATTACGAGGGCAAGCACAGACCCCAGAGTTGAGAACACCCCGTTGAGCGCCCAGATCAGAGCGACGCGGTTCCGATGCTGTCCGACCCGGCGTATCAGGCTCGGGAACAGCACGCCCATAGGAAGCCCGAGGAGCACCGTGAGCGCGATGACAACCGTGATGCGGAGCGCCAATGAGCCGGGCAGCGCCCATTCCGCGATGGAGGGCAGCACAAAGCGGTACGCCGCGCCCAGCAGGGCGATCCACAGCGCAGCGATCATAACGCAGCGTGGCAGTTGCTGCCCCTCCCATTTCTGACTGATCCAGCTCCCGACGCCTCCGGCAAGGAGCAGAGTCCCCAGCACCAGCGCCAGAGACAGGATTGGATACCCCAGCAAGAGTTGAAAGCGCTGGATCAGGGGAATTTCGATCAGCATGAATCCGGCGCCGATAACCATGGCATAGGCCATGCTGCCGGCGCGGCTGGGCAGATCGCCGCCGGCCTTGTCCCCGCTCACCAGGAAGGCCAGGGCGGTCAGGCCCGCCGCAGCAACCAGAGTGGTGGCCAGGGCCGACTGTACCGGGCGCGGCAGGCCGAGATCGAGATGGAAGAAGTACGGGCTGTCATCCCCGGTATAGGTCAGGTTGTAATCCGCATCGTCGGAGGTGAAGTCTGCCAGACTCATGCCATTGCGGAGCGGGGCAAAGGCGACTTCGAACTCCCCGGGGACAAACAGCCCCTGCATCCCCAGCTGGCGCGCGTTCCTGGTTGTCGCTTCAATAACGTCGCTTTGCAGAGGCTGCCGGCCGACAATCAGCACGGATGTGCGCAGCGTCAGATCGGAGGCCGGGAACATCCACAGCATGAGGTGATCGAGCGCCTCTGCAGGAGGAACTCCGTTTGCTTCCAGCGCCCGCAGGGCGGTGACGGCGGCCCGGCTGGCTTCCAGTGCGTTGTGCGAGACGACAGCCAGACGGCCGCCGGGCGCCAGACGATTCAGGTACGCTTCGAACGCCTGCCAGGTGAAGACGTAGTTTTCGACCAGAACCTGGCTGCCTGGCTCAACCGCCTGGGTGTAGACCACGTTAAGGTAGATCAGGTCGTAGGCGGCGGTATCGCGCTCGACAAAGGCGCGTGCGTCGCCCTCCACCAGAGTCACCTGTGGCCGATCGAGGATGTTGCCGTTGTAGTCCGCGGCGCGGCGCGTGACAGCGACAACCGCCGGGTTGACCTCGACCGCCGTGATGGATTGCGCTCCCCCCAGCAGCGCGAGGATGATATCCTTGCCGCCTCCCGCCCCGATAACGAGCGTCCGCGCTGTCTCGCCAGTGGTGAAGGGCAGGTACTCGATGGTCTCCTGCCAGCTTCGCAGCGGATCAAGCGAGCCATCGAAGGCCAGCATATAGCTGCCGGCGCCGGCGTCAGTGAAGACGAACCGCGCCGATGGATCGTTTGTCTCCACCACATCCACCCGCGCGAACGGACTCCACTCGGTGCTGGTGATATGCGCGCCCTGACGGGGGTCAGCCAGCACTGCCAGCATCGTCTTGTCGCGCGGCGCGTCTGCCTGAAGCTCAGGATGGTAGTCTGCCGCGCCGATCGCGAGATTGGCGGCGAGCAGGGCCAGCCCGATGCCGCCGCTGATGATTGCTGCGCGGCGCAGGGGGGCGACCCGGGGGATGTCGGGATCAAGCGCAGCGATGATGACGGCGGTGGCGCTAATCGCCGGGCCGAGGCACAGGATCATGCTGAAGGCGCTCCAGTAGTGCAGCAGCAAGAGCACCAGGCCAACCCCGGCCGCAGCGCCAATCAGGTCGGCGGCGTAGAGCGTGCCGCTGATGCGGGCATAGCGCTCAAAAGCCAGCGCGGAAAACAGGCCAATCAGCGCGAACGGAATGATCGCCAGAACCGCCCGCGGCACGATCGACGCCGCCGAAGGATACCAGGATAGCCCGACAGTCACGATAGGGAACGCAGCCCCCAGCGCGATCAGCGCGTAGACGAGAAGCTCTGCGCGGCGCTGCCGGATAAAGTGCCCTGCGCTGGCGCCCAGGCTCAATCCGAGCACGGCCAGCGATACCGCCAGGAAGGCGAAGTGATACTGGTAGAATAGCGAAAAGAGCCGCGTTAGCGCGATCTCAAAAGCCAGCCCGGCTGCTGATACAACGAATACAGCCAGGACGATGGCATTGCGCTGGCGGATATCTGTTCGCGACGCGTCGATCATCGCTCCCACCGCAGATCGGACTGCTCACCCGGAGCCAGTGTAACCGTAGTTGACTGGTCGCGGAAGCGGATTTGCCGGGAAAGCGTGGCCGGGGACTCGTTGCGAACAGTGCAGGTCACCCGCGAGTCATCCAGCCGGGCGGTGATCGTCAGACCGGCGGCCAGCAGATTCTCAAAGGCGGCCGTCTTCCAGGCTGAAGGCAGGGCGGGGAAGAGGTGGATCGTGTCGTCCGGGGCCGGCTGCAGCAGGAGCTGGTGCAGGGCGGTGCAGACAGCCGCCTGCGCCGTCCCGAAGTACTGCATGTTCCACTGCCCATCTTCCATCACCTCGGTCATGCCGCCAAAGGTGCAGATTGTGGGGCGTGCGGACTGGATGATCGTCCAGGCCAGATCGCCATTATGTTGCCGGGCGATGACGGTGCCCAGCACGCCGGCCAGCCAGGGGAACCCGCTTTCGTCGGTCCCATTGCCAACGACGCGCCCCCGGTATTTTTCGACAAACGCCTGGGCGGTCTGGATAGCGCGCGGATCGGCGGGATCCACGATGCTCATGGGGTAGGTTGGCCCCAGCGAACTCATGTTGAGCGTATCCTGATCGTAGGAAGCCTGGAAGTATCGCCCGTTGTAGAGCTGGTCCAGCGTGGCGACCATGCCGTCGGCCACAGTAGCACACCGCCGCGTGAAGTCCGATTCCAGGCCGAGCAGGCGCGCGGCGGCGGCGCAGTGGCGGAGGATGGCGATAGTCGCCGCGACATTCATGCCGTCGTTGCGGACTTTGTTCGGGCTTTCGTGGACGCCAACCTGATATCCGACTTCATAGCCCTGGTCAGTTTCTGTCACAATGCAGCTCAGATAGAACCGGGCCAGGCCTTCCAGAATCGGGAAGAACTCCCGGAGCATAGCGCGATCCTGAGTGTAGTCGTAATAGCCCCAGATCTCGTTGGCATACGAGCCGTTGTTGTGGATCTGGTACTTCATGTGCAGCAGGGCGCCGTAAGCCTTGCGCCCATCATGCGTGATTTCCCAGTCCCACTTCAGGCCTTCGCAGCCGAATTCTTCCGATGCGTGGCGGCGGGCATGGTCCATCGTCCGCTGGAAGAAGCGGCAGCCCTCCAGCGCCTCGCGGCGGTGATTGGCTTCCAGCAGCGCGCGCTGGAGGAAGTAAGAGTCCCAGAATATGTGGGATGACCATGTCCGGCGCAGGTTATTAACCGGCAGCCCGCCGGAGGCGCGATTCTGCATCGCCTTGAAGTGGTACATACTGGCGTTATAGAAATACTGGAACTGGGGATCGGGGATCGTGATGTTTGAAACGGAGAAATATTCCTGCCAGTGCGCGAGAAGCTCGGTGCGAAGCGCGTCATAACCGCGCGCGATTTGCTGATCGATGAGGGCCGGATCGAGCGCCCCCTGCCGGTTGTCGATGATCGCGAAATACTTGGTTATCTGCGATGCGCGTAGGGTGAGCGAACGGTTGAGGTCCTGCTGACCAAGTGTCGCATCCTCGTTGGCCACCCGCAGCAGGATGAGGCCCTGTGTTTCGCCCAGATCGTAACGGATGTGCGCCGCCCGGTCTTCGGCCTCGACAGCGTAGAAAGGATCGCTGTCCCAGCCTTCTGTTACCCATATGCCGGGGCCGGCCCAGGCCCGAAAAACGACCTCGCGGCTGAAGGTATAACGCTCAACCAGGAGGGACAGTCCGGGGTGCAGCCAGGTCTCCGCTTCACCCTGGACGGCTCCGTAGTCGAGCTTTGAGTAGAGGGTGCCTTCCTGTGGGACGAAACGTTGTTCGCTGGCCACCAGGTCAAGAGCGCGATCGCCATCAAGCACTTCATACCAGGTCCGGCCCAGCGGCGCGACATCATACCAGCCCGATCCGGCCGCGTGTTCCAGCGGTTTGCCTGTTGGCCAGCGCCCCGCCGGCATGACCAACCGGTCTTCCGGGTAGTAGCGGTCAGCCTTGTACCAGTAGCAGCGATCTACGCCGACCTTGTCGGCGACCATCGAGCCGGTAGGGCCTACCAGCACAGCATCCAGCCCGTTGCCAAGAAAGCAGTGATAGTAGTTGGCAGGAAGTTTCATGAATTCGTCAGCCTTTTAGCCCGGTCATGGTAATGCCTTCGACAAATGCGCGTTGCGCGATGAAGAACAGAATGAGCGTTGGCATCATCAACGTCACAGAAGCAGCCATCAGCAGATGCGTCTGGGTATCAAACTGCCCGTTAAGGTAGGCAAGACCTACTGAGACTGTGTATTTATCCGTCTCATTCAGATACAGCAGCGGCCCCATAAAATCATTCCAGATATCCTTGAAGCTCAGGATTCCAATCACCGTCACCACCGGGATGCTGAGCGGCACAATGATGCGGAAGATGATCTGGAAGCGGTTGGCACCGTCTACAATCGCGGATTCTTCCAGCTCTTTCGGGATGGTACGGAAGAACTGCCGCATCAGGAAGATCGCGTACGCTTCACCGAACCAGGCCGGCACGATCAGCGGATTGAAGGTATTGACCCAGCCCATCTGGCTGAACAGGATGAAGCGCGGAATGAGCAAAACCGCGCCGGGCAGCATCAGAGTCGCCAGCAGAATGCCAAACAGAAAATTCTTGCCGGGCGCCTCCAGCCTGGCGAACCCGTACGCCACCAGAACACATGACAGCAGCCGGCCGGTGATCATGCCGACTTCAAGGATGAGCGTGTTCTTGATGAAAGTATCAAATGGCAGGTAGGGGTTGCTGAAGACATCTGCGAAGTTCGACCACTGGATCGGATCGGGGAACCACTTGGGCGGCCACTGGTAAATCTGCTGCTCTGGCTTGAGCGCGGAGAGGAGCATCCAGTAGAACGGGAACAGAAAAATCAGACTCAGGCCGATCAGCAGCGCATAGACGACGACCCTGTGGAGGATATCGCCAAAGCGCAGCTCGCGCAGCCGCCCGAGCAGCGGCGCCGGCTGTTGGGAGGTCATTTTGACGGACATGGCATACCCCCTTTACCCGTAGAATACCCAGCGCCGGGAAGTGCGATTAATCAGGTAGGTGACAAGGACAATGACCACAAAAAGGACCCAGGCCATAGCTGCCGCGTAGCCCATCTTCAGGAAGCTGAACGCGTTCTGGTAAAGATATAGCATGTAAAACAGCGTCGATTGGAGCGGCGAGCCAATGGCCCCGGCGCGGGCAGTAGAGATGACAAAAGCGCTGTCAAACGTCTGGAAGGAGCCGATGACGGACATGACCAGATTGAAGAAGATAGCCGGGGACAGGATGGGTAGGGTGATCTTCAAAAATCTCTGGAAGCGCCCCGCGCCGTCGATCTCGGCGGCTTCGTATAGAGTCTGGGGGATGCCTTTCAGTCCGGCGAGGAAGATGAGCATCTCGCCCCCGACCCCCCAGGCGCTCATGATTACCAGCCCCCAGACAGCCCACTTCGGATCGCTGAACCAGCGGGGACCTTCTATACCGAAGAGGCCGAGCGCGGCGTTGAATGGCCCAAAGCGCGGGTTGAAGATCCACTGCCACAGCACAGCCACGCTGACGCTGGCGACCACGCCGGGCAGATAAAATGCGGTCCGGAATAGCCCGATAGCAATGGTCGCTTCATTCAGCAACAGCGCGAGAAACAGGGCAATTGCCAGCCGCAGCGGGACGCTCACCAGAGAATATTTGGCGGTAATTGCCAGTGAATGGCCGATAAGCGGATCGTCAATAATCTTCTGGAAATTCTCCAGTCCGATCCAGGCTGGCTCGCTAAGCATATTCCATTTAGTGAAGCTGATATACAGGGAGAACAGGATCGGGCCCAGGACGAATGCAATGAACCCGATAAACCATGGTGCGACGGTCAGGTAAAAGGTCAGAGCTTCGCGCCGCCTGGATGTCCAGAACGGCTTTTTTGTGTCTGCGTATGCAGGTGGTGCGGTCATAATTTCCCTCCGCAGTATCTAAGTAGATGAGGCGGACCATGACGGCCCGCCTCATCATTTAGCGGGTGGTTGGGCTAGCTGTTGTTCTCATCCAGACAGGTTTGTGCTTCAGCCGCGGCAGCGTCCATCGCCTCCTGAACGGGCACATCCTCCAGGAAGACCCGCTCAAGATTCTGCTGGAAGGGTGTTATGACGCACTCCGTCGCGAAGGGAGATAGAGCCTCCGGAATCGGAGCCACGTTCAGCAGGTTGTTGATGATCGGGCCATCGTATTCATCGTCGATCAGGCCCTGATCTTCTGCCACCGCTATCACCGCGGTAAAGGCGTAGTTGGCGAATTCCGCCGCCCCATCCCCGGCCGCGATGTACTTCAGGAAGGTCCAGGCCGCGTCTTTGTTCTCGCTGGCAGCGTTTATGGCCAGCCCGGCCCAGCACAGAGTGTTGCCCTCACCGGCGGGGCCGGCGGGCAGACCCATCGTGCCGAAGTTGAAGCCGTCAATTGCTCGCCAGTCCTTCAGAGGCCAGCGTCCCGTCCACATCATGGATGCCAGGCCGTTGGCGAAGAAGTCCGTGCCGGCGTAAGCCGCAACATCTTCGCTGGTCGGCGCGACGCCATATTTTTGGAACAGGTCCACATACCACTGCACCGCAGCGACGGCCGCCTCGCTGTTCAGGACGCCTTCTGCAGTCAGGCCATCCTCGCTCAGGAGGTGGGCGCCGTTCTGGACCAGAATGGGCAGGATGCCGCGAGTCCACAGCCAGTCGCCCCAGCTATTGGGGAGCATAAAGCCCCAGCGATCCTCGGTTGTGAGCGCCTGGGCGGCCGCCAGCAGATCGTCCCAGGTCCAATCCGGGTTCGGATACTCAAGGCCCGCCGCATCAAAGTGGTCCTTGTTGTAGTAAAGCACGAGCGGGCTGTAGTCCTTGGTGAGCAGATAGGTCTCGCCGCCGATCTGACCGAACGAAGCCACACCCGGGAAGAACACATCCATGCTGAAGTCCGGATCGGCTTCGATCAGCGGGTCGAGAGGCTCGATGATACCTTCCCTCACGAAGCGGGCCACATCGCCATCGCCGACCTGGAAGACATCGGGGGCGGTGCCGGCCGCCATCTGGGCCAGCAGCTTGGTGCCGTATTCCTGCGGCACAGGCTCAAGCTCCACGTTGATGTCCGGGTACTCCGCCTCGAATGCAGCGATGGCGTTGTTCCACGGCTCGAGCGAGTCGCCGCTCTCCCAGGTGGTGACGCGGATCGTGCCCGACCCCTGCGCGTTTGCCACCGGGGTGGTAAATATGCTGGTATTCGCCACCAGGGTGAGCAGTATTGCGGTGACAGCCAGAGCTGCAAAAACCTTCTTCGACGCTATCATCTTACACATCTCCTTATCACTACTGGACCTTCAAACGACCGGCTGCTGCGGTGCGCCCTGCCACGCCCTCCATGAACCGTATGGTATACCTGGCCGCTGAGAAATGCGCCACAGCCTCCGTTTTTTGCCGCGCCAGCTCTCTTAACCGGGGAAGTGTGTGCGGCAACTCTACCCTTACTCCGAGACGATTCGATAACCACCTCCTTCCTTCACGATATCAACGGCGCGGCGTTCCCCCTGATAGATGTAGCCGAATGCGACGCGCTGCCAGTGATCCGGGAAGCATGGCCGGATCGACGGGCCGTGCTCGCCGATTCTCAGGCCAGCGAATCCAAAAGCGACGGCCTGCCACAACCCTCCCGCTGAGGCGGCGTGAATGCCGTCCCCGGCATTGCCACGCACATCATACAGATCGGCCTGGGCGGCCAGCATAAAATGCTGGTAAGCCTCATTTGGCCGGCTCATCTCACAGGCGGCCCAGGCGTGGAAGCTCGGACCCAGCGAGGAGCCATATTTATGGTCCGTAATGGGCATGTAGGTGTCCCAGTTTTTCTGCCACGTTTTGTGATCATAGGCATCCCGGAACAGACACAGAAGCATGATCACATCGGCCTGTTTGATCACCTGGCTGTCATTCGCGCCTTCAATCCCGAGGACTACCTGCATGGAACGGTCGGTGTCGGCGATGATCTGCGGATCGATGTATGTGCGTTCGAAGAAGCCGTCGAACTGTACCATCAGGCCGGTTTCGAGATCGTGGTTGATGATGATATGCGCGATCACATCCCGCCAGTGCTCCAGCCGCGTCTCGGTCAGATCGAGGCGCTGGCGAAGGGCAGCAGCCTGATCCGGGTGTCGGGCATCCAGCCACGCCAGCACTTTCAGCGCGGTTTGCAGGTGCCACTGCGCCATGCGGTTGGTGAACACGTTGTTATCCACGTGGTCGTGATATTCGTCGGGGCCGATCACGTCGCGCAGCGCATAGCGACGGCATCCGTCCTGCTCTTCAAGTTCGGCGCGGCTCCCCCAGAAGCGCGCCGTATCGAGCACGATTTCTGCGCCGTAGTCTCGCATGAACGCGTCATCGCCCGTGACCGACCAGTACTGAAGAATCGCGTAGGCGATATCCGCGGTGATATGGATCTCGATATCGCCTGTCCAGATGCGGACCAGCTCTTTGCCGTCAAAGCTGGGCACCCAGGTGGGGGTGACCTCATCGCCTGTAGCGGCACTTTCCCAGGCGTACTGTGCTCCCTCAAATTCGTTGGCGGCGGCCTTGCGCCGCGCGCCAGGCAGGGTGTGATACCGGTACATCAGCATATTGCGGGCAAGATCCGGCCGGGTATAGATGAAGAATGGGAGGATGAAGATTTCCGTATCCCAGAAGACATGCCCGCGGTACCCCAGGCCGCTGAGCGTCTTGGCGCCGATACTGACCCGGTCATTGCGCTGCGCCGCGGCGATCAGCAGTTGGAACAGGTGGAAGCGAATCGCAAGCTGCGCTTCGGCATCCCCCTCAATCACCATATCGCAGTCCGCCCACAGGGCATCCCAGGCAGCAGTCTGTGCAGCGCGCAGCTCATTGTAAGTCAGGTTGTTCAGCTCAAGCAGGGCGCGCTGAACGACAGCAGCAGGCCCCTCAACGCGGTCGCAACTGAAGGCGTAGCTCACCAGCTTGTCAACCTGCAGCGTCTCATAACGTCCCAGAGTTTCGCGGATAACGGCGGCGGGCTGGCCCGGACATAGCTGGTATTCCGGGGGGAGTCCCCTGGATGCAGTTACCGCCGCCGCAGCGCCCAGCTCAATGCCGCTGTGCCGCGTGCGGCTGTGCAGCCAGATCGCGCCGTCTGCTTCGCCCTGATCAAGATGCCGCCAGTGCAGCAGATCGCCGTTGGCAACGTGACCGTCAATGCCTGTGTTGACCTCAATCTGGCAGGGCTGGCTGACGGCCGTGATCAGCACGCGCAGCGCGCCGACGTGTTCGTGGGCGTAGCTGGCGAAGCGCTCAAAAGTCAGATCGACGACGACGCCTTGCGGCGATTGCCAGCGGACATCCCGACGCAGAATCGCGTGTCGCAAATCGAGGTAACGCCGGAAGGAGAGCACCTGCCCCTGATCCAGCCTGAAAGTAGCGCCATCAATTCTGATCGTCAGATCGAGCCAGCCCGGCAGGTTCGCCAGCTCCGTGATCGAGATCGGCATATCGTCAAAGACGCCGTGGGCCAATGTCAATGCGTGATCATCTGGATGCCCTTCTTCAAAGCTCCCCCGGCTGCAGAAATAACCGTTTCCAGTGGTGAATACCGTTTCCATATGATGCTGATGTTCTGGCTCGAACCGCGCCTGGATGATGTGCCAGCCGGGATTCAGGCGGGCAGCCGCGTGCAGCTCTTCCAGCCGGATATTGGAGAGATTTTCCCGCCGCGGGACAGGCCCGAATTGCCGTTCAACTTCGACGAATCGTTGGGCCGGCCCCAGCGCCAGGCAGGGCATGCCTGCCGCCAGCGCGGCTTCAATCCCGGCCGCCGCATCTTCCACCACCAGGCACTCAAAAGGCGCCCGGTCCAGCAGTGCCGCTGCATAACGGAAGAGATCGGGGAACGGCTTCTGGCGCGTGACGCTGCTGCCATCAACCAGCGCGCCCAGTCGATCGCGCAGCCCCAGCCGGTCAATAACCGTGCCGGCGTTGTGGCTGGCGGAAGCAACGGCATAGGGAATGGCCGCGGTGTCCAACTGGCTGAGCAGCGATGATACGCCGGGGAGCAGATCAGTGGGAGTGATCTGGTTCAGCAGGTCCTGATAATAGGCATTTTTGCGATCCATCATCGCCTGCATAGCCGCTTCGGAGACCGGCTGGCCTTTGAGCAGGCGCAGAAGCGATTCGCGACGAGGAACCCCCCGGAGGGCTTCGTTATCTTCTCGTGTGAACGCCAGGCCTTCTTCGTCCGCCAGACGTTTCCAGGCCCGGTAGTGGTATTCGGCGGTATCAGTGATAACGCCATCAAGGTCGAAAATGACTGCCTTGATTAATTCAGCCATTGTTTCAATCTCTCTCGTTAGGGCGATATCCGAGACTCGATTCGCGAATTACAAGTTCTGAAGGGAGCAGGAGATGCTGGTCTTCGACGCTTTCGCCGTTGATCTGACTGATAAGCAGGCGCACCACCAGGCGGCCAACTTCCCAGGCCGGCTGGCTGACTGAGGTCAGGCTGGGTTTCAGGTAGCGCGCGACCGGAGTATCGTCGAATCCGACGACGGCGATATCCCTGCCAACGGCCAGCCCGCGTTCTTCAATTGCGCGTATCGCGCCGATCGCGATCAGATCTAGCATCGTCACCACGGCGGTAGGGCGTAGAGCGAAGGGCAGGGCAAGCAGCCCTTGCATTGCCGAGTAACCGTAGTTCTCATCGCTTTCCCCGCGCACCACCCAGGCTGGATTGTTCGGCAATCCGGCCACTTCTATGCCGGCCCGGTAGCCCGCCAGGCGATCATTCCCGACGCGGGAATCTTCCGGCCAGGCCAGTATCGCGATGCGCTGATGACCTTGAGCCGCCAGGTGTTCCACAGCCTGCTGCATGCCCACTGCGCCGTCAACGTCAACATAAGCGCACGGATTCTCATCCGGACCGCGGCCAAAAGCCACGAGAGGTACCTGGAGCTGCTGTAAAATGGGGATGCGCGGATCGTTGTATTCGATGCTGGAAAGGATAAACCCATCCACGCGTCCGGTGACTACCAGGCTCCGGTAAGTTTCTGCCTGCTGAGCGCCTTCTCCCTGAGGAAACAGCAGGATATGATAACCGAACTCCTCTGCTGCGTAGATGATGCCCTGTTCAAACTGTTCGAGCACCGAATTGAAGTAGGTCTGGTACCCCGGTTGCCAGGAATAACCGAGCAGGCGGCTGGATTGTGCCCGGAGGCTGCGCGCGTTCACGTTAGGCTGGTAGCCCAGATCCGCAACTGCGGCGTAAATACGCTCGCGCACTTCGGAGGAGACCCGCATCCGATTGCGAAGGACCTTGGAGACTGTCTGGTAGCTGACCCCCGCCTGCCAGGCTACGTCTTTGAGGGTGGCTTTTTTGGCCATATCAGACTCTCGCAGAGGGTTAGGCGAACGTTCGCCTAACCTCATCATATGTCTGAATCAATGGCTGTGTCAAGCTATTTCAGAGTGCGCGCAGGGCAATTGTTATATTGAGTGGCTTGATTCCGACCTGGTGGACGCCAAAGATGCCCGGCAGACCGTGCATGAGGGCAGGCGCGCTGTAAAACGCGCCGCTACGCATATGACAAGCCAGCGCCCTAAAAGAAAACATCCCCGTCCTTTCAGACGAGGATGCTCATAGCTGGTGCGGGAGCGACGGGGGTCGACTGTTTGTTGGCTGCGTGCTTGTTTCCGAACAATCCAGATTGTCCCTGGTGGGATTTCCTCGGCACATGGCAGCATAATCAATTCATCTCCTTGCCAGTCGGCTTGCTCATAACAAGGAGACTGGCGATGACTACCCCGATGGTGGCGAACATCTCCAGGAATGGCACTCGTCCAAAAGCGGCGCTCGCCGCCGGGTGAGACGCTACGCGGTGTGCGGCGAAGTGCTGCCGGCGCCTTCGCCTGTTGGCGGGCGGCGGCGGGTATACTGCTCAGAGAAGTGCAAGCAGCAGGCCAAGCGCCAGCGCAACAGACAGACCGCGCTCAGCCCTGGGGAGACTCCCCAGGGCTGAGTACCGCGATTCTAGCGAATCTCCGTGTCGGCTGGCTGCCCCTAGGTGTGGTGTGTATCTTGGATTGTCCATGACTCTGACTTACTACACTGGCTGAGACGCAATCGACTTCCTTGTACCCACAGGCTGCCTGACACACAAGTCCCCCGAACACTGGTATTGCCCTATACGGGGTCCGATCATTGTGCCGTGTTGACCATACCAATTTGTACCTGAGCGGGCGTGCTTGTGCAGGGCTGGATCTGGCGCGTGAAATCGACCGTTCTCGGATCCAGGTTCCTGGCGTACTGGAAATAGGCTTGCGCGATCTCGCACTCCTGTTGTCTGACCATAAGCGTGCCGATGCCGGCGTAGGCATCAGCGATCATGGTCGGGTCGTGCCTTGGCTCGTTGGCCAGATAGTACAATGCCTGATCGAATGCCTGACGCGATGCTTCCAGGTTGTCCAGGTGAAGTTGTGCCCAGCCAATCCCAACCAGGGCCTTGGGCTGGATGGCTTCGCTGGTTGCCAGTGCCATCTCAAACGCGCTGATGGCGGCCGGGAAGTCCTGGAGTGCAAGGAGACTTTGCCCCAGACCGAGGTGTGCGGCGCCGGAGTCGGTGTTTATTTCGAGGGCGTGGGTATAGGAAGCGACCGCTTCGGTGTAGTTTCGCATGGTGTAGTTGCGATCGCCATGCCAGACATAAACCAACTCAGGCTGGTCCAGCACCTGTTGAATGAGCTGCTCGTTGGCTAGCGGCAGATCCTGAAGCCTGATTTCGCCAAATTCAGCAGTGACCGGCGATGGACGATCGGATCGGGCTGCCAGCAGCAGGCGCAAGTTGATCATCTTGGCCGGCAGCGTCATGTCGAAGCGGCTCGTCTCTTGGAAGGAAAGTTCCAGACCGAGCGCTGAGATGATCTGTTCGGCGTCAATCGCCTGCAAACTCCACGTCTCGACCGGCGCTGGCAGCATCCAGTAGTACAGGTTGTCCTCCAACTGACCTGACCGCTGCTCATTGCCAAACATGACCCAGATATAGGTGTCGGAGTCGGCAAGGTAAAGCTCAAATCCGTAGACGGTCTCGAAGGCGGGCCACTGGTTGGCAGACGCAGGCGGTTTGACCCAGACCAGCAACGGTGACTGGGGCACTGGCAACCAGGTATCGAGCTTCAGATAGTTCCAGCCCGAAGTGGGCGCTGAGCCTGGTAGCGTCAGTTCGATTGAGTTCGCTCGATTGCCCTGGCGAATCAGGCTGGGGGCGTCCACCCCAGGAGTGGAGGCGAGCACACCCCAGGCGGCTGGCAAGCCGCTGGCGATGTCCCAGAAGCGGAAGGACCCGTTTGCCAGCCCATCATAGTAGCGGGAGGCTGTATCGGCCAGGATGGTCGTGGAGGCTCGTAGATCGTACTGAGCCGCGTCGGAAACGATGATCAGCGCGCCACGGCTGCTCTCGAACGCGGCTCCCACCATGTCAGTGCTGATCGTGAAATCAGCGCTGGCATGTGCAGCCAACTCCGTCGGGCCCTGATCGATCTGCCAGAACATCGGCTGGCGGCTGCCGCTCTGAATGGCGAAGCGGGGAACTACTGGCTGATCGGCATAGTTGGTCACTTGAACCTGAGTCCGCATGACCCATCCCCCGACCGTCTCCAGTGGGCCGTTGACCGCAATTGCTAGCTTGGCGGGTTGGCTTGCGAAGAACACTACGCTTCCGATTACGAACGCCGCAGCTGCTGTTGCAATCCCGGCCGAAAGCCGCCAGTCTCGGTTTAGTGGTTTTGGGGGTGGCCCATCACTCAGGCGCACCACCGCAAAAATGAACAGAATGGCAAAGTAGTACCAGTACGATGGCAGGCTGCGGTGGCTGAACCAGAAGACGAGGCCCGGAACAAGCCACATCACTTCTGGAAAACTGTCGTAGTGGCGCCAGTACAGGAGCAGTGCCAGCGCCAGGCCACCGAAGAGCACGATAGTGAAGAACGCCTTGGGAATTACAACCAGCCCTAGCAGCATCAGGCTGGAGACACCTTGGCCTAACACAATCATGCTTGTCTGCAAGGGTTCCATGATGCCGGTCAGCCAGGCGTTCAAGTCCCAGATCATGAAAGGCAGGTTGATCAGCAGGAAGATCCAGGCACTGACCAGCCCAAACTTCACAATGGCGCTGAGGCGTTGGATCAGGGGGCGATTCGCCTCTTCATGCCAGATCCGGATCACCAGAAAAGGTGCTAGAAACCAGGGCTGCTGCTTGATTGCACAGGCCAGGCCAAACCAGATGGCGCGCCAGCCATGCCGACGCCAATGGAGAATCACCATCACAGTCGCCAGCGTCCACATGATGTCACTCACGCCGCCCATCGCATACAGCATGTAACGCACGTCCAAAAAGAGGGGAAGTAGAATCACCGGGCGCCAGCGATGTGGCGTTCCCCAAAAAACGACGAGCAGGGTCAGCAGCAGACATAGAGGATACACAAGAGTGGTCGAGAGGCCCAGACTTTGAAACGGCACGAACAACAGGAATGATAGGGCGGGGTAGGCGTACTGCACACTGACATCCCCGTTGATGAGGGGAGTGCTCAAGACGAACGGGGCCCGATTGACTCGGAAGGCGTCCAGGAGGTTCTGGGAGTAAGGATTGTCGCCCAGCCGAAACGCAGTCGCAGCGTAATCGGTGTACATCCAGACGTCGGTATTGGACAGGCCGCCCGACTGCTGGCTGTTGACGGTATGGGTCTGCCAGTAGCCGGCGAAGATCAGCAGCAGCGGCACGAGCAACCATGTAGCTGAGAAGTTTGCCCGCCGCCAGGCCGCTGCAATCAACAAACCGCCTGCGACGACATACAGCGCGAGCGCGAGGACCAACGAAAGCCCCTGTTGGTTGACGTTGGCGCTTTCCCATAACAGGCTCGCCGTGCTCCAGCAGACGAGCGCGAAGCCCGCGAATCCGGCGCGGGTGATGAGGCCCTCCAGCCGGGCGTTGAGGGCTGCCTGCATGGGATGTGGCTCGTCGCCTTGTGACGCGCCCTGCCCGTTGAGGAAAGGATGTGGCATGGCCGGACCAGGCTGTGGTCGGGACAGGCGGAGTATCGGCGTGGCAGTGGTTGATGCGTTGGCTTTGGTTACGATGTCACACCCCATTTCGCTGCGTTGCCATCCTGGCGCGCTTACCCGCCATACGGATTGATGTTGACCGGCTGGGTTGGATAGACTGGGACATAGATCGGTGTGTTAGTTGGCGTTGGTGTCGGCGTAGAGGCGTAGGGTTGGACATAGTGAACATCTTGCGGCCCGGCCCCGAAGGTCAACAGCCGGTCACGATAGGTATCCGCCTCGGTGTTGGGAATGGGTTGAAAATCGATCACGGTCAACTGTGATATATCAAACAGGATCCGGTTGCCCTGTGGCAGCAGGGTAGGCTCCCCACCAATATGCGTGCTATAGGTGCAGGTTCCCTCGTAGCAGCTGAATGCGATCCTTGACGTGTTCGTCGGGTCAGGATAGTAGACCGCAGCCGAGGAGCCTTTGACGGCGAGCCGCACCCCAGGTTCCTGGGCCAGCGTGACCTCGATGCCACCCAGATAGCGCCCCGTATCCATGAAGATATCGCCCCCCTCAAACAAGATCAGGCTGATGAGCTGGCCAACCGGATCGAGGTTCAGCGTGAGGCGCGTCTGGGGCTGTATGTAGATGTTGGCGTCGTTGCCATCCAATGAGGCAGCATTGTCCATGGTCAGGCTGATGTCGGCCTGGAGCATTTCATTGGCCTCAACAAACCCGTTCTGCATCAGGCTTAATCGGCCAGAGATGGGTCCGAATACATTTCCGATTTGTTGTGGTTCCAGGGTAGAACGCGGCGTTGCCGTGGCGGTGGCGGTCGCGGTTGGGGTGGGCGTATAGGCGGCGACCGTCTCCGTGATGTAGGCCACATAGGTGGCGGTATGCGCGATCTCGTTCAGGTCGCTGGTGGTCCTCAGCACGACGCCCGCCAGGATCGCAAAGACGGTGAGCACGGTTGCCACGGCGGCGCCCAGCATGACCCGGCGACGCTTCTGGCGCTGGCGGATGAACTCCTCACTCTGGGGATTGGGGGTTTGGAGGACGGCCAGCGAGAGATTATCCAAAGCCCGGGCCCCGCGCGCGAAGGAGACGATCGTTTTAGCGGCGTCGGAGCCGCGCTGGGTTTGCAGTACCTCCACCACCTTAGACGATTCCATGAACTGCTGCTCGGTACCAAATGGTTCAACAAGCCCATCCGAACAGACCAGAATCGTATCTCCTTCTTTGAGCGGCAGCCCCTGCGCGCCGCGTTCGGCAGCAGTGGTCCGGTCTATGGTGTTGATATAGAAGCCCGTGTCGACGAAGACCTTGTCATTGACTCCAAGGGCGTTCATCAGATGTGAAGCGTTGGCGTTGGCATTGGCGGCTGAAGCACTCAGCTTGTTTTGCCATTGCATGAACGTGGCAAAATTATGGTCAATGGTGAGCTTTTTCAGCCGCGTGCCGCGAAACAGAAAGATGCAGCTATCCCCCGCGTTGGCGACATAGAGAATAGAGCCATCCTTCACGGCGGCAATCGCGATGGTGGAACTCATGCTTGTGTTGCCCGTCCGCTGGACCTCGGTGTTGATCACCTGGTTAGCATAGCTAACAGCTTTTTTGAGCAGCACGATCACGTCTTTTTCCGGGCTTTTGCTCATGTAATCGAGCACGGCTTCCACCGCCAACCGAGAGGCGCGTTCGCCCTTGGCCTCGCCGCCCACGCCATCGGCCACTATCGCCAGGGAAAGATTCAGCCCTCCCGGTGTCTTGAGTTCCCGGACTTCACAGTTATCCTCATAGGTGTCTCGCTCACCCGGATGATAGTTGTATCCCAGTGTGATTTTCACGAGCGTTTACTCCAGTGGTCAGACGGGCCGGTAGGCCAGTCGTGGGGGACGCGCTATATCGAGTTTTTCGTCAAGCGCACGGATAATCTGGAAGGTTGGCGGGCGCTGCGCGGGGTCTTTATGCAGCAGTCGGGACAGCAGATTATCGAGCGATTTGGGCAGGTCTCGTTCCAGATCGCGAATGGCATCCAGTTTTTGCCCAAGGACCGTCGTCGAGATTTGATTCCGGGTCTTGCCGGGTACCAGCCGGCGGCCGGTGATGAGTTCGAAGTAGATCGCGCCCAGCGCCCAGATATCGATCTTTTCCGGCCACAGATTGTCCTTGGGTACGTCGTCACGCTGGAGGGCGAGTAGCACTTCAGGCGGCGAGTAGTTCCAGGAGCCGCCGATTTCCAGATTCGGTCTATCCACGGGAGAAGCGGTTCCAAAGTCGACCAGTACAGGAATAGGGATCCGGTTTTCGACGGGTTCATAGCGGAAGAGAATGTTATCCGGCTTGAGATCGCCGTGAGCATAACCCATCTTGTGCATGTAGTCGACTGCCTGCACAATCTGGTAGAACAGCTCCAGCCGCCAATTAAGGGAAAAATCCTTGGCGATCTGGGCAGTATTGAGCTTGGGGCCGTCGATGTACTCCATGATGTAATACCATGGGGTGCCATTGATGCCGTCCGCTCTGGCACAGAGTTCGACTTTCTCGTCGATGCGCAGGGGATAGAGGCGCACAATGCCAGGGTGATTGAGTGCATACAAGACTTCTGCTTCAGTACGCAGCAAATCCTGATAAGCTGTGCCTCCCTTTTTGTCTACCAGGGAAATCTTCAACGCGACCTGAAAGGCTGGGCGCTCCAGTTCATGCGCAAGAAAGATACGTCCCATCCCGCCGCTGTGAACCGATTGCACGATCTTGTAGTTGCCGACATGTTCGTCCTGTTTGAGGAATGCCATCCTGCAATACCCTTCCGTAGGTCACTTACTCTTCGAGTTCGTCCATCCAGCTTTCGTCGGTGCCATTGCTTTGTTTGCGTGGGGCTTTCCAGGCGCCAACAGAAAACGTGACCGGTTTCACTGGATAGGTCTCCTCGCCTGTCGCTATCTCTTCAGCGGCGGCGGGTTCGTAGCGGGCCACTTCGGTATTGCCAGATGCCGCCGCCATGAGTTCCGTGTTCCCGGACGGATAGGTGGCTTGATTGACCACCTCACTGTTGATCTTGAACTTTAGAATGGCGCCCTGGCGGGCGACATCGCCCAAGCGGATTTCGTCATTGTCCTGTAGGACGGCGACTTCGTTGCCTTCCACAAACCGGCCATTGACTCTCGTTCCATTGTCGGAGTGATTGGTGATGAGGAAGCGGCCGCCGTCAAACTGGATCGTGCAGTGCTTGCGGCTCACAGAACTGCTATCGCCCATACCATAAAGCTGTACATCGGTGGATTTAGGATCGCGTCCAATTGTGGTGCGGTTGCTGATAATCGCGATTTCTTCGCCCTGCAGATGTTCCGGGCCGAACACGATCTGGAGTCTTGCCAACGCCTTGCGCCGGTCACGACTGAACGCGACGATGGATTTTCTAATGACGTCGGTTGCGATTTCGTTGACTTGAGCGGCCACCCCCAGCAGTTGCTTGCGTTTGATGAAGAAGAAGACTGCCAGGCCGGCCACGACTATCCAGGGGGCGACTTTGAGAGTTCGATCCACTAGGCATTCCGTGCTGCTCGGATTCTCCTCACAGGGGGTTAGCACAGAAACTACTTCCACCACCTCTTTATCCACGATGACGTCAACGTTCATAGTGATAGGCGAACTGGTTGTGGCGGTCCCAAATTCGTCGATGGCCCGCACTGCAAGAGTGCTGGAATAGAGCCCGGCTGTCGTGAAATCGGTTAACGGCAGCGAGAACTCGAAACGGGTTCCCTCAGGGTTGGGCAATGAACTGGCGACCACGCCATCGACTAACAGGTCGACCTGTTCGATCCCACGGGCCGGCGAAGCCTGCCAGTCCAGTTCTGCGACAATAGCCTGGCGGTTGGTCGCGCTATCGAAATTCCAGGTATTGGCGTCGGTTCGGTTGGCGATGCGGGAGACGGTTGTATTGTCCTGAGGACTGGTGATGGTCAGTGTCGGGTTCCTCAGACTCACGGTGTATTCACCGTAACTGACCGCGTTACTGACGGGTTCACCAGCTGGCAGCACGACAACCTGACGCAAGCCGGACTCGCCCAGGGTGCTGCGATAGGCGATCGTGTACCGGATGCGTTCAGCATCGATCTTCTGATATAGTGCGGATAAAGCGGCGGCGTTAGTGCCGTTGTGATCGAGCAGGATGTAGTCGCCATCCGATTCGTCTGCTAGGGCGCGGAGAGGCTGAGCGAACTCTGCGGGATTATTGATTTCCGTATGCAGGCTGAAGATCCGGATTCTGTGATTTCGGGCACGGCTGCCAAGTTGCTGGGCCAGAGGTCGGGATTGGCTGCCTTGAGGGAGATCGATCAAGCGTCCCAGGTAAATGACTGCGCTGAAAACACGCTCTGATTCGGATTCCAGGTCCAGGATGGCTTGCTCCACGGCCTGAAGTCCCTTGGTCGATGAGGCGTCAGTGTAGGCCTGAAAATTGAGGTTATCCACCGCGGAAAGGAAGCTGTGGCTGGAGCGCGTGCTTGCCAGCAGCGTGGTAGTCTGGTCGTTACCGTTCCCGCCGGACGGATTATGCTGGGCCAGGATAGTTACGTTGTCGATTCCGTCGCGGAAATACCCCCCTTCAGCGAAGGTCCGCATGATTTGGCGTACACGATCGACCCCGAATATCCCGTAGTTAGAATAGCGGCCGATGTCCAGTACAAAGACGATATGGACCGGATTGTCATTGCTGGACGATAGAACGAAGTCCTTTACGGGCTGCCCATTCTCGAAGACCGCGAGCTGGCTTTGCGTCAGGCTGTTGAGTGAGTGAGCGTGACTGTCCAATGCGCGAAAGTGAACGCTAACCTCGGGGAAGGCATTGGCTTCGACCTGTTGAACGAGGATCTGGCTGCCGGGCGATTGGGCAGCCGCTGTGCCGGTTGCGATAAGGGCAAGCAGGAGGGCGATTGTCACATAATGAATCCGCATGAGGTACACCTCTTCCCTATGAAGCACTAACGCTCAGAATCAGTCCTCGGTCTCGAAGGCGACCGTTAGTTGCAGGATGGGCCGGTTGGGATCATGACCGAACGAAATTACATCATTGGCCTGAAGCATCACCGCCGAATCGCCGGACTTCAGGGGCTGGCTGTTGACGTGCATGGGTGCTCGTCCCAGCAGCTTCACATACCACAATCCCTCTTGCTCGTACAGTTCCGCCTGGCGCTGGGACACCGCCTGTTGGTGATCTTCTGGGAGCAGCGGCAACAGGCTGACATCCGGCTGCGACCGGACCCGCTCGGCGTCGATCCGGCCGATCACGGTGGGGGAGTGTCGAATCCTGAGTGGCTCCCCCAACTCGTTATTCGGGATCAGGAGCAAGTTGATGGTGTGATGGTGCATGATCAGAGTGAGCGCGTCGCCACTCTCCAGATCGAGATCGGCCAGAGTCTTCATGGGATCTGTGACCGGCCGGCTGACAAGTAGAGTGCAATAGTCGCGCGGGTTGTTGTTGGGGAGCGTCACCTGGGCGATGTTGACCAGATAGGGGATGAGGTCCTGCACTCGCATTTCGGCGGGGACCTCGATCGCATGTCCCTTGTCCCTGACTACCTGTACCGAGACTTTGTCTTGAGCGATATGGAGCGAGATGCTGATTTCAGGCATGAGTCCAGTCCAATCCGGCGACGTATAGTCTAGATCTTCGTATGCCAGGGGAAGTAGAGATAACTGATGTTGGCTCCCGATGTCTCCGAGGTCAGATCGGCGAGTCTCACGGGAGTCGCGTAGTCGTTATCGGTCACGTAGACATCGCCCTGGTCGATATGGTCCACATACATCACGTGTCCGAGATCTTTGTACTTCGAATACGAATGCGCGCCTTCCATGACGATGACGGACCCTTCCAGGGGCATGCTACCAATCTGGATGCCATATTGGGGATTGGCGCGGGCCTGGTCATCCCACAGATGTGCGTTGCGTGCGATTTCCGGTGGAATAGGCATCCGATCCAGGATGTGACGGACACAGCCCCCGGTATAGCTCTTCAGCCAGTCGGGTGTGCCACCACTTTGCTCTAGCTGCTGGATGGCATTGAGATCCGCTTCAGGGCCTGGGGCGACCATGGCCAGCCGTCCTTGCAGCCCGGAGACGTCTGCGGTGAGCTGCGAGACCTGGGTTCGTCCTTGAGAGATTGCCGTGTCTAGCCCGGCGATATGTTCTTGCAGCGCGGCAATCAGATTCTGGGTGGAGACGTAACGGCCATCCAGTCGGGTGGCCAACCATTCCCAGGCATCCCCCAGTAAGTCTAGCACGTTCTCACCTTCGATGCCTTCGTAGTCGATCATTTTGGCCTGGAGGTCTTGAAGACGCTCGACCTCCGCAGCACGTTCGGTGCGCAGGGCATTCAGAGCCCGGGTTGCTTCTTGAAGGGCCTGTTGCTGCCCAATCAGACGATCGTAGATCGGGCGGTTGGCGGCGGAGACATAGCTCATGGTGAAGTCCGCCGTCGTTGAGGCACCGGCAACCGAGCCGCCGGCTGTCTGGTCGGCCGTTTGAAAGCGATCTGCCGCATCGCGCAGGAAGCTGGCGAACTGCCGGAACAAGCCCGGCCAGGCTTCCATGCTGTTCTGCGTCTGGCGGTATCGGGTCCCCAGGGCTGCGGCCAATTGACCCACAAACCCCGCGCCCTGCAATAACTGATTGATGCGCTGGGCGGTCGCTTCAACGCTCCGCTCGAGCCCCGCTGCGTGGGCCTCCAAATCATCGGCAATGGCGCGCAGTTGGGCGGGTTTCACACGTACAGAATCAGCCATGACTTACGTCTCCGAAGGGTTACTGTATCTGCTGCGCACGGATATCCAGGGCGTTGAGTTGCGCCTGGACGCGATAGATCTGCATCTCGTTGCTCACCCAGGTATCCCAATAGGTGTCAAATGTCATTGCCATGCTCACCGGACGCATGAAGGGCAGCAACAACCCGTTCACTAGTTGTTCTCCCAGGCTGGCATTGGTGCCTGTGAACGACTGCAAGATTTCCCAGCGACTATTCACCCGGTCGTCGAGCATGGTCTGCCAGATCTGACGCTGCTGGTCGAGTTCCTGGGGCGTATCGAATGAGAAGTGCATGGTGCGTTCGGCCTGGATCCCTGCCAGTTCCATGTACTCCTGGCTATCTGTGGAGAGGGTCTGGACGGTTGCTTGAAGCTCTGGAAGGTCCGCTAGCGCTTTGAGCAGATCTACTCCCAGGGTTGCTCCGATGGACGCCGCGACAGGTAGGGCGCCTCCTCCGGTTAACGCTGTCAATATGGCCGAAGACGCTATAGTAGCGCCCTCCCAACCGAGGCTCTTGATCTGGTCGCCGATGGTCTCCCAACTGGTTCGGAGCGATTCCCGCAACTGGGTGACACGCTCACTGAGGGCTTCGTCGCTCATGTTGGCCGGATCATTGCCATCAGGCGGGACTTTGTACATCGGACCTTGCTGTTCGTGATCTTCCCTGGTGAACCTGTCGGCAGCCGTGCGAAGAATATCCGCGAACTGGTTGAAGTAGCGCGGCCAGGTTTCCATCGTGTCTCGTGTCTGGTTGTAGCGCGTCGACCACTGGGAGGAGAGATGGCCCTTGAAGTAACCACCATGGAGCATTAGGTCGACCGCCCGCGAGATTTCGGTCACCTGCTGCTCGATCTGGCTGGCATGGGTGTTAATCTGATCGGCGATCTCGCGGAGTTGTTCCGGTGTGATGCGGATTTCATCTGGCATGGCTAATGATCTCCTGTGGAGGTATATCCCTGTTGACGCTTGTAGTCTTCAATGGCACCTTCGAGGTCCCAGTCCAGGATGGGACCGGCCGATGTCGCCTGGTGAACATGCTCTTTGAAGGCGGAGACGATTTCCCGGCTAGCCTTGCGTTCCCAGACGGCCTGGGATTTTCCGGCCCAGCGTTTATCTCGGATGGTGCGAATGGTATTCGCTTCGGTATAGGCCTGGGCGAATTGCATTCGCTGGAGGCGCCCTCGGAGGACCAGGTAGCCACGGCCTTCCGGCAGGGTTTCCTTGCGCATAGCGGAGGTCACTTTGCCCCCCAATAGTTCAATGGCATCGGCCGATCCGAGGGCCACGCCGGTCCGCATCAGGCGCAACTGTTTCAGCAACTGATCGCCGCGCATCAGGTTTTGCGTCACGCCGCTGATCAGGAGGTGGAATCCCAGATCGCTGTCCCGGCGCACGCGACGAGAGAGTTCGTCCAGCATGTAGCCGTACTGGCTGATCGCTTCGCTCATCTGGTCGTAGTCATCGATCGCGATGATGATGGGCGGAAACTGATAGCTGTCATCGGCATCCAGCAGGTCAAGGCTGGAGCCAGAGTGGGCATGGGCCGCATCCAGGGTCTGGCGGCGCCATTCCAGTTCCGCCATCAAATGGCTCAGGTTCTCCCCCAATTCATCTTCGTTGGTCACATAAGCGATGACATGGGGCAGATGTCGGAGTCGGCGTAGACCACGCCCGAAATCGACCAGTAAAATGCGGGCGTGGTCGGGGGCGTACTTCCAGGCTGTGCTCAGGAGCAGTGTCGAGAGCAGGGTGGACTTGCCGCTGCCCTGCGGCGAATTGATAAGCAAATGAGGCCCATGTTGCAGCCAGTCCAACGTGAAAGTCCTCAGACTCAGGTCGTCCAGCGCGATGGGAGTCTTGAGTGCCTCGAAGGGGGGCGATCCCTGCCCGGCCGGTTGGACGACTGCCAGCAACCCATCTGCGCCATCGAGGGAGACGCGCTCTGGAAGGGTCTTGATCGGCGTGGCGGCCGGATCCTGGCCCCAGGCGGCGGCCATTTGGGCGATAGTGGCAATCATCTGCTCGTTGCGGAGTTCATCATCAACTTGATTCCCAAGATCCTCGAGCATTGCGCCGGGAGTCTCGCCGGCCGGGCTAGTGGCGGGCAGGGCTATCTGGCCGTGCAGCGGCGTGGGAGAGACAGAGTTCCGAATTAGAACGCTGCCGGGGCGCGAGGCAAGCTCACGGTCGCTGCGACCGATCAAATGCTGGTAGTCCAGCTTCTCACTGAAGGGCAGTACCAGCTTCTGGCTCACCAAATTCAGGATCGAGACGGGCACTTGAGGCGAGGGCGAGGTGAGCACAAAGTGAATACCATAGGCTCGGCCATCCTGCATCAGTCCCACGATGGTTTCCATCTCGGCCGGGTAGGTTTCGCGCAACTGAAGGAAGTTGTCGATCAGGATGACGATGGCTGGCTGCCGTTGATCCTGCGGAACCCGGCTGTTATGGTGTTCAAGCGACTCGGCGTGGAGCAGCGCGAACTGGCTCCGGCGCTGCTGGCGGACGTCCTGCAGGCGATGGAGCAAACGCGCCAGCCGCTCGGATTCTTCGGCATTGATCACGGCCCCGACATGGGGCAGCGCCGCCAGCGGATCCAGATTGCGGCCTGCCATGCTGACGATGTAGATCTCAAGCTGGCGTGGGGGGCAGCGCTGCGCCAGGGAGAGTGTCAGAGTCCGCAGGAAGGTGCTCTTGCCGCTGGCCGGGGGGCCAACGATGAGCAGGTGACCGGAGGCATCTCTGAAATCGACCGTGAGGGGCGGCTGCGTGTGGCTGTTGATGTCATCGATCAGGCCCACCGGGGGCTCGATCCAGGCGATCCAGTCCGGATCGTCTCGCCAGGTGGTTCCGTCCCAACTCCAGGCTGAGTCTTGATCGGTGAACTGCCGAATGTCGTCGAGGCTGAAGCGGGCCGGTAGGGAGGGTAGCAGCACTGGGTCCAACTCTGACAGCCGGGTAGCCTCATAGACATCGGATAATCGATCCGTGAGGACCATGGCGAACTTTCGTGCAGGTGCGTCATTACCACTGTCCGGTGTGTGAATCTCGCCTTCGTCTGCCGAGGTGACCGACCTCACCCGCTCAAAGCGCCGGAGGTTGATCGTGGTCGCCAGGCGATCTTGATCGGATTCTTCGCGCTCTTTGTACTTCATGCCAGAATAGGCAACTTGAAACTGGCGCGTGTCCGTGCCAACCTGGAAGTAAGCACGGCCGATGACATCAACCGGCAGGTAGGCGGCATCCGGGCGCAGAAGTACTTCGCGGCTGGCATCCGGGCTCTGAACTCGCAGGCAAATACGGAACTGGAGATTCGCCGCCATCTCGGCGGTAATGTGCCCGCTGGGGCGCTGGGTGGCCAGGATCAGGTGAATGCCCAGGCTGCGTCCGACACGCACGGTGGAGACCAGCTCGTGCAGAAAGTTGGGCAGGTCCGTCTTGAGTTCGGCAAATTCGTCAATAATGATGAGCAGGTGGGGGAGGGGTTTCCAGTCAGCGGGCAATGCGGCGCAGCCATCCAGGCGCTTGTGATAGTCCGTGATGTCCTGGGCGCCTTGCTCGCGCAAGAACTGCTGGCGGCGGCGGATTTCTGACTTGATGGCTTCCAGGGCCCGCAAGGCTTCGGCCTTGTCTAGATTCGTGATCAGCCCGGTGGTATGAGGAAGGTGCTCGAAGAACCCGAAGGTTGCTCCGCCCTTGTAGTCAATGAGCAGGAAATTCAGGAAGTAGGGATGATGTTCCACCGCCAGGGCGCAGACGATTGTCTGAAGCAACTCGCTTTTTCCTGCGCCGGTGGTCCCAGCCACTAGGCCATGCGGGCCGTGCACGTTCTCCGAGAGATCCAGGCTGAGTTGAGAGGAATAGCTATCCCCACCAATCGGAGCCGGAAAGGGTAGACGGCCATCCTTGGGTAGCCGATTCCAGCGGGTAGGAATGTCCAGCGCTTCGATGGAAGCCGCGTTTCCAAACATCTGCAGGAAGTCCAGCCGGGTTGGGATTCGCTGCGAAGCGCCAAGCTGGGGCAGGCGGTAATTCGTGAGCTTGCGGGCGATCATCTCCGCCTGGGCTCGGGAGAGCGCATCCGCCGTACCCTCGATGACGATGCCCTCAGGCCCTGTCAGATGGACCCGAAACGCGTGGCCGAGGACAGTCACAACCCCATTACATTCCCCCGGCACGTCCTCGGCGTCATTCACCATGGAAAGAGTGATGATACCTGCCTGCCGACTGGAGAGCAGGGACCGGTACGCCAGCTCGTCCCGGATGGACGACGTTTCATCGACGAGTACCACGATCAGGCTCGTGTCCCCCAGCTCACCCTCGGTATTCTCTAAGGCCGCGTGACGTTCTTCCAGACGACGATTCAGCCGATTTAGCAGATCGCGTGACGCTTCCGGATCGAACGCGAGGTAATCCGGGAAGCCCCCTTTTTGGAATTGGCTTGTGTGGGGGAGCCAACGCGCCCAACTCCAGTCGAGATAGACGGCCCGCGACGAGAATATGTATAGACTCACATCGGTGGGTGCGTACTCGGTAGTGAGGTGAGCAAGGACGGCATAGGTGAAGGGCAACAGATCAGCCCGGCTGCCGACAATTCCCATTGCCCCCCACTGAAGCAGGTTCAAGGTGACGCTGGTATCGCGTACCAGACGATATTTGAACGACAGATCGACCGCCCGCTGAATGTCCAGCGCTTCGAGATCAGGATCAGGCGATTGGACGATCACGTTTGAGGGGATGTCGCCCACGCCCAGTCTTACCCAGCCAAAATCATCATCGGCGATTCTGCGGGACCACAAAAAATCGTGGCGAGACTCGATCAGGGAGGGAATCACATCCGCGCCGGGATATTTGCGCCGGTTGATCGCCAGTTGCACGTCATGCGCGGCCTGCAAACGGGCCTCACGCTTATCAAGCTGGCGGTGATAATCGCGGCGGGCTTCAAAGAAACGCTTGCGTTGCAGTTGTTTCTGATAACTGTAGGTAAGCAGGCTGGTCACGGCCGACACAATGCCCATCGCCAACAGCGGGATGGTATAGAGTGGACTGCGGCCTGTATTGGCGCCGATGATGAGGTAGAAGCCTCCCATGATCAGGAGGCTGGAAAAAGGCAACAAAGACAGCAGCAGGCTGCGTGCGTGTTCATCCGGCGATTTAGGTGGAGCGGGTATCTGAATTTCGCCGCCGATGGGGGCGGGTTGGAGACGGGGCGGGCGATTGAACAGGCCGGATGAACGGTTGGTCATGGCTGCTTCCCGAGTGCTGCAGAAGATTAAATGCGCTTTCGGAAAACGAAGGTGGCGTAGTGGCCCACCTGTGGGACAAGGGCCTCGTCCGTGTTTGGGCGGTCAGGCCCTTGCCCACGAGTTGCCGGCCAGGCTAATCCTCTGTGTCGGCGCGACGCAGACGGGCGGCATCCGCCCGGAGTTCCTGCGCAAAAGAGTTGACGATCTGGTGCCATTCCTGCATGGTTTCATAGGCCTGGTCGTACTGGCGGAAGAAAGCAGACGCCCGCTGGCCCAGGAAGCTCTGGCGCAGCATACGCAGCATATCGTCTACCGCCTGAACTTCCTGCTGGATCTGGGTGGCGTTGGTCTCGATCTCGGAGGCACTGCTCTCCATCAATTCGAGTTGAGCCTTGATCTCGTATGTCATGATTACTGAACTCCTCCAGCATGGTTATCCTCGCGACGGAATGCGGCGGCGGCACGATCCAGCATCTCTGCATAACGGTTGAGCAGCACGGGAAACTCCATGATGGCTTCACGGGTGTTGGCGTAACGCGCCCGAAGTTGTGTGGCGAGATTCCCCGAGAAGACGCTTTCATTCATGCTCTGAATCTGGGAATCGACGGCGTCCAGGGCGGCCTGGATTCGGGCGGCATGGGCGCGAATCTCGTCGGCATTTCCCTCGACCTGCTGCGGTACGATACGGATTCCATTGCCGGGTGGCATATCGGCCATATAGCTCTTCCTTTGAGTTCGATTACCCGATGTAGGTATCTGGCTGGTGCAATAGTTAAGAATGGACGAGAATCAGCCAGCTTCATAATCAAAGTATAGCTGAGAATGAATTAGAAACAAGTTACGCACATAAATTATTCGTGAATTTTTTATTCTATCCGAACTAAGTGAGTATCGATCCCGGTATAATGGGTTAAGGACAGGACCTTGTCTTCACCCGTTTGAGGACTTTTTCCAGCTAGTGAAAGGCACGCTTCTTAGCTAAGGAAGAGGCTAGGTGATATCATGGATGGGTTGGTTGAAGAATTGAGCCGCGATCTATTCGAAGGGAATCGCAGCAAGGTGGAGGCCCGTCTCAAAGGACAGGCCTCCGGTGGTCAGGAATTCTGGCTTCTCGCTGCTTCGACAGAGGATTACGATACGCGTCAAGAGCTGCTTCAGCGGGTAGCGTCTTTTCGGACTCAGCCATATGCTCGATTGGCGGAAGACATCCTCGAACGAGAAGCACGGTATGCTGCGGAGATGGCACAACTACCAGGCTGGCAGCAATGGCTTCTCAGTCGGCGGCGCTTGCTGGTAGGGTTGGCCCTGGCGATCGTCATGATCTGTGCGCTCGTGCTTGTTGGCGGGGCGATTCTAGGGATTTAGCATAGGCCAGGACGTTGTTTGAACCTTGTAGGGTATCGTCTCAGGGAATGAGAATGTGACAGAACTAGCGTAACCCCCAAAAACTCCATCCAGAAGGATTCTGAGGTTACGCAGCCTTGCGGTAGTAGTCGTGGATGACACCGCCCAACACATCTCGACAGCCAATTGGGCCGTGGCCTGTCGGAGGTGTCGGTGTCTTGGGAATCTACTGCTCGAGCCCTTGATGCGGGCGAGCCCCATTGTAGTATGCGACATATTTGCGCATAATCCGGTACAGATGCCCTTCATTCAGTATCAGGATCTTGTCCAGGCATTCTTCCCGGACGGTCCTGACCCAGCGCTCTGCGTAGGCGTTGGCATTCGGCGCTCGGTACGGCGTGTGGATGACCTTTGTCCGCTCAGACGCAAAGGCCGCGTCGAACGCCTTGGTGAACTTCCCATCATTGTCATGCAACAGAAACCGGATGGATTCTGGTCGTTCTTCTAGGGCCCAGACCAACTGCCTACCCTGCTGGGTGATCTATTCCCCGTTGGGATGCGCTGTACAGCCTGCAAAGTGGACTCGCCTGCTCCCAACCTCAATGAAGAATAAGACATACAACGTCTTCAGAAATAGCGTTTCGACCGTGAAGAAATTACACGCCAGGATCTGTTCGCGGTAGTGCCTCATCAGATGTCGCCACCCCGGTGATGTCTCCCGTTCTGGCACCGGGGGGATGTTGTGTCTTCTCAAGATGTTACTTACGGTTTCGTCGGTGAGCGTGTAGCCCAGCTTAACCAGTTCGCCTTCGATCTTGCCATTCCCCCAGCCGTTCTCTTTGGCCAGGCGTAACACCAATCGTTCAAGCTCTTTATCGGTACGTGGTCTTCCTCCCCTCCCCTGCTTGTTGAAGCTCCATTTGCGCCGCGTCAGCTCGCGGTGCCACTTGAACACCGTCTCTGGCTGGAAGATCCGAATGACGCTTCTCAGTTGCCTGGCTGTTTGCCCCGTGCTGGCCTTCAGTTTCATGGCTAGGAACGCCAGGGTCAGCTTCTCCGCTCGCGATACCCGCAATTGCTTGTCGAGCTTGCGTCCCACGATGGCCAATTGGCGGCGCAGTAACAAGATCTCAAGGTCTTTCTTCTGTTCGGTTTGCCTGCTGAGGATGAACAGCTCCAAAAGTGCCGAAAACACTTGCGCGACGACAAACCAGCCCATGCGCCCCCTTTTTCCCAAAATCAGCAAACGCGCAATTCTACCAGGTGTCCCGAGGATCTTCTGGACCGATTCTCGCTAGATGCGGTTTTTGGGGGTTACGGGCAACTTCAGTGTGATTCTGGATACAGGAGAGAACGACATGCCTGAAGAAATCGCGTCTGTACTGAAACAAAATGGCTGCGCGATCATCTTCAATGACGCGCAGCCAGTGCGGGAGCGACGGGATTCGAACCCGCGATCTCGGCCTTGACAGGGCCGCATGTTAACCGCTACACCACGCCCCCAGTTACAGGTGGCATTATAGCAGCGGCGTCGGGCAGTGTCAATGTCTTTTGTGGGGATTTCCGCCGCCCGGCCTTACTTCCCCGTGGACGACGCGGGCGAACCTCGCAGGAGATCGGCAAGCTCCTGATGCGGTATGGCGTACAGGACGTGGCCGTCGCGACCGGTGAGCGTCTCCGCCGCAATCAGGGAATTCAGGATAGCCTCCTCTACCGCTTCGATGGCCGCCAGAAACAGATCATTTATTGCTACCCCTTGTTCGTCGGGGATGATCGTCACCGTAGAAACTGGCTCGCGCGGCGTATGCAGCCGCCGGTTGGCGGTGGAAAAGGCGATGACGAAGTCGCCGCTGCCGCTGGTGCCAACGGAGCCGGTCCGCGCCAGCCCGAATATCGCCCGCTTCGCCAGCCGGTGGAGCTGCCGCGCCATTAGCGGGGCGTCGGTCGCCAGGATCATCATGATCGATCCTGGCCCTGGCTCTGTCTTGAGCGCCGGGGCCGAACCTGGCAGCAGGCGATCGTGGAAGTGCTGTCCGACCGGCACGCCGAGTATCATCAGGTGGCGCCGCGCGCCAAAGTTGCTCTGCACCAGCGCCCCGACTGTATAGCCGCTTTCCACCGTGCGGGATGCGGTCCCGATCCCGCCCTTGAACCCGCAGCAGGCGGTCCCGGTCCCGGCGCCGACATTCCCCTCCAGGACCGGCCCGGCTGTCGCATCGGCGATGCTGGCCTGAACATGCTCGGCGCGAACATGGCGGCCCTGAATATCGTTGAGAAAGCCGTCATTACATTCGCCCACGACCGGATTGATTGTCCCCGTCGTGACGCCGATAGCGGGATTCTCGCGCACCATACAGGTGATGACGGCGTCGCTCACCAGCCCCACATTGAGCGTGTTCGTTAACAGGATAGGCGTCTCCAATACGCCCAGCTCGCGCACCTGCTCGAAGCCGGTCGCCTTGCCGTAACCATTGAAGGTGTAGACAGCGGCGATCACTTTTTCCTCAAACAGGTTGTCGGCATGGGGCAGGATAGCCGTCACCCCGGTGCGGACAGGTCCCTGGCCGGGCCGGAGCGCGCCCTCACCCGCAATCAGCGTGACATGCCCGACGCGCACGCCGGGCACATCGGTGATGGCGTTGTACAGCCCTGCCGGCAGCAAGCCGGGGGAGACACCCAGATCGCGAAGACGTGTCATGAGCTACCTCACTGGCGAATATGCGATCGTCGCCCGGCCGGGCGCGATGGACGCGCCGGACCGCGCCAGGACGAAGATGTGAGGGTACAGACCGCCTAGCGCGATACGCTGCTCGGTGACCTTCTGCCACTGGTGCGTATCTCCCAGCAGCCGCTGCATCAGGCGTACCTCATGCGTGATCAGGGCGAACAGGGCGCCGGGCTTCGCCACGCGGGCGGCTTCCGCCAGGACAACCGGGTACAGGATCAGGTTGTCTTCATGCGACCCGACCAGGTGGCCGAAGGGCAGATCGGCGCACAGGGCATCAACGCTGGCGTCCGGCAGCGGTAGCCGGCGCATATCCCAGTCGTACAGCTCGGCCGCATCTATGCAGCCCGCCGCCTCGATATTCTGGCGGGCGCACGCCAGTGCCTGCGGATCGCTGTCGCAGCCAATCGCCCGCCGGGCCGGCATGGCGGACAGGCGCTCGATCAGGAGCGTCCCGGAGCCGCAGCCCAGGTTGAGGAAGACATCGCGCGGCATGGGATCGGTCATCAGAGTCATGGCGTGGGCGACTGCCGCATTCAACGCGCCTTCCCTGTTGCAGACTCGCCACGAGCGGGTTGCCAGGGGCCGCGGAGACAGGCGGATCAGAACTTCCCAGCTTGTCTGATTGCCTGGCGGGCGCCGCAGCCGGAGCAGCAGATCGCCCTCTTCCAGACCCTCCCGCAGGCCGGTTGCCTCGGCCAGGGCGGATTTGAGCCGCTTCAATACTGCCGATTCACCCCCTGCTGCGCTGATGAAAAAGGTCTGGAAGGCGCCCGGCGGATGCACTGCCCGCACCTGCTCGATATCGCCTAGCAGGGCGCGGAAATGCTCATCTCCCAGCAGCGCGCGCGGACGGGGCACTGCGTAACGGCGGATCAGGTAGATGGCCTGTACCGTTTTCAGATGCAACAGCGGGTACAGGCTGCTCGTGCTGCGGAAATGAACCACGCCTGGCTCTCCGCCCGATTCGGGTGTGCGATGCAGCGTCACGAGCTGCCCCAGACGCGCGTTTAACTCCCGCCGGGCGATAAATTCCAGCCCCTCCGCTGCAACCGCCTCATAGAAGCAAGTCTCGCGGGCGGCTGTCTTGTGGGGCTTTCTGCCTGGCGAGCGCGGCGCGGGTTTCTTTGTCTGGCCCTGGCGGGTCTGTTTGTTCATGGCACTGTCTCTCTGGCGGGATGCACGCCCTGTACTATAGCGACCTCCGCCGGGAATGCGAGTCCCAACGCCCTGCACGGAGTCTGGTCACAGCAAAAGAGGGGATGTCGCGCATCCCCTCTGCTCTGGCGTGGTGATATCCGGTTACATCCCGGCTTTGAGATTCTCCGCCAGTTTGTGCAGGCTCACGTTGAAAGGTGGCCGGATAACCCCGTATTCGGTGATGATGGCCGTGATATAGTGGTGAGGAGTGACGTCGAACGCCGGGTTGCTCGCCGGAGAGCCTTCTGGCGCGATCCGCTGACCCTGGATGACGGTGACCTCCTCCTGATCGCGCTCCTCGATTTCGATCAGGTCGCCGTGCATGATCGACATGTCGATGGTGGAGAAGGGGGCCACGACGTAGAACGGGACCCAGTTCTCGCGGGCGACAACGGCCAGATTATATGTCCCGATCTTGTTAGCGGTGTCCCCATTTGCCGCGATACGGTCGGCGCCAACCAGACACAGATCAACTCCCCGCCGGCGCATATAATGGCCCGAAGACCCGTCGGGGATGATGGTGTGCTTGATGCCCAGATTTTTGAGTTCCCAGGCTGTCAGACGGGCGCCCTGCAGGCGGGGCCGCGTCTCATCTACCAGCACGTGCAGCTTCTTACCCTGGGCGTAGGCGGAGCGGACGACGCCCAGGGCCGTGCCCCAGCCGACGGTGGCCAGACTGCCGGTGTTGCAGTGGTGGATGATGGTGGCTTCCTGGGGCACCAGTGCCGCGCCATTCTCGCCCATGCGCTTGTTGATCTCGATATCCTCATCGGCGATCTGCTCCGCTTCGGCCACGAAAGCCCGGCGCAGCTCGTCCACGCTGCTCCAGGGGCCGCCCTCGGCCACCCGCATCATCCGCTCCAGCGCCCAGAACAGGTTGACTGCCGTCGGGCGGGAGCGGGCCAGCACGCTGCGGGCTGCGCGCAGGTCGTCCATAAGGGCGGCGACCGTGGTCGCTTTGCTTTGCTGCGTGGCAGCGGCCATCCCGAAGCCAGCGGCAGCGCCGATAGCCGGCGCGCCGCGCACCACCATAGCGCGGATGGCCTCCGCCACTTCCTGATAGGTGTCGTAGCGCCGAATCTCGAACCGGGCCGGCAGGACAGTCTGGTCAATCATGCAGACCTGGTTGTTTTCCCAGAATACAGAACGCACTTCTTCGTTGATAGCCATGGCAGCAGTGCCCTCGTCAGGCTGGCGGATCAGCTCTTCCAGGGATAGGTGGGCTTGCAGGCTGTGGCAACTTCGACCAGGTCCTCAATCGTGCGTATCTCCTCGCGCCCCATGATCAAAGCCTGCCCGATATTGAGGGCCAGGCTGCCGGCGATTGCCCGATCATGGACATCTTCGATGCCGCGAATGTCAGCGACCCCGGCCAGGCCAATGACACGGCGCATCATCTTGCAGGCGCCCAGGCCGGCTGAGTCCTGCAGGACGCGCAGCATGTAGTCCTGCTGATATGCCCTGGGCATGTTGATCGGGTCCACCTGATCCCAGACGACTTTCTGGAATTCCCGCTCAAAGACGTGCCACAGCTCGATCACGGTATCGGTGAGATATTTGCGGAAGTCGGATCGCTGCGCCGGGTCCTTCATCCGTACTTCCTGCGCGGCATAGTTGAGGAACAGATTGCCAATGACGGCCCCTACGTCGAATCCCATCGGCCCGTAGAAGGCGAACTCCGGATCGATGACGTAGGTCTCTTCCTGATTGATCATGACACTGCCCGTGTGCAGGTCGCCGTGGATCAGCGCCTGAGCCTGGGTCATGAACTTCTCTTTCATCTTGGCAACCTCGACGCGCAGGGCCTCGTCCGCCTGCAAGGCGAACACCTGCGGCTCCAGCTCTTTGTGGAAGCCGTTGCGCTCCGTATAGCGGTACGGCTCAGTGAAGATCAGGTCTTCCGTAATCTTGCACAGTTCCGGGTTGATAAAGCGGGCGACTTCCAGCTTCTTGGTCCGGTAGTCCAGGACCAGATCGGAGGTCATACCCAGTGTACGGGCCAGGAACACGCCAATATGCTGGGCGAAGCGGGGGTATTTGATGCCTTCGTTAAGCCCTTTGCGCATGATGACGTGATGATTCAGATTCTGCATGGCAAAGAGGTACATGCCCGGATCGTAAAAGTAGACGCGGGGCGTATGCTCAGGAACGAGC
>WBZO01001413.1_pt1 | contig 37682 bp, 28 predicted proteins | sample 5204261 | NCBI WGS metagenome assembly WBZO01 (sample SAMN12412400, study PRJNA552823) | activated sludge metagenome | isolation source: activated sludge from anammox sidestream of wastewater treatment plant... | place: USA: North Carolina | collected 2017-09
TGGGTTTCTACAATCGAGAGCGCTTGCACTCATCCCTTGGGTATCTTTCCCCAGAGGAATTCGAGTGGCGCTACTATCTCACTTTGTCTTAACTCACTGTCCACTTTTTCGGGGCAAGCTCAAGGTTCGCCGAAAGAGAGATGAACGCCGCCGATTATTCGAGACCAGATTGCCATTCCAATGCGGATTGATACTGCCAGCGAGAAAGCCGCTGGTGTACATTCCGTTGGAAGATGGCTCATGGCGGGAAGACTACAGCGGAAGGGTGATTTCGCATGAAAGGTTGCAGGAGTATCTGGTGAAATATCGGTTCATCTAAAAGGAAAGCCCCTGATTGGTTGAAAATCAGGGGCTTTTTTGTTTTAAGCGCAATACGGTTATGCTAACATTCCAAAATAACGTAAAGCCGCTTGGATTGGGGTCACTTTACCTGGAGGGCACGGTTTGACTCGCTCCGCGCCTTGGCGGTTCGGCGCTTTCCGCATTGGCAAGCCAGATCGAGACTTTATATCGGCAATCCAGCAGGTTTGAGAAACGAAACCATAGTTTTGCTTCACCTATACTTGAATTTGGTTGTAGGTTGACATGTTATCTTTCTGCCAGCGAAGGTGCTATATCAAACAAAGGTTCAATCAATTTTGGTTTCAATTCGGAATTCCCCAATAAGACTTTATTGTTTAAATCAAACAAAAAATTAAAAAATCCAACTTATATATTCTATATTTCCGCCATCCCTTTCAATCTTGACTTTCTTTGAAGAATTGGCTATCTGGGCAACGTCACCGTTGAATTCAAAGGCGAATAGTTCTGGTAGTTTATAAAAGCTGTTTAGAGGTATTCTTTTCTGTTGAGCAGAAAACACCATTACCTCTAGTAACCACTTTTTTACGCGAATATCGTTAGTCTTGTGGCGTTGACTGCCAAGATTTCTAGCAGAAACTTTTTCAAGTATTTTCCAATCTACAAGACTTTGCAACACGCGATCTATTGATCTTGGGATAGTACCTTGGTTACTATATTTTTCCGACATACGGACATGGATTTCTTGACGGGTAAAAGATGTTTGCAACGAAAGGAGGCGTCCGACGTGAGAACAAGTTTCATGAAAAAAAGGAAAGGTTAATATTGCCATTCCCCAATGGAAAATGACATTATCGGTTTTCTTGGCTACATGGGTTATGTTTTGAGCTTCAGATTTAAAATAACTCTTTTCTTCGCTAGTTTCAAGCCAAATTCTTCCAAGAACATTTGAGGTTTTACGAATAGCATCATTTCCAGAGACTCGTGAAGATAACCATGTCTTTAATTGCGAGACAGATGCATCTTTACCTTCGGAGTTCAAAGACAAATCCAGTGCGTAATTTGCCCAATCAAGGGCAATGAATCGATCAAAACCTACTAAATATGTGGACATCCTATTTATTCAGCATCGCTTTCAATAATTTAATTGCTATACCGCGTTGTAAATCATCATGAAAGAACTGGTTACGGTAATTGCGGAGGCAATTATAACAACTCGTATCCTCACCACATTCGCAACTCGATACTTTGTTTAGTGCTGTCTCTGTTACCAGCAGTATTTTTTTATTGATACGCTCAACATGACCTGCTCCTCCGGGGACCGAGTCAAACAAGATCATATGCGGAGGGCGTTGAAAATCTTTATAGAATAAAGTGCTATCTATATCATCTCGTCTAATGCCAAGTGCTTCACTTGCTCCATCTAGAAGCGCGTACATTAATGACATCATGGCGGGGCGGTCATATAATAATCGCTCCTTTCCATCAAGGCTTATCTCAAGCACATCTGTCATGAATCGATGTCCAAGATGATAGGAACTTGTAGCGTCTTTACAATCCTTACCTGTCAGTGGATTTTTGTGTAACGTTTTGCCTTTGAGCCCCGGTGAGAAATCTATTGGTTCTGACCATCCACAATGCCGGCAGATTTTAAAGCCTCTTCCAAACCCATCATTAACCAGAGCTAACCAGCCATGCTGAGAATATTTCTTATATACTTGTAGGTCCGATGAAGTGAGTGAAGTGTCAAGCTCAAGATCGTTTTCATCTCGAACATCATCTCTTGAACTACGATATTCTGTGAAAAATACTTGACTAGCATATGTTCTTTGTGGGGCAGTTTCTCCTGGAGTTTCGGTGTCATTTGCTGCAATAAAACCCTGCTCAGGCACTATAAATTTTGCAGTCGAGGGGAGCGTTGCAGCACATGATTTGCAAGTTGGGGATATTTCAGACTCTGAGTAGCCCCAATGAAACCTTTTACATTCCTTGCAAACGGCATAGTAAATTTCTTCCCATTCTTTGTTGGGTAATAAACGGACGCCATTACTTCGCCAAATACGTTTGGCAGCTACTACCTCACTCCCAGGGGCAAATTCAGAAATCGCCATCCGAAGATCCCGTTCTAGTTGAACTTTCGTTGCTTCTTCAATGGTTGACAGGTGGTTGGTTTTTAGCTCTACAACATCGGTTGGAAAACCATATTTCGGTAGGACATTTCTGGTTCCCAAGAAGCCAAGTAATTGCCTGTCACGAATTTGCTCGATTATTTTTCGTAACCTGGCAGCCTCTTTTTCACTTTGAGCATCATCTCGCTCACGAGCTTCTTTGCGCAACTGTTCAAGTTTCTCGATTTCGTCCTTGTAATCATTAACAGCAAGATCGAACGATCTTGGTTCATCAGGATTTGTTAGACCATTTATCCATGTCCAATCTCTTACACCAAGATCGTCCAGTAACCCGCCAGGTATTATTCGCATAAGAGAATCTTGGATGGTCGGGAATTTCTGACCAAGAAACTTCTTGAACAGATCTATACCTTTTTCATTTTCTCCTTCCAACAAAAAGTCAGATACTGTCTTAAATGTTCTTTTGTCATAATTTTCATAGACCCAGCGAAAAAAGGCGGAAAATACAACTGAATGTAAATGCCGCCTTACAATCTTCTCGTTGCTTAGAACTGCGATAGGTGGCTTTATTTTTCCAGAGACCATTGTCTCGGGCTTGTTATAGTAATTAAGGTCATGAGAACGTCGTTGGGCAAAAGTAAGAACGTATGCGGCTGAGTCGGTGCGACGGCCGGCGCGTCCTGCACGTTGAATGTAGTTTGCCGTGGTGGGTGGCATGTTTCGCATAAGAACGGCTTGCAAGTCTCCTACATCTACACCCAATTCAAACGTAGTGGAACAGCTTAATACATTTATTTTGCCTTGAATGAATTGGTTTTGCACATTAGCTGCTTCACGGGCAGTCCACTGTGCAGTATGTTCGTTTGCAAGTAGGACAATGGGTCTGCTAGTTAGATATTCATCCTTATACAGGTTATCTTTGAAACCAATAGATTTTTCTGTAAGAGGTGTAAGGCTGCCAGTACAGGCGTATGTTGTACACACACTGTCGATTGAACCAAAAGTGACATTCTGGCATTTATCACAAATCATCCATCCAGCATAATTAGTCCCAGTAGGTATTACTTTCCAGAATTTATGAGAAATTCTTTTGACAGTGCCCTCTCGTGGTATGTCGCGGCTTTCAAAGCAATAGCTCCACGGGCTTGTAGTGGATGATAAGTAATTCCACAATTCAGTTAGTAAATTTCTAACAGCATCATCAATATTCAGAGTGAATTTTCTTTTTTCAAGAATTCGCTTCAAATAATCAGACCGAGCGTTTGCATACGGAGCAGTTGGTAGCCAACTAAAAATTGTTTCTTTGCCCTTTGTAGCTTGGTCAATTCTGAAACTTGACGTTCTTTGGCGGGGATGAAATGCATCCTTGTTCGTCGCAAACAAGTCCATTTTTTCGTTTAATAGATAGGACATTGCGCCCTGAAAACGAAGTGTGTTGAGAAGATTGATAATTAAACGAAGGGCTTGATCCTTTGTAAAATTCCAAGGATCACTTTGTAGGAAATCAGGCACTTTCCAGTTTTCTGGGATATCGGGCTCAAATCGCAGTAGCCCTAATCCCTCTAAACTAATTCTGCGGTCCAAAGGTGGTGAAAACTCTTGCATAAGCCACGTAGCAGCGCGCTTCTCCTGATCTTGATCGGATTCGTTTACTGGAAACACTTTTTCTTCATTTGTCCGGAACATTACCCGTTCCATAACAGATGGTAGACGAAGTTGCCCAGATGACGCTTCAAGATCCTTTTCCAAAGTTAGCATGATTAATCTGCGACGGAGATTTCTTTCATGAGCGCGTTCTAAATAGGGGGCAAAGAAAGCAGCGTTTTGGCGACTGTCCGTAAAATTGAGCATTTTTCGACCATGCCCCGGCAATTCATCTTTATCTATAACTTTTGAAGCCGGTACATGCTGATAAAGAGCATCCGCGAGAACACTAACTGGAGCATCTTGTCCGGTAAGAAAACGATAAACTACACCACCACTGGAACGAACTGAGCAACTTACACACCTACGCAAGGTTTGTTTTCTGCCCAGGTCAACCCTATTTATTTTGATGAACGATCCTTGGCAATCGCACTTTGCTGCTCCAATGGATTTAATTTGTCCACAGGAGCGACACAGTAACAACTCACTTGGATTAATGTGTTCTTTTAAATCATCGGGACTGGAATCTGGATCAGACAATACTTCATCTTCGTCTATTTCAGAAAACTTCGATTCGAGAGTGTAGTATTCGGTTTTTCTAGCTATCGGCGAGTTGTACAAAACACTATTTTGAAGCAGATACATCCCATTTGGTTTAGGTTCAAAGCCTTCCTTCTTGTCACTAATATTGGCGCCAGGAATTTCTTCACCAATTAAGTAAGCGGTCCCACAACGTGTGCAGGTTGCTAATTCAAATACTCGGCTCTTGCAATGCGGGCAATATTTTTGCCTGCGAAGAAACAGCCTGCTTTGTTTTTCAGGGGGCAGATTTTTATGAGCATCTTCATTTAAACATACAAATGCTCCTTCTAGTGCTCTGGCAAAAACATGATAGCGAGCCGGCAACAGAGGCATGCTTTCCAAATCGGCTCGAGCAAAGACGGAGAGAGCAACAAGGTTAATTAATGCTTCTGGAGAATTTGGGTCATCTGGAAAAACATCTTTTGCCAAATCTTCTAATTGGCGGGCGTTTTTCTCCTTGAGAAAATTTAATACGGCGTGAACATTTTTATCGCCTCGCAGAATTTCGTAAAGATAACGCTGGAGTGCGGCGGATGTATCTTTTTTTGCTTCCCGATTCGCTATTTCGAATGGCACCGGAATTTTATGCTTTTGAAAAAGTGAGTCGAATTTGGCAATGTAATCCATTATTGCCGTATCATCTGTCGGACGTTTTTCAACCAAGTCAGCCAATTCTTTATAGATGACGGCATTTCCCGAGCCCCAAATACTTCCGAGGCTTTCAATTGGCACACGATCTGCCTCAATTATGTCTTGGCGTTCTGGGTCGCTTTCTATCCACTCAAAGGATTTGTTGAAAAGATTCTTTGCGAATTCGATCACTTCCGGAAAATCTTTCTTCCCACCACCAAGCGTCGCGCTTGTAGCAATAATTTGTAACTTGCCTAATTGAGCTCCAACCACACGGTCTGATAAACGGCGCAAAAGCATTGCCATTTCGGTAGCGTTCGCGCCGTCGTATACATGCGCCTCATCCAAAGAAATAAAGCGCCAGTGCTTGCCGGTCTCTCCGTCAAACAATGCTGAGTCTGTGGGGCGAAGAAGCAAATATTCAAGCATGGCATAGTTTGTAAGCAAAATATGCGGAGGAGCCGATTGCATTTCATTTCGCGTGAACAACTCATTATCGAGGATTGGCTCTTGTGGATATATTTTTCTAAAATTATCTATTGCCCTATCCCTGGAAGGAACATCATCCGTCTCGCCAATATAGCGGCCAAAATTAATCTTTGGGTAGTTTTGTAGTAGTCGGCGCAAACGTTTCATTTGATCGTTTGCAAGCGCATTCATTGGATAAAGTAGCATGGCGCGGACTCCAGGTTGATCCAGAGTACCGGCTTCTTCTTCTCTAAAGAGGTAATTCAAAATTGGAACAAGGAAGGCCTCTGTCTTTCCTGAGCCTGTACCTGTTGCCACGACCAAGTTCCTTTCAGACACAGCTTTTTTAATCGCCTTAACTTGATGAGCATACAATGGACGAACATAAGGCAGATCGGGGGAGTTTAGGTCTGCAAATTTTGGCGAAAGAATTCCATCTTCAACAAGATCTTTGATGCTTTTATCTTTTTTGTACGGTAATGCAATTTCAACCAGCGGACCTTTTACCAGCAAGTTCGACTCATCGAGGGCAGATGAAAATGCATCCCGAAAGCCATCGTCTTGAAATGGCTTGATCGTTTTTAAGTATTGCAAATAAGTTCTGCGAATATGTTTTGTTGTTTCAAGTGGATGAATAGCCATAGGTGTCTCTTATATCTCAGGATGTTTTTTGCTGAATTGTAATTCGCCGCGCAAGAGTATTCGGGTTGAAATTGGTCTAAAAGAAGGGCTTAAACCGTTATGTGCTTCTCGAGTGTGTTGACGCAAAATAAAGTTTTGTTGTTGGGATATAAAACCGCATTTGCCACACTGAAAGAAGGGTTCTTTCTCTGACAGGATCATCGCGTTTTCTTGAACATCGATATGTGCTTTGATTTGCTGCACTGTCTCCGGATATAAAGTAATGTTGTATTTAACCTGCTTGTCTTCCAATGAAGCTATTTTTAATAGGGATCCTTTTGTGTCTTCAATTGAATCAATTATTCCCCACCCTGCAGGGGTTCTTACATATATTCCAGCTGATACATGCCCGGTTTCAATTGGATATTTCCGGGCAATTTCCGATATCTGAATAATATTTGCGTGCGATTTCGGCATCCTCGACAAAACTTGAATTGAGAATTTGGGGTTTCTCCCAAGTAAATTTGTCACCTCTTCTCCCAGCAACAAGCCATTTTGAAACAGTTCAATAGTGTACTCGACACCCGGCTTGCTCTCACGTTCAACCAAGATCCCAAGATAAGTTTTTATTGTTTCTGGATTCTTTTCAGCTTTAGTTAGTTCAGTTATTTTTTCGTTTGAGAGAGCAGCAAGTGAATCTATTTTGCTTCGTAACAAACCAGAGAGAAGACGCAAGTTGGCGCTGGTCGGTTGTTCTGCATTCAACATGGAAAGAGAATATTCTTCGTCTAACCGTAGTAAATCCAACGCGTCTTCATCAGACAATTGCCCATCTTCAAGCATAAGAACAATGATGTTAAGCAGGCGGTCATCTCTGCGCTTTATCAACTCACGTAGAGAATGAAACACTATGGCAGGATCATTCTCGTTTTCAATTAAGAGAATAGCGCTTTCTGGTGGCAAGTTTGTTTTTGTTGCATCTCCCAGGTATCTTCTGCGAAATTCATTCGTCGGTTTGAAGTCAGAAAACAATTGCTGGAGATGTTCCGGCTTGTACATTTTCATGCGAACAGCACGTTTTGTATTGGGTTCATATTTTTCGAGCCATTCATAAAACGCAAATAAGTTCGCTGGTTTAGCTTGATCGATATGTGTATAACAAAATTGGATTTCTTTATCACGCTTGGTTTCTTCGCCAATGGATGCGTAAAGGCTGGCTCGTTCAAAATGGTTTAGGAAAGATAATTCTGGATGTTTTTCAAGTTGCCTATCTAACCACGCGATCTGATTTTCAGGTGAAATTGTCTTAACCAAATAAGTCGATTGATCTGGAGGGGAAACAATATCTTGTTCCCAGGATGGAGCAACATAAAAATGCACTTCATACCATGATGGCGGCAAACCATACCCGGCGGAAAGGAGATCGAAATTCCCGCGTGCATCATCGGGTATTCGTATGTTCCATGCATCTGCCCAAGCCTTCCAAAGAGAACGTATGTACACTCGGCGATTTCGAAGTGGATGTGTTTCTTCCCACAATAGGACTAAGCTGTTTTCAGTTTCTTCGATGCGAACATTTGAAACGTCTATTTGGCGGGTAAGAGATAGTAAAGTGACAGGTTGATATAACCCATCCTTATCAACCAACATCAATTGAAATTCGAAGACAGATATGTCCTTATGTTGATTTATTGTGTCTTTTGCACTCAGCAAGAAGCGAACATAATCGACCCCAAGAACACTTGCTTGAACTGGAAATTCTTGTAAAGATACATTGGCATTCTCAGGATCTATAAGACGCAGCCTCAACTGGTTAATATGTCTCTCGATCCTTGGCATGGTAACAAGCAGGGAGGCAGTATGCAGGGATTGCAAGAACGCATCCACTGGTTTGCGTATTGAACGGTCTATCCACTCGATTCTGTCATCCTCTCCTAAAGACAGTCGCCACTTAATGCGTGGGATGGGTAGAGAAAATGGCACATGGATCGTGGATACCTCTAGCGGCCAACTCAGGTTCAAGTTAAGTTGTGAAACGGTTTCGTTGAATTCCAATTCGTATCGACCGTACTTACCTGAAATTTTTATCCCGCCTTCTCCTGCTTCTGCTTCCAAAAAAGCATGCACTGGAAGTTGAAAATGTAAGGCTGTGTGTTGGTTCTCGTTTGGTAGGATGTATTCCGGTAAGTCCTTAATATGCAAGGATGGCCAAACACGGAATGCAAATTCAACATCGATTTCCAATGGGCCGCGCACGTGCAAGGAATAAGTTCCCTTCGGTTCATTGCCAAGCACAGCGCTCAGGTCGAATTCCAAAGCAGAATCGATCACTGTAACGGATTCTGGCTTATCGCTTAACTTAAAGCTTTGACGCAAGGATGGCAGCGCTTCCCAAACAGAGTTGATTTCAATATGCCATCGCTTAAGTTCATCCTCTACAGTGACACCTGGACGAAGCGGAATCCAAACCTTTGGTGATGACCCAATATAGAGCGGCTTAGGGTCAAGATTCGGTTCAAAGATATGACCAATGAGACGCGGAATTTCTAATTGTTTTTGGATGGGAATTTCAGCAATAATGTCGTCGCCTTTTTTTAGTGAAAGCGACCAGGCTTCTTCTAGCGAATAATAATTTGCCCGCCAATTACTCCACCCATCGGCGTAAATAGTGGGTGTGTGAATTACACGAGCGTTACCTTCAAAGGCAAGCGATACATTTTTTGGAAAAATGATCAACAGGTCTTGTGCAGGAAGCGATTGTGACCAGCGTAATAAGTCACCATCCTCTCGAAAGATAAAAAGGTTAGGAACTTCTTGGGAGCGAATATCAAAGTTCCACTCACGCATCTGATAATACCCGCCATCATCATTGGGAACGCTAAATCGGACTTGAAATGCATCCACAATATACCCAATAGGAATTGTTTGTTCAGCTGAGAGCACATCACGTCCACTACGGACGATGCGGGTATTAATCTCCTTCACCAATTGCTGATTATGAAATACCTGCCAGCGGACCTGATTCCCATGTACAGTGACCCCGCTAAATGGCTGTTCTGGCAATTCCAACAAGAGACCATCCCCTTCGGCGTCGAATTTTATTCGTGGTCGCCGAAGTCCGTGGATCTCATCTTCTTGATATTCCAAGAAATTGATGAGTCTCTGAACTACATAAACGGGGAGGTTATGCTCACTGGAAACTTGTTTCTTTGACCTATATTCACGTGCTACATCACGGCTGGATTCCAAAAATTCCAAACCAATTTCGCCGCTGTTTTCAAAAAAATTACGTACTGTGGAATCGGTGAAAAGTTGAACAGCCGAACGTTCCAGTAATGCATTAAGGAGTTCTTTGCCTTTCAACTCTGCATATTCAGGCTTTTCAATCGACGGCACCAGCATGTTAGTGAAGAAATCCCGTAGTGAGTAGGAGGGAATTCCGCCATGAATACGCATGCTGGTAACATATTTGTTAGTTTGACCGCCCACGTTTTCAAATGTAGGCTTATTGTATTTCTTCAGAATATCGATAAAGGGCTTTCGCCAATTCGCGTTATTCAAATCACTGCCGCTGACGGCTAATAATCTGCCTAGCGCTTCCCAAAACTCGCGTTCGGTATTTTGTGCTGCGAATGCCGCCAGAAAAGAAATAAATGTACAGGGAAAATTGGCGACCAGATAGGCGGTGGTTCGACGAAGGTTTGCGCGCTTGGAATTTTCCTCCCTGAATAGTTTTGCAATTTCCAGCATATCCTCATAGTTGAGCCCGAGTTCGCTTAATAAACGAATTCGGGAAATTGCTCCAGAAAGATATACTTCCCATTGCTTAAGTGATCGAGACATAAGAATCCTTTACAATAAATTCTCCTGTTTGGGTTGGCTGGATTGACGCAGGCTCGCATTATGATAATACATTAGCAGTTGTTGATCTTCCTGTAGTACAGATTCTGGCATACGCTCAGCAATTTCAACGATAACATCATAATCGCGCTCACGCCAGGCATTGCTAAACCCAGCGCGGATCGCTTCGCTACGGAAGACTTTCAGCCTGCCTTTGCCCTTGTGATATTCGTTGAACTCGCGCAGCAGGGCGTTTTGACGTAGTTTCTCAAGGTCTGCGGCTCGCTCAGGGTCGGGGACATACCAGCGACCTTTGTCATCCTGTAAGAAGGCTTGCTCTAAAATGACCTTGAGTTCGGGTAGGTCTTCATACTTGGACTGATGTAACTTTTGGACAAACTTCGGTTGGAGATCGCCATAAGTTTTTGGTTCGTGTTCCAATTCCTGGCGCAACCACTGGCGGGCGGAACTTTCATCGGTGACGAACAACGCCAATTGCTCGACGCGCTCGGCTTGCAGGCGTAACTTATCGTAGGCGGCGGCTTGTGCGGCGGTGAAGACCATGCCTTCTCGTTCCAAGAGCCGTTGACTCAAGCCTTGATAAAACTCGGGAGCAGAAAGCGGTATGGTTAAGCCGCGCTGAATATGAAACGCCACCATGCGGTCGTAAAGCAAATAAGGCAAGCGCTCCTGTAATATTTGAATTACGCCGTCTTTTACACTCGGTGGTGGTAATTGCTCTAAATGCTCGCGCATAAAATCCCAAGCGCCTTGTTCGCTTCCTGCTTCAGCCAAAAATCGCTTTTCAAATTCCGCAGTAGGTTTATATGCTGAAATTACCAAATCTTGTTTTACTGCGGATGAAGTGGTCACTTGCTTGAATGTCCCTTGCTTCTTATCTAATGTCCTAACATCTGCCACCATAAAGCCCGCACGCATTACAGACTCTTGTATTGCGTTCCAAACAGAATTCTGTGAATTATGAAATTCAACAGTCATCCAACGCCCAGGCTTAAGGAGTCGAAAGAAATTCCGAAAACAACGCTCCATTAAATCTTGATATTCAGGTAGTCCTTTGTGTTGCTGTTGATTGATAATTGCCTCAGGTGAATTGTTGGTAATAACCTTAAGCCAAGATTCCCAAAGAAAATTCAATTCTGAATACATCAAGTTATCGCCAAAAGGCGGATCCACAAAAATATAATCGACAAAATTATCAGAAAGCCGCTCTGCGTGACTAGAAGACACTGTGCTTATTGCCGAGCAAGTATCGATTCCGCTCAGTGATGAAAATGCATTACTGATAAATTCTGAATTTCTAGCAAAAGATAAAAGCACATTGGGAGGCGTAATAATACTAGCCATGTATAAAGTCCCTGATAATGGACCACCACCTTTTTTATCAGGACGAAAACGTCTCAACTTTGACGCATAAGGAATAATTGCGGTGAAAACAAATGAAAGGGCAAACCTCAACCTCGAATCTGGGTTTTCGGAGATTTTTCTCCACAAAACTGCCAGCGCGATCAAGTTAGTTTGAGTATAAAAATGATGAGTATGTGTTACTCCAGTGTGATACCCAGCACGCCAAGTATCCCCCCAGTTTTCACCAATCAACATCATCGGTGTTGTTGGGTACTGATACAAAATATCAAGATTTTCAATTTTCTCGATTAGCGATAGATCATTATGATCGGGCTTTTTTTCAAATTTCTTTTTGCCAATCGAATAATTTATTAGAACTGGTACTTGTTTTATTCTGGAAATTGTACTTCCCAAAGCACGATCAAAATGAGTATCTATAACACGGTCGACTTTTTGCACGCCACTGCTTTGCGATGGGCTTTTTGCCAAAAGAACCGCACAACTTGGGCAGTTCCACTCGTCACGAATCTTACCTTGTAATAAATCAACGGCAACATCCCAGAATACCATTTCTGAATTGCAGTTGGGGCAACGAAAAACATCAGACCAGACTGTGAAATTTACACGTCCTTTAGTTTTTCCATCCTTATGAATAGTTTCATACATCCAGCCACATTCTGCCTCCACATTTTTGAGAAGGTTTTTGGCTTCACGCTCAAAAGTACGTGCGCTTATAGGTGTATTGTAGTTATATGCAATAAAAGTGGCAGCAGGGGATAGGTCATTTAGAACCGCCTTTCGTGTTCCAATTCTCGAAATCGGTTCATTCTTTTCGTCGTACACTATCCCATCTTTGACAGTATATCCAAGGCTTTCCAATGCCGTTTTATCATCACATAATTGCGCAGCAATGCCTGTCATGCCAGTGCCACAAAAACCATCCAACACAATATCGCCAGGGTCGGTGTAATGTAAGATGTATCGCATAATGGCTTTGTGCGGCACTTTGGTGTGATACGAATGGGCGTTATAAATCGGGTCGTTCTTGCCTTCCGAAACATCCGCGGCGAACGGCTCGCGGTGATAATTCTTAGTGGGCATATTTTCGCGGACAGCGTACTTGCTCCCCGCAGGTTCATCATTGGGCAAACCCAATTCATCGCGCAGCGAGGCGCGTTCCTGCCGCCACTTTTCCACGATCTCATTCAAGAACGGATTAGGGCAAGCTGTGTAATAGGGCGGGTCAGACAGCGCGAGAATCGCTTCATCTTCCCCGATGGGAAAGCCTTCGATCTTGCGAAACTCAGGGTCTTTCAACGCTTCCGCCAGCCGCCTGCGATATTCTTCGCGCAGCGCTTCTTCATCAGGCGAGACGATATACTCCGCGGCTTCTTCCGCGATCAATTCGGGTTGTTCGATGTCGGTCTTCTTTTTTCTCGGCATGGTTCTACCAATCAATTCGGATTCGGACTTTGGCGGGGTCTTTGCCTTGCATGTGTTCGGCAAGGAATTTTTGATACCGCGCGCTCAGTTCTTCGGGCGTGCAGGGCATTCCAGGGCGGGTGAGCGCCAATAGGAAATCACTGCCTTCAAAGGCAACGATCTCCAGTCCCTGTAGCGTATCCTTCAACGCCGAAATAAAACGATCGGTGATCTTCTCTGGCAGTTGCTTCTTTTGCAGGAACTCGTTTACCTGCTCGCGTTCCTTCGTGCCCAGCAGTTTCAGGTTCTTCTGCGAACTCTCACTTTTCAAACTTGCGATTAGAGCGTTGATCCATTGTTTATGAAGACCATCCAAGCCTTCGGTTGCTTCGTGAAGTTGCTGCCCTGCCGATTTTTCAATGCTCTGGGTACGTGGGGAATATCCACAAGCGGGACAAACGGTTGTAAATTGTAGGTCTTTCGCATTCAGATTTGGACACGAGCGAATATCTCCCATTTGGGTTTCCAACTTGCGAAGATCGTTTCCCTGTAAAAAGTCGAGCCCACTCAACGCTCGCAATTGGACCCATTTCGGGTCAGCCACTACGCGCTTTTTCTGCGCATCGAGCGATGAGTCCAATCGTGCAAGATTGTGCAGTTCGATATAGCGTTTGGTGTACGCATCCTGCAAATTGGAGAGTCCGCCTTTCAAGCGCGTGACTGTTGTGGGTTTCATCCGCTCAGCAGGAGTAGAAAGTAATTTCAAGTGTTCAGAGCGAGTTTTGTCGGCGGTCTTTTGCCAGGTGTCATCAATCGGCAAATTCACTTCCGCTTGGTAGATGTAATCCAATTGTGGCTGCACGGCTTGAATCAACTCATACAAGGCTTTGATCTCGCCAACCACTTTCCGTGTCCTCATCACTTGGCGCACTTCGCCTTGCCCAGTGGAGAAATTGCGTAATTTGCCAGGACTGTTCAATGCCTGCAACGAAGTGAGGAAGTTCTTGTATTCCGTCAATTCGTTGCGCAGGTCCTGTAACTCCGCCGCAGTGTATAGCGCCTCGCGCCAGTAGCGAGGTCCCTCACGCAGATTTTCCACTAAGCGCACCGTCAAATTTAATTCGGCATTGACAGATGCTTCAAGTTGAATGGGGGCAAGTTCCAGTTTTTTTGCATCAGTAACCAAATTTTCAGGCAGATCGAGACTAGCAAACAACACGCGCAACGATTGCTCAGGGATGGGCTTCGGACGACTGACAGCTGTGAACTTAACCAGCGTTTCCACACCTATCCGCGCTGCCTCATCCAGATTGGTCGAATCGATTCGAAGCCCAGGCAGGTTCAGCGTAATTTCGCCTTGTCTTACCAATGCCAGCAAAACCACCATCATCCATTCAGGCTCCAACCCAAATTTATGATCCACCTCCGCGTTGCTCGGACCGCCGATCAAATCCTTACGGTTCAGCACCTTGCCTGCATCCAACGCAAAAAGCGATTTCAATACATGCTTGGCATACGGGCTGTCTTCGGTGGTGAAGGTCAACTCACCATTTTCCATATGTGCCAATCCCAAGCCTTCCAAAACCACTTGTGCAGGCTTGGTAGCGGAACTCCCAGCGATGGCACGTAATGTCCCATCAGTGGCTTGGGTCAGGGTTTCGAAAGTAAAGTCAATGCCACTGAATTTTGGATAACGAGGATACTTCGCTTGAAATTGCTCGCTCAAAAATGCCGAAGCCAGTTTGAAAACTTGCTCTCGCAATGAGAGATCACGAATCGTCAAACGATGTTTTGATAATGCCTCGGGCACGGTCATTTCTTCGCCTCTATAACGAATAACAATATTCCGTGTCATGTTCTCGCGCAACCAGGTATTCAACCGGCGAGCGAATGTGTCTGCTTTGCGTTCGTACTGTTCTTTGTTGCTTCCAGAAGAAATCGAACTCATTTCTCGCGCGCCGGCATAACGCTTCATCGTTTGTTCGAACTCATCATCTCTCTGCCCAAGGGAGAAATACACTTCGTCGGGCTTCTTGTCTAATTTGATCTTTGCTGTCGAGAATGGTGCAAGGAAATGGATATAAAAATCACGCTCAGGCTGGGCGGTCGAGCGTTCGTTCGGTGCGCCTAAAAATACATATCCCTTTCGGGTCATCCCTTGACCCGCCCATGCCAGTTCTCGCTCCCAAATCCGGAAGCCAGGCACGTATGCACTGTCTGTCAACTCCAAGCCACGCGCCAGCATGTCGAAAAAATAGCGGTCAAGTTGGATTTCATCCAATGAGGCAGCTCGCTGGTTGATCAAGGCATCGAAGTCAATGTCTTTCTTCAAGTCGAGATAGTATTGATCATTCTCCGTGTTGTGCGAGATAAACTGTCCGTTTACAGCACGAGAAACCTCTTGCAGCACTGCCTCTACAGAAGTCAACAAAAAGTCAGCGTCTTGTTCAGGGATAGGTAGGTAGATACATAGACGGTCGCGCAACTCGGCGGGCGTCAAACCCACTGGGGCGTATAAGTCATTCAAAGTCAAGCGATGAACTGCCAGCGCGGCGATGATCTTGTTTGCAGCGGGTCGGTAATCCTTGACGTTAGGCGCCGTCCGAACACGTTCCGTCAATACGCGTGCCTTATCCTGTACATCCCGTATTTCAGGTACAGAACGGTAAGATGGATCATCATTCAGGATTGCCCAGTACGAATCGAACGAAAATAGTCCCGTCTCACTTGTAGGTACATCTTGGTCAAGCAAACTCTCCATTTGCTTGCTGATAGCCTTTAGCAATGCGCGCTTTTCTACAACAGTGACTTGTTCAAACACTTCCAAATAAGCAGGGTGAATAGGAAAAAGTTCCACATATTCATCAATGTGCTCTGCCATTTCGGTATATAACTTTGTGAAATTTTCAAGATGTTTACGAATCTGTTTTCGCTGTTGATCATTCTTACCAAGTAATCTGCGCGAGACCACATACGCCATATCTTCACGGACAATGCGCACTTGTTCAAACCGCGCTTTCACACGTCGAATCGAATCCGCTGCAAATTGGAAGCGTGGGCTGTCAAACAAGGATTCTTGAATGCCTGCTATAAATCGAAACGGGGTGATCTCGCAAGCCTCGCCAATTTCCCGCAGGAAGTTCAAATCCAGGGCTAACTCAGTATCTTTCCTTCCACGTAGATAATCCAGCAATTCATCCATTGCTACTAGTAAACCGTAGCCAGGATAAGTCTTCTGGAATATTCCCATCATTTCAACGATTAAATCTTTATTACTTGTAGCCTCCCGCATGGATGGGAAGTGATATTTCACGCCCATTTCTTTTAGGTGTTTCTCCAGGTCTTCGAGAACAATATCACGCAGATTTTTTTCAGTAGCCCCTGTTTCCTGACGCACAACCTTGTATTTCCCTGCAATTGGCTTTAATCCCTCCACTACAGCTGGATGAGTCACGTACTTCAATAAATCTTTGTGCTCGGCAATCGCTGTAACGATGGACATTAAGTGAGATTTACCCGTCCCATAGTTGCCGACAATGAACAACCCATCCCCTGGTTTTTCGCCGCCAATGCTCAGGCTGGGCAGAATGCGGTGCAAGATCACATCCGTCATGCGGTCGGAAATCACATAAGTCGAGACCAACTTCTCGGCACGTTTTTTCTCATCCGCCTGGCGAAGTTGGATCACATCAATGACGGGCTCGAACTGGATTAAATCTCGATACTTCATTGTCTACTTCCTAAATTTGTCAGGTTGATTTACAAGCTGCTTCGATTTGAGATTTTATTTCGATAGGTGCGTTCTGATTGACAAAAAACAATAGATGAGTGCGAGCGCGGGAGCTTCCCACGTACATGAGCGTTTCTAGATTGTACTTGAATCTGTCATCCACTTCAGCAACAATGACAACTTTGCGCTCCAAACCTTTGAACTTGTAAATTGTTGTTGTCTGAATTTCATTCCTTCGGCGAGGCAGATTTTCTGTTAAAGTGAAGTTGCCAAGTTTTGTACCAATTTTAAGTGCGGTACGCTCCTGCCCGTGAGGTGTCAAAATTACTATATCCTCCGTTGCCACATGTTCTTCATTGACCAATTTATTCAAAATGCTCTGTACACCTTTAAGTATGCCTGCCGAATCTTGGTAAAAATGCAACTCAGGAGTTCTTCCTTCTGGACCGTTACAGATAATCCTTTTTCGATCACTGTAAAACGAACTCACGACCTTATGAATTGACTTGGTGTTTCTACAATTTTCAGATAACAAGAATGGTTCATCGTCCACAATGCCTTTAAGAGATGCGCCCCCATACAGGTTTTGATTATCGTCAAAGAAGACATAGAAAATTCCCTCTTTTTCTTTCAAAAGGCTTGCGAGTGCCACCCAGAAAGTTTCAAGAAAATCCTGACCTTCATCTACAATGATTGCATCAAACATCGGACCCGTTTCGTCGACTGCCTTCATCAGCATTTCAGGGAGAGCAACGTCGTAATATTCCTGCTGGTCTTTTACCGGTTGAATCGTAAAGCCAGTTTCTTTCGCTAATTCTCTGCACAGCCCATGAAAATGTAATACGTTCACTTCGGGTAATCGTTTGGCAAGGTCTTCTGCCAAAGCTGAGTTGAAGCAGGTGAGCAATACATTGAACCCCTGCTCGTGCAATTGCCGAGCCTTCTCGACTGCTAACATGGTCTTGCCTGATCCTGCGCACCCAGCGATCAAAGCCCTGCGACGCGAAGCAAGAAAATTTAGTAATGAGAATTGTCTTTCTGTTAACTCAATCAGGCGCTCATCTTCCTTGTCCAACTCTACTCCTAAAGGAGTTCTAATGTTGAATGATCGAGCTAATAAGGACTCAACGATTACTAACCGATCTTTCCCAAGTGGCGCACGTCTGGTCTTTTCGGCGTAATGATCAAACACACGCAGAATATTTTCTTCAATCTTTTCTAAGTCATCATGATCAATAACAATTTCTCGGGGGAGATCTAGCTTCAAAGCTTTGTTCTCTATGACTACATCTGGAAAGCATACTGCATGTCCGATAGTGAGAAATCGGCTGCTATCCCATTCAGCCAAGTCTTTGAGCTTTTCTAATAAAGTGTAATGGCTCTTTTTTGCCTGTTCCACGGGGTCAATAACAAAGGCTTCCCCGTATCGATCTGTGGTTGTCCATTGCCCAGTAGCAGCATCATATGCTACGCCACCGCCCTTTACTTCCAGAACCAGCACACCATAATCGGGATGCGCTATAACAAAATCTGCTTCTCCATCACGGGTATAGCCGTCTCTCCGTGCTTGCCAAGCGACACTGTAAAAAACGACAAAGGATGAGCCCAATTTCGAGAGCGTATCGAAAACCTTTCTTTCAGCTTGTCTCTTGGGATCACTATTTACACTCTCTGGTAAGTGTTCTGGGTATATTTTTGCCACCTTAGATCCTTGAAGAAAACAATTATATTGCCAAATTGCCAGGAAACTTCTTGCAGAAAGCTTACACTTCGAGGCAATAATTATCCAACGACAAATTAATATATTTTAGTGCGAGGGGATTATGCAAAAGAATTAGCTAGACTTTATCCATTTGGAACTTCGCTGTAGCGCTGATTTACGGGTAAAAGTATTCTTTTTGCAACTTCGTCAACCGTTTTCTGAACTTACAACGCAGAAGTGACATAGCAAAAAGACACATTTCGTTGAAAATTACCTTGAAAGCAGCCTATTTTGAAGGCGAAAAACGGACAAATGAATGGATAAAGTCTAGATTAGTTGGTGTTACAAAAAGTTACTTGCCCCCACTCCACTGTCGGCAATTCCCCAAACCTGCCTTTATTTTCTATCACAGCTGCCGCGTTTGGCGGTAAGGGACCGAGCGCCACGCTGACAACCTCCTGCACCCACCTCGGGCTTATCTGGGCATACACAAGTCGCGCTCCCGTCCTTTGGCAAAACCTAAAGGCTGATTTCAATCTCTGCCTTGTATTTTTTTCTATTTCCTTTCTGCTTTTATGTTCGTCTCCCACCTCCAACCAAAACAAGGTCTCATATCCCTGTATCCTTCCCCACGCCAAAGCATCGGGGTAAACCGAAATTCCCGGTAACTTGGTTTCGCTCCAACCTGCCCAAATTTCTGCGCGTGGATAAGCCGTTCGCAACCATGCCAACCACCTGCGAGAAAGAGTTCTGTGAGGCGTTCCGATCAAATGAGAATTTAATTCCTTCACGCCGCTAAAATCCACCCCCTTTGACGCTCCCCAGCTTCGCAGGGCGATGGATCTTCCTGAACGAGTGGGATGCCACATCGGATATGGATCCTTTTCCTTGGGCTTCGACTTATCCTTTTGAAGTTTCTCGCCAAGTTTAAATACCGCGAGGTTGTTTTCTTGAAGTCCCAGTAAGGCATCGTGAGCTATTGTGTCGGGGAGTCTTGTGAGCGAAGCGATTTCAGCGCCGCTTCCCTTCCTGATTCTGGTCAAAACTTGCAGGCACTGCAACTCCTCCTGAGCGAAATGCGAGAGACCATCGTCTATCGCTGGAGGAGAGGGACGTGACGGAGAAAACAATCTTGGGCGGTAAGAAAATTTACGAAAGTCCGGCTCCTCGCCCAAACGAGTCACAACAAAAGGGATCGCGAACCCGCGCCGCATGGAGCGTTTGACTTCCATCAAATACCATTCCCCGGGGGAGTCCACACGGACCCAAAGCGACGCGCCCGGTCTTTTTCTCACCAGCTCGGCAACCAGTCGCTGTAAAAGGGGACGATACCCGAAAGGCGGCAGCCCGTTCAGGGCATTAATATGAAAGATGAACGTGTCGGTAAAACCGCCCTCGTATTGCAGGCTTGCCCAATCAGGAAAAGTCACATCGCCAAGCCGAACGATCATAGGCTAATCCGAACATCCGAAGGAGATATATTCGTCTGAAGTAAAGAAGGATTGTGGATCGAGCCAGGCGGCGCTCTTTTCGCCGGTTTTCTGGCGAATACCATAATGCACATGCGCCCCGGTGCTGTTGCCGGTGTTGCCGCTCAACCCCACGATTTCGCCATGATTCACGATTTGCCCTTCCACGACCTGAATGGCACTCAGGTGCGCCAGCCACACCTGATAACCGTCATTCTCCACCACCACCAGATTGCCCCACGGCCCGTTCGAACCCGCCCAAACGACTTTACCGGCAAGGGTCGTGTGAACTGGCGTCCCTTCGTTGACCGGGAAATCATTTCCCGTATGAGTCGAGTAATATGCATCCTGAAACGTACAACCCAACAGCGGTTTGTCAACCCATTCGCTCCAATGTTGAAGCGGACCGACCAGCGGCAGTCCATACATCGCCGCGTCGGGTCCGACATACCCATCAAAAGGAACGGCGCTCATGCCGGAGGGCAGCGAATTGCCATACGAACCGTTATCGTTTGCCTCTGCATATTGGGGAACGTCGAACAACCATTGTTTGACGGCGGGCTGCGCCCAGGCTGGGAGTTGCGGAATGGCCAGCGCCACCAGCATCACATAGCCCACTGTCAAAGCCGCACCGCATAACAGCGGGGCGATCATCAAGGCAATGGAAAACTGGAAAAAGCCTTTCATTACAAGACCCGCCCGAGGCGGTCCAGGCGGATTTCGCCCTGTTGCCCGGCTTGCAATCCCATCGAGGCTTCAATGGACAGCCCATTGCGGATCATCCGCATCGAGAGCCAGTAGGAAACTCCGGAGCCGATGATCACCGGCGACAACAACAGCGGATTGCCCGAATACAACCTCCCGACATCCGGGGTCGTGACGGCAATCAAGACCAGCACGGCCGGCGGGAAGAGCGCCAGGAAACGCGCCTGCCACTCCACGCCTTTAGCGGCGGCGCGGGCGCGGGATAAAACTTCCACCACCGTTCCAAGCGTCTTTCGCAGCGACGCCACCAGGGGACCGATCTCGATCCGTCCCTCGATGGAGGACAATAATGAAGTGGCGACAATATCCACAGCGGGGTTGTCCCAAGCAGTCGTCCATTCGCGCACAGCTATTGCGGCTTCATCGGCAGGCGCAGTACGCAAGCGCACCACCAGATCGCCCAGCACCATTCTGCCGTCGGGACCCACGGCTTGCGCCGCGTCATCGAGCGCATCGCCCAAGGGTTTGCCCTGGGCGAGCAAGGTCTCGACCACGCCCAAGCCGCGCAAAATATCCTTGGCTTGCTTCAAGCGGAACTCCTGTCGTTTATCGGAAAGCGTACCGGCATATAACAGGCCGCCGGCGACGGCAAACAGGATCCCGGAAAAGAATCCCAGGAACATGCCGCCAACCAGTCCGCCGCCGACCCACGCCAGAAACCCGTAGGCGATCTGGTTGAACGCCAGCCCGGTTCCGGTCTGACGGGCGTACTTATCCGGATCGAATTTCCTCTTCGGCTGGGCAATGCCCATCGCGCGGGCCATGCCCGCTTCATCTACAGTCCGCCGCCAGCCGAAGGCAATCGGGATGGCGGCAAGCGCCAAAGCGCCAAGGATTGAAATCAACGTGATCATGTTATCTCCATATAAACCAGACCGAAAGTTCCTGCGCGCCGCCGCCCGCGAGCCAGACGGTGAAGTAAATGCCCACCACGCCCAGCAGCGCGGTCAACAGCGGATAAACTCCCACTTCGCTCCATGCCAGGTCAATGGGGCGCATGGCCGCCTGCGGTTGTTGGGCGGGCGCCGAACGTTCCCGCTCGGTTGGGCGTTTTGGCTCCTGTGCGCCGCCGTCTGTCTTGCGCGTGGCAGTCTGCTGGTTGACGTACTGGCGGGTCTGCAGCGAATACCGGAAACGGCGGGTGAGCCAGACTTCAGGCGGGACGCGGTCGGGTCCAAGGCGCAGGAGCGCCAGCGCCATGAACCCGACCAACACCAGAAAACCGATCACCACCTTTCCGGTAAAAGATAGCGGAAGAAATAAACAGAGGATGGCAAGCAGCGCGCCGGCGCCCAGGATGCTAAGATCGCGGTTGTTGAACATGCTGTCCCTAAAAAGGCGGTTTGGGCTGGAAGTTCTTCAACATCTCGCCCAACTGCGGCAGGAAGAGGAACGCGAACAGCACGATGATGACCAGGCCGACCACCCCGATGATCGCCATCGAGGTCATGCGGCTGCCGCCAAACGCCATGCCCGCGGTGCCTTGCAAAATGAAATACAGACCGCCAAGCAAAGCCACAACGATCAACAACCCGGCCATGAAAGCCCAGGCGTCGCGGGCAATGGCCAGAATTTGTTCCATGATGGGATCGAACATAAAAAATCTTCTCCTTTGAAATTTCAACACGCGCCGAGGAACCAGGCCGCCAGAGGAACGGCGGCGCTAGCAAGGATCATGCCAAAGAGCGCTTCACCGCTTTCGATCAGGGCATTGGCAAAGGAAGTTGGTCCGCCGATAGAGGCGGAGAACATCGTAATGAAAGCCGACTTGAGCATTCGCAGGGCCGCTAAGGCGCCGATCAACCCGGAGGCCAGCGTCCCCAACTCGCTGATCGGTCCACAACCGCCCGCGCCGGGCAGGGAGGACTGTAAAGCGCTCACGATCTGCGGGATTCCGAGAAAGGCAAACAAGCCTAAAACAACGATGGAGATCAGGGCGGAGATGGATTCCCAAACCCATAAATTTGCGCCGATTATGGAGGCGGATCCTGCACGCAGCATCTGGGCGATTCCTGCCAGAAGCGCTAAGGCCGCGAGCGCGCCCGCGAGTGCAACCCAAGCTTCGCGCAGGAAGGTAACGAGCAACGCGGAAATTTCGCTCATGAGGACACCATCGGTTTGTGTTTGTGAAATTCCGCTTCAAGGGCGGGATAGAAACGTTCGCCCAAAAACTGGATCGGCCAGCGGCGCGCCGGTCCGGTGCGGTCTTTGAGGGTCAGGACCTCCAGGTGGGTGCAACCGCAATCAAGAACATCGCCAGTACGGTTCACCACCAGCACACGATCCGCCTCATAGGGGACGCGTTCATCCCCCAGGAGGGCAGACAGATCATCGCCATCGGTGAAGCGTTCGGATTTCAAAGCGGCCGCGGCAATGATCGCCCAACCGTGATGGCGCGCCATCTCGCGCAATGCGGCGGCTGCCTCGCCGCTGCGGCCCTCTTCATTCAGCATGCCGGTCAGGCCGACTACCGGGACGCGGTTCAGATAATCCACGGCGACCAGCGCGGGACCCGTGATTGGAAAGGCGTACTCATGGATCAATATATCTTCCAGCGCGCGGATGGTGTCCTCCCGCGAATTGAGCGAGAGCAGGACGGCTTCACTGGCGCGCGCGAGCGCGGCTTCCACCATAGGTTGCGAGGCATTTGCATGCGGCCCCGCTATCAGCGCTTCTGTTTGCAGAAACAGGCGAAAGCGCAGCTCCTCCGGGGTGTGTTCGTAACATCCGATAGCGGATGGGAGGCGAGCGCATGCAGCCTCGAAGACCATCCGCAACAGCCAGGAAGTCTTGCCAATTCCCGGCGCTGCGGCGAGGAGGGTCAGACCGCCGCCCCAGAACGGCAGGCCAGCAAAAACGCCAAAGGGTGTGTAGGGTTGTGGGTTGCCCAGGATTCCAGAGCGCGGCATGGGGATATGTTATTCAATTGAGGGTGGGGGATGGCGGCGCGTGTCGCTATGGAATTTGAAGAAATAACCGCAATAAAAGATAGGCGCTCAAACCGATCAACATGCCGGGCAGGGCCGGAACGTCCCCGGGTTGTCTGCGAACCCAAAGCCTGCGCCAGAGTTCCAAGCCGAACAGAGACAACAAAACGGCCGGCAGCGGAAAAAGACAGGCAAGCCCGCTGATCGCCAGCAGGTCGGCTCTGCCGATGATCCCTTTGCGGTATCCATAGCCCGTGAGCAAGACCGGCCAGACCAGCGGGAAAAACAGCATGGGCAGGGCAAACCATCCGGACAGTTTGCGAAAGATTCCCCAGCCGCACGCCAACAAAACAATTCCCGTTTGCATGGGCGTGACGGGAAAGGTCAGCAGGATCGTTCCAAGTAAAAATACTTCGATCCCCGGCGCCAGGCGATACCGCAGGTCGGCATAGCTGAACAATGAGAAAGAAACCAACGCAAAGGTTTCTGTGAGGGTCATGGTTGATTTTCTTCGTCGGTTTGGGTATTCGGCATGAAGGTCAGGATCTCTTTCACCCGGGATGCATTGCCGAGTTCGGATGCCCGCAGCAAAGGATCGCGGGCGGTCAGGATCTCGTCCGAATGATCCAAATAGGCCCGCGTCATCTGCGCCGTTTCCTGCGGGTATTGCGCGGCGAAAACGTTGGGGTCCAATCCGTGTCCGGTAATGTCGGCGGACATGGATTGAAAACCCTGCTTGAACTCCTGCGGGGAACCGTTGAAACTGGATTGGATGGAGGCGTTCACCGAAGGCGAGAAACCAAAATCACTGGTAGGCGCTGCGGCTGGAGCGCCGCCAAAGCGCTGCATTCGCTCCCCCAGTTCTGCCTGCCGCGCGGCTAGTTCGTGTCCGTGCGCCAGGGAACGGTTGTAGGCGGCTGGGGCGCGGAGTCCCACGGCTTCCAGGTTTCCGGCTTGTTGCGTCAGTTGCTGCGCCGCATTGAGATGCCCCATCGCGGCTTCTGAGCCAGTGAGTCCGCCTGTGGCGGCTGCTCCACCTGCCTCTACGCTGGAGGTAGCTCCTGCCGCACCAACTGCACCAGCTCCCGCCGCTCCGATGCCGCTGGCGGCCAACGCGCCAATGGAGACGATCTGTTGCGCCGCCTTAAGCATTCCGCCAAAGGCCTCCGCTGTGGTGGAGATGGTCATTTTGCCCAGAATGCCTGCCAAGGAAAGCAGTAAACCTGTTGCACCCCATAACCAGACCACCCGCAGAATGGCAGACAGCATTCCCTGTTGCCCCAGCCAGGTGCTGGCTGCCATGCCTGCCTTGAAGACTCCGCCCGCCACGATGGGCAGGAGGGCGATCAGGATGACCGCCTTCATCCACAGGGAACGCAGCCAGGTCGCCTGTGGCAGAACACTGGCGATGGCAAGCGGCGGAGCAAGGACAGCAAGGATGAACAACACCGCGTTGGCAGCCGCGAACGCAAACAACATTCCACCGATGGCAAGCAGGGAGCCGATCGACAGGCCGATGTTGAGCAAGCTGCCGAGAAAGGTCTGGTTGGCAAGCCCCAATAGAATTGAAGTGGCGGAGGTGTTCTCCACAAAGCTGATTGCCAGCGCCCCGGTTTCGCCGATCACTTTCCCCACCATCCACCAGCCCAAGCGGACGATCAGATCGAGAAAGGGACCGGACGCAATCGCAAGGACTCCGGCCGTGATCCAATTCCCGACCACGCGTAATCCGCTGTCGTCGTCGCCGAGTAATCTTCCCCAGTGATAGAGCGCCAACCGCAACAGGAACAAGGCCGGAGCCAGCGCCGCCGCAACCGGCAAACTGGATTGCGCCACGGCGCTGAAGTCGCCCTGGCTTGGAGCCTGTATGATCTCGCCGATCACCAACGTCCAGCGCGCGATCTCCTCGCTCATGGCGCGCACTTCCTTGTCGGCGGCTTTATCGAAGATGCCCGCCAGGGCTTCCGAGATCGTTTCGGCAGGGAAGATCAAATGATTGAAAATCTGCGAGATGGTGGTGGTCGTATTTCCTCCACCTCCTGTGGGTGGAGTTGGTGTGACCGTTACCGTCGCAACAGGTGTGGGCGTCAGGAGTAAATTCGCACCGGAGGCATGAACCGGCGTGGCCGCTATCGCCAGATTACCGAGGACAAAAAGTGCGACGAAGATCGTACAGATGATGAGAGGCCGGAATTTCTTCATAGATCCCTCAAGGCGTGCTGGGAGATATAGTTCCTTGTAAAACACAGCTGCTGGTAGCCGCAATGTTTGCAGATCGATGGCTGCCGCAGGGCATTCAAGGGTGGGTGTGGTCCCTTCTTCGCAAGGTTGGACAGGGACGCCACTGTTTTTTCCAGATCCTGGTTGGCGAGGAGTTGATCGAAATGCTTTGCTTCACCGGTTTCCCGATCCAAAGAAAAGATCGCAGGCGTATTGGACCAGGGCCGATTCCCAAGGGTTGTGCAACGGTTTAGCAGGGAAAAGCGTAGCTGATCCTGTTCGCCATTGGAGAGGAGTGAACCGATCTTTGTTTCGGTCACATGTCCTACCTGAACCTGCCACACCCAGGCGTCGAACTGAACAGGCATGCGTACATCAGGCAGAAGTGTCAGGCATACTTTTTCCGCCTTTAGGATGTAGCCAGTATCGCGCCCGATCAGCATGGCACTGCGCCAGTCCTGGGAGAGGAACGCCCAGGTGCGAACGTAGATAGACAGGTTGCCCCAGTCTCCGCCAAGGTTACGGATCGCGTTCTGTGAACTATATCGGCGGCTGATGGGAATATCCCCGCCTCGAAAGAGCGGCATGAGTTCGGGAGATCGAATATGATTGTGCTGGCTGCGATATATCTCCACTTCACGAATATAGGTGCGGATTTCGTCGAGCAGATCTTCGAAGCCGTATTGGGTTAGGAATTCGCGCAGGGTCCTTCCAGTGGATAGGTCTTCAAGGGACTTCCAGACGGGATCGAAGGGCGGGGTGGGGTCGGCGCCCGCCAGCCACCAACGTGCGGCAGCCGGACAGAAGGCGTACAGCATGGCCGACAGGATGGGATGTCCTCGCGCGTTTTTTCGATTGAGCAGGGCAAGGAAAAGGTCAGTGTACATACCAGACCATCAGCAGAAAGGGGACGGTCCGCCAGGCGGCGGGAGTTTTTAATCCACCGGCGGGTCTCTTTCGAATCAATCGCCAGAGCATTTGCAATGCGCCGGTGATCAGGATGGAAAGGAACACCCAAAGAATCGGGGACGGAAGACCGGGGTCGGGCAACGCCCAAAGAACAGCCATCCACAGTTTGACATCCCCCGCGCCCATCCAATCTCCTGCCCAGGCAAGCAACAGAAGAAAACATGCCAGCCACAAATCCATATAGCCGGGGAAATGGGCGATCATGCCCGCAAGGATCAGTGGATAGGTGGACCAGTTCGGGATGCGATGGGCGCGCAAGTCATACAGGCTTACCACCAGAAGATAAAAAAGCAGCCAGGCCATTGGTTGCTTATGATAAAGAGATGAGTGTATGGGTATAGGGAATGTGTCGCTTTTGTTCGGACTCGGGATCGGCGGCAGCGATTTCGCCCATAAGAGGCCGAATAAAATATCTTCGCATCACCTGGGATGCGCCCCCGCTTGGTGAGGTCTTTTCCGTTTCGCAAAATCATTTGCGCGCTTGACTAAAGAACATTTGTTCTGTTATTATCCCTGCGTATGTCTATCTGGGATCGTCTTTTGTACCTGATAGGCCTGCGACCAATGTCCGGTCCTCGAACCTACCGCTTTAATGCAAATGAAAGCCTGCAAGTTACGCTTTCCACCCTGTCCACCGACGAAGGCCGTCCTGAAACTGAGCTGATCCCCGATATCCTGGCCGCAGGCCTGACGCAATATGCCGCCAATGAGCGACTCTGGAATATTTGGGAGAGTCTCTCGCCGCGTGAAAAAGATGTGACCGCGCTGGCGTGTTTGAGCTACACCAATCGCGAGATTGGGGCCAGGCTACATATCTCGCCCGAAACGGTCAAGGATCGTTTGAAGTCGGTATTCCGGAAATTCAAAGTACACAGGCGTAGTGATCTGCGCATCCTATTATCCCATTGGGATTTCAGCGAGTGGGAACGCCAGCCATAGGGTCGCCTCCCCTGTTCCTCCCCTAAATCTAGTACCCCCGTTTCACCCCCGGCGAATACCCTGCTGGGGGCTGTCGTTTAAAACGGAAAAACTGTAATCTCACGGAATGAACATCCTTCCCGCTCTTAAAACCGGCAAATTGATCGTGATCTACGCGCCGGACGCCACGCGCAACGAGTGTATGGCGCTGATCGCCGAACTGGGTTTGCGCGGCGCGGTTACGATCGTGGATGGGGGAAATTGTTATCGACCATATCAGGTGGCCACCTTGTTGCGCAGGAACACAGTGGACGTCTCAACAGCCGCCAATCGCCTCTTTAGCCGGCGCGCTTTTACCTGCTATGAGATGAACGCCCTGCTCAGTTCCACTCCGTCTTTGAATCAACCCTGCTTGATCCTGGATTTGTTGAATACCTTCTATGACGATCATGTGCCAACGTATGAAGCGTACAGACTCCTGAAATCCTGTCTCACTCAAATCCAACGGTTGGTGCTGTCAGGACCTGTGGTAGTAACACTCGCCCCGTCCCTGGCGGATAATCGTGACTTCCTGCTTGAACAAGTCTGCGGACAGGCGGATGAGGTGATGATCCAGGAAGCGCCCGTGCGCGAACCCATTCAACCGGCGCTCTTCTGAATGACATGGGCCGTACTCTCGTTACCATTACCCAGCTTCTAAACGAGTCCGAAGCCAACCTGTCGGCTTTTCGGCGCACCTTGCGTCGCAGTGATCAGTATGTCTTTGATGGTCTCTTTGCTTCGGCGCGCCGGCATATCGCCGCCATCGGGCAGGCCGAGTCGCTCCTGCCGTTTGAATCGGCATTGCTGGCCATGCTGTTGGAACAAGCCAAGGAGATGGTGGTCCTCCAGCAGAAACTGGATGAACTGAAAAAGAAGCGCTTGCGTTGAGCGCGCGAGATATGACGGAGGCAACCGGTTGGCTGCTGGATGTGTACGCCGAGGAGGATGGGATCACGCTGTGGCTATTGACGGATGATGACAAACGCCCGCGCTTGCGCATGCAATTCGACGTCACGTTCTACGCAGCCGGGGATTTCGGTCTTTTGCGCCAGGCATGGAGCTATCTGAAAGAAAAAGAGGTCAGGCTGGAACGGACCGTCCGACGCGATCTCTTTTTGGGCGAACGGGATGTGATGGCAGTCACCTCTTCCAATCCAGCGGGCGTTCAAAGGTTGTTCGGGGATCTTAAACGAAAGTTCCCTGCCCTGGATTACTACGATGCGGACATTCCCATTACTTTGCGCTTTATCGCCCGGACGAATGCGCATTTGCTGGGGCGTTGCCTTGTCCAACTGGACAAGGAATGGATCCAAGCCATTGAACCCCTCTCCTCGCCCTGGGAGATCGAACCACAGCCTCTCCCGTTGCGCATCCTAACTCTCACGCCGGATTGCAATCCGGCGGTCCGACAACCGCAACGACTTCAGGTGACATACAAGCGGGGAGGGTACAGCCTGCCTCTCGACCCGCCGAGGTTGTTTATGATCGGTCTGCGGGCCGACTTGCAGCGATTCGATCCGGATTTGATCCTCACTGACTACGGCGACGCCTGGCTGTTCCCGCAACTGGAAAAGTGGTCCGTCGAGACTGGGATTGAATTGAATCCGAACCGGGACCCAGACCGGCAGACGCTGACTCGTAAAGCGAATAGTTATTTCGCCTATGGTCAGGTTACCTATCGCGGCGCGCAATCGCATTTGTTTGGACGCTGGCACATTGATCGTAAGAACGCCATGTCCTTCGGCGAGTATGGGCTGGAAGGCGCGCTGGAGCAGGCGCGTGTCACAGGCATTGGCGTGCAGGAGATGGCGCGCAAATCACCCGGCGCGGGGATCACTGCCATGCAAATGCTGACCGCGTTGCGTATGAACGTCATGGTCCCGGTTCAAAAACAAGAAGTGGAAGACAGGAAGACCCTGGCGGAATTGATCCGCGCCGATCACGGCGGCCTGATCTACCAGCCCCACATTGGCTTGCATGGGAATGTGGCGCAAATCGATTTCTCCTCCATGTATCCCGCTATCATGGTGAAACACAACATCTCACCGGAAACGATTGGGAGAGCGGTTGCGCCGCAGGGCTTGATCCCCAGGACCCTGCGTCCCTTGCTGGAAAAACGTCTGGCGCTGAAGAAGATATTATCCAATCTTAAAAAGTATGACTGCCGGGTCGAGGTCCTCAAGGCGCGCGCGTCCGCCCTCAAGTGGTTGTTGGTGGTGTGCTTTGGGTATCTGGGATACAAGCATGCGCGCTTTGGCAGGATCGAATCGCATGAGGCGGTGACCGCCATGAGCCGCGAGGCGATGCTGCAAGCCAAGGAGGTGGCGGAAGATCTGGGATTTACGGTTCTGCACATGTATGTGGATTGCCTGTTCGTTCAGCAGGAAGGCTTTCGCAAACCATCCGACTTCACACAACTTATGAACGCCATCGAAGAGCAAACGGGCATCCCGATTGCGCTGGAGGGGGTTTTTAAGTGGGTGGCGTTCCTGGCTTCCAAACGGGATGCGCGCGTGCCGGTGCCCAACCAATACTTTGGCGCGTTTCAGGACGGGACGCTCAAATATCGCGGCATTGAATTGCGCAGAAGGGATACGACCCTGTGGGTGAGAAAGATCCAGTTAAAGGCGCTTGAGATTCTGGCTCAGGCCGATACGCCGCAGGAATTCGCTGAGCGCGTCCCGGATATCATGGCTTTGGCGGAACGCGCGAAACGGGAACTCAGAAGCGGGCAAGTTCCATTGGGAGAATTGGTCGTCCGTCAACGGTTAAGCCGGGCGATTGAAGCGTACAAGACGCCCTCCCCAGCCGCGCGCGCCGCCTGTCAGTTGCAGGCGCACGGCAGGCAGTTCGCCCCTGGTCAATCATTGGAATTTTTGTTTGCCCGCAATGCCTGCGGAGTCCATGCCTGGGACTTGGAGGATGCATTGGACCCCGCAAGGTTGGACACAAAGCGTTATTACAGGCTTCTGGATCGGGCGATACAGACCCTGCTCGATCCGTGCAGGTCCTTGCTTGCGACAGAACGGTTGTTATGAACGGAGATTATCGTCCCGGCCAGCCGATCTGTCCCTGCCCTTCGCGCACCGCCCAATAGATAATCCCGCCCCAATTCCAGGAGCGTTGGTATTGCGGGCTGTTCACGCTGCCGGCCTCGTCCATGCAATATTTTGCGCTAATGCGGCGGAAGTAAGAGCGCCAATTCAATCGTCTGCCCATCTACAAAGCGAATGCTTTGCGGCGTGGCGCTTTCCAGAACGGCGAAGTACAGACCGAGTTGCGCGTACTCGCTTCCCGTCAAGGACGAAATAGGCAGATTGAAAAATGCCACCTGGCTTTCGTTGCCTTGATCGTCAACCACGCGCATTTCCCGAAACTCAATGGCGTTCATGAGGTCCGCGGGGCTGTTCGTTTTTTCGCTCTGCAGTTTGAAGGTGATCATCAATGAGCGGTATCCCTCTTTCAATTGGACAGGGGGTACGACGACCGGTTCCTCCCACTTCGCTTCCAGCAGCTGAACGGAGACCTCATTAACTACGATTGGCTCGTCAATTCCCGGAATTGGGATGGGCGTGGCGGTGGAAGTAGGGGAGGGTGTAGCGGTGTCCGCCGGCGTGAAAGTTAGAACGGGCGTGTCCGTGAGAGCCGGTGTAGGTGTGGATGTGGGTGTAGAAGCAGAAGTACATGCAGCCAACAAGCCCATTAGTAATCCGAATGCAATGAAAATATTCCAGTTTGATTTTTTCATATCCTTATCTCCTAAAGGGTTTTCTCTGTGTCATCTGTAACTTTGTGGTTCAACAGCGTAGATCCTAAAGACAAATCTTTTCTCTATGGTGCACCAACTTCTAATCTTCCGATATCCAAGGTTTGTAACGCATTGACTTGGAAAACGCCGTCTATTGCATCGTAACCTAGTATTGGGTCAGCCCGTGAAAAAATTATGAAGAACTTTTTTTCTGCGGGGATAGCATCAATTCGAAAATAGCCATTCTCGTCTGTTTTTCCTGAATATAGCAATTCCAGTGCTTTGCCGTAGTAGCGCGTGCAATTGCTTAAGGATGTCTGGGCGCCCTCCAAAAAGCATGCTTGAACGTACAGGCCAATTAAGGGTTGTCCTGTATTTTTATTTATGAGAATTCCGACAACAGCGCCTACATCTGTTGCAGATGGCGAGAGGCTAGTGATTGGATAAGGTGTTTCCGTTGCTGTTGGTATTACAGGCGTCGTTGTGGGCGGTATAGCTGTCGCAGTAGGTGCGGGCGTCGAGGTGGCTGTAGGAGCAGAAGCGCACCCGACCATTAACCCCATTAGAAATCCGAATGCTAAAACTTTCCAGTTTAGCCTTTTCATGTCCTCTCTCCTTTCAGTTGCTTGTGTTCATTTCCATCTACTACAGATGAAATGTTATTGTCCCAGTTCTACGGGTGGCGCGTCGGGCCATTCCAATACGAACTCACTGGCGGTTTCTGGCGGGGTAAACGCCACGAACAATTCCCCGTTGTGAATGCCTCCCGCAAAAATTTTTGTCCTGGATCCGTCCGCGCCGGTAACGTAAATCGGTTTACTGATCAATGCAACAGAGTCCACGGACACTGTCTCATCGACCTTCTCCAGCCAAACTATCAAGATGATATAACCGGATGCCGCCCTGGAACAACCAAAACCATTGGGATCGCATCCCGGTGGAAACCTGTCTACAACCTCTACTTTCGTTACTGCGAGCCGGCCTTCCGAAGTCTCGATTGTGATCGCAGGGGTTGGAGTAGTCGTGGGTGTGTCGGTCGGTACAGGAGTTGATGTAGGTGTTGGGAGTGATGTGGTCGTGGGCGTCGAAGTAGCGATCGGCGCGGGTGTCGAGGTAGGGGTTGACGCGAGAACCGAAGCGCATCCTGTGATCACTATCGTCAGAATTGCAAACGCAGCGAAAATCATTCCGTTTGACCATTTCATGGCTTTATTTCCTTTCATTTACATTTCAAACCTAATAGAGGTCCGACACATCCCATAGCGTGACAATGCCGCTATCATCGCCGACCGCGAGCAGTGAGCCGTCTGGGTTGAACGCAAGGCTTGTGATTTCATCGGACGGGTTGGCTTGTATCTCCCGGAGCAACGCGCCCGTTTCCCAATCCCAGACCGAAACTGTCCCGCCTTGCGAACCGGTTGCGAGTAACCCACGCGGAGAAAACGCAGAGACAGTGATAGGGGGATTGTCCGGGACAATGGTAGAGATCAAATTTTTAGACTCGAAGTCAATCACCCGTATCGGATCCAGCCAGCGCCCTTCAATTGCCAGCAATCTCCCGTTGCTATCGAACTGGAGGTCTCCTTCGACCGTCTCCTCAAAAGTTTTCACAGGTTGAAGACTCTCCATGTCAATGAATACCGTCTTGCCAACTCTTGTGAAGATTAGGGTTTTGCCATCGGGGGAAAAGGTCATGCCTCCAATTTGCGGCAATGAATTGACGATCTCCAGGGAGGCGGCATCCATCAATTTGACGCCCGAGCTATCGCCGGCGATCAAAAGATATTTTCCGTCCGGTGAAAATTCGGAATTACACCCCGGCTCCTTGACGCTTTTTAGGAGTTCCCCCGATGAAAGGTCCCATATTTTGAGCTTGCAATCGCTGTCGGAGGAAGCAAGCAACTCGCCATTGGGGGAAATAGGGAGCCAATTGACCGCCGTCGTATGGCCGTGAAGAACGTGGAGGGTTTCCATTGTGGAGACGTTCCATACGCTGATTGCCATATCGAAACTCGACCCTTCGTATGTGACATTGAATCGCAGATCCTTTCCCGCTGCCAGTATCTGCCCGTCGGGAGAAAACGAAAGCTTGGAGATCCTATCGCCTGTATAGAAGAACGCTCTATTTGCCAGATGGTCATATATCCATTGATTTAATTGATCTTGGGGAGCGCGGCCGTATTCGGCGCCGCTCCCGTATTTGATTCCAGGTGGACGATCTCCGCGGAAGGACTCCGACCCAACCACATCTCCATCGGGCCATGAAATCAAGCGGACGTTCCATGTCAATTGGTAGCCTGGTTCGCCATCCCGATAACTGAAGATTCTCTGGCGGCTGGCGCGGACACAGGCAACAGACCGCACTTCCGACTCGGCGACCGCTTCGGCAGGATGAAAGAAATTATTGACAACGCTCCACTTTTTGTCTTCGGCATAATCGTATTGAAACAGATACACAAGGGGGGCCGAAACTTTCTGAAGGTCGGCATCGGATGAAAACGCCGCTTCACAAAACGGTCCCGCCTTTTGCGAGAACTCCACAGGAGACAACGTTGGCGCAGGCGTGGGGGTGGAGGTGGGTGTAGGCGTTGGAGTGTTTGTTGGTGTGGGAGTGTCGGTTGGCAAAGGAGTGAAGGTGGGCGGTAATGATGTGGCGGCGGGAGCGGAGACGAAAACGCATCCCATGAGCGACGCTGTCAGAAGCGCTAAGCATAATAAATATTTTCTTGTTTGATTTTTCATGTTTTTTCCTTGCCTTGCTATGGCGCGGAACCCTTCCACTCCGCTGTCCAATGGGTAATAGGCGGAAATACATCTAAAATAAGAACTTGTCCATTCGTCATGTAACAAAACTGAACGTCAGCCGTTCCGTTCATCATGGTTTCGGTCTCAAGCTTACCGGTAAGCGTCGTGGTGCGTTTTTGCTCGCCATCATATTCGCTAGTCACTACAAACGCGCCATTCGCATCAAGGGCTAAACTCGTTATTTCCAGGGTGCAGTCTCTTCCAAACAATGGAACAATAATGCTGAAATCGCCAATGCTGCCATCCTGCAAAACGTTGAATGACACGGAGGGATTATTACCCTCCCAATGCCCGGTTTTGAAGCGGACAGATGGTCCAGAGACAGATGTTGGAGCGCTATCTGCCTCAATGCTTTCCGGAAAGAGGTCAATCGGCGCGTCCTCGCCTCTGACGAGTTGGTACTGATGACCTGTGGATGCCCCTGAAAATATGATCGCAATTTGATTGGGAGCGTCGGTCGCGTCTGTGACTTGGACGCATTCCAGTCGTGAACCGTTTTCGTCAGCTGCGTAGATGATCTGTGAAAGACACGCGAATCCCAAGCTCATGGTGTCCAGTTGTTCGCCGTCTGAATCTGTGTTTCGGATGAGGACGCCAAGCAAATCGCCGCTCAGCGTTGATTTTATGATCACCAAGGAATGTGGCGACTGTGTCGGCGCTGGAGTAAGCGTAGGCGCTGGCGTCGCCGTCGGCGGCGCGGTCGCTGTGGGAACGGGTGTTGCGCTTGAGGCGCACCCCGTTATCCACATTGTCAAAAAAACAAACAGAAAAAGTAGTTTCACGTTTGACTTTTTCATGTCTTTGTTTCCTTTTCAAGTTGCGCTACGGCAGCCCCGGAACATTGGCGAGATTCCAGTATTTCACGTTGTCGAATTCGGCGATGGCGTCGCCTGAAAAGATATTCATCCCCAAGACCACTCTGCCAGCAGGCCTTTGTGAATCTTCAAAGTAATAAAGAGGTTGATCGTTCAAGATCACGGCAAAACGATCATCTCTGCCGATGATGATTACCGTGAACCACTGATCGAGCCTGACAGAATCGGAATTGCCATTCGTGCCCTGAAAGAAGAAGTCGCCACCAGTACCGCCTACCGACCAGGCTCCATTTAAACTTGGAAAGAACGCCAACTGATAGGATGCGTTATCCGAAGGTAGCCAGCGCCACAATATTGAGAGATGAGAATCGAATTCCATGACGGGTATGCGGACATCGAATTGGACAACGAAGTCGTCCGCGCTCATGGCTTCGTGACGTGAACCCATCCATGTGTCGCCGACAGCGTCATTGACAGTCAGCTGCAACATACCGTCTGCAATTTGGGCAGAGTTTTGACCAATAACCCCAGTACTCCAATTGCCATTGTCGAAAGAGAAATCGTCCTCGACCTCAGGCGTTCTATTCGCGATGGCTTGCAGGATCGGTTCGGCGAAGGCGCGGGCTGGGTCGGTTTGTGGCGCGCGAGTAGTTGCGGTTGGCAATCCTGGGACCATATCCAAGTTCCAGATCTTGAGATTGTCATATTCCACAATAACCGGTCCGTCTGCTGCGTTAAGAATTAAATCAATTTCACCGCTTGGATTGAGGTCATCCTTCAAATAGAATACGGGGGTTTCATTGATATAAATGGCAAATTGGTTACCCAACCCTATGACTCGAATCCGTCCCGAAGATGGTCCCTGCCATTCCTGAAGTATTTCGGATATACCCTCTGCTGGTGAATTTGAGAATGATCGAGCCAATGTCCAGTGATTCCCCGGGATTTCTACGGCAACTCGATAGTAACTATCGTATCTATTGCTATTACTAATGTGTCGCCATTGCACTCCAGCGATTCCTTGGATTTCCGACGATGTTTGAATCAAGTCAACATCAAAAACAAAATTGGTCACGGTCAGGTCGTTGGAATTGTGCACGCCGCACGTATATCGTCCGTAACTTAGCGGCGTCATTTGCTCAGGCACGATGCTGGTTGTAATGATTCCCTCTGCAATTTTCCCACACGGACCGTCATATGTATCAATTTGCCAGTTTGGATTGATTGTTGAGAAATCATCCTCAAAATCCGGCGCTCTATCTTCAATGGCTTGCAGGATCGGCTCGGCGAAGGCACGGGCTTGCTCGGCTTGCGGACTGAGCGTGGAAGGGGCGACGGTTGCTTCTGTGGGAGCGATGGGCGTAATTGTTGCCGTCATGGAAACTTCTGTATTTGTCGGCATTACTGCGCCCGATGTGACGATGGCGATCCGCCCGTCGAGGCTGGAAAGGAACCAGCCGAATGAGAGCAGGGCAATAACAACAATGCCGCCAATGACAAGTTTGTTGCGCAGGAAGGAAGGTCTTTCCATAGTATCTCCGTGTTAGAAAAACGTTCCGAAGGTTATCCTTTCGCCTTTTGGATAGTTAGAAAAAACTTTGGGACGGTGATTTCCGATGCTTTTTTCTGAAGTAATTGACGATGAGAATCCCTATCCCGATAAGTAGCGTTGCGGCTAGGACAGTGCCGATAGTTTCGCCTCTGGCGGACGCTTCTTGTAAATTCCCCGCAGTTGTTGATGCAAACCATATGACGGTGCACGTGCCAATTACGCCGCCGATGACCACAAGAAACATCTTGAGCGCTTTCTTCATGGCGAATTCTCCTCTTGTATTCATTGCCTATGGACAAACGATCTCAAGGTTGAACCTTTTTCCTTGTCCTTCCTCCAGTTGAAACTCGGCCGCCGCGATGATCCGATGATTGCCGAAACCGCCAAGCCCTCCATAGCCCGCATAAGTAACTATGAACTCGTCGATCGAACCGAGAGTTTCATAAGGTTGAATTCCAAGACATTCCGGTGGATCGTTCCAAACGATGCCAGAACGTAATTTTCCGCGGGACCTCAGGAAAACCATAGTTGTCGTCGGTATCGGTCACAGATGTGAAGTCGGCGTCGCAATCCTTACAATCCAGTCCCAACGCCGCGCCGGCAATGGGTTCTCCCGTTTCACCGTCTGTCACCTTGCCTTACATGCCCTTGCCGCCGCAGGAAGCTAAAAGAACAGTCAGTATCAATACGATTACCGTGCTGAACGATTTCATGGCGTCATCTCCTATTTTTGTTTGTTAATCCCAACTCGAAACCTCGATCCAATTAAGGTCTTTGTCGACCGTCAGTAACGCGCCCTTTGAGTAGATGACGTTGTCAATGATGACCTCCCCGTTATGCAGGTTGATGGTAATTTTTATTCCATAACACTTGACTTGCATTTGGTTGTCTTTAATTTGAATATCGCCGTTTAGAAGCCAGCTGCCATTCGCCGAGATTCCTTCGAGCGACGCTTCTGTTTTGCATAGATTGACTCCTGCTGGATATGTTCCCACAACTTCGGAATATGTCGGCTTGTC